>Ga0123354_10009737_pt1 | contig 14759 bp, 13 predicted proteins | sample TergutLab28metaG_2_FD_97872 | JGI IMG/M metagenome (GOLD analysis project Ga0123354, IMG submission 97872) | Labiotermes labralis P4 segment gut microbial communities from Petit-Saut dam, French Guiana - Lab288 P4 | ecosystem: Host-associated > Arthropoda: Insects > Digestive system > Gut ... | reverse complement strand
CTAAAAGAAAGTTAAATTGCAAACTTAAAAAATATATATTTAAAAGGTGAGGTTATGAATGATCCCCTTGTATCAATAGTTATTCCTGTATACAACGGATCCAACTATATACGCGAAGCTCTCGAATCTGCACTTGAACAATCGTACTCTAATTGTGAAATCATAGTAGTAAATGACGGATCAACAGACAATACGGAAGAAATATTATTAAGCTACGGAAATAATATCCGCTATTTTTATAAAGAAAACGGCGGTGTATCGACTGCGCTCAATTTGGGTATTGAAAAAATGCGGAGTGAATATTTTTCTTGGCTTTCTCATGACGATATTTATTATCATGATAAGATTGAAAGGCAAATTAACGCTTTGAAAAACTGTGGCGATATGACGAGAATTGTTTGGGGAGACTACGATTGGATTGTAAAAGAAAATGACGGACAAATGCGGTTATACCCCAGACAATTTTTAAAAACAGATACAACAAATGTGTTAACAGATTCCGTGTATCCGGTTATTAAGCATTATATTGCTGGATGCGCGCTTCTGATACATCGTTCGCATTTTGAGAGAGTGGGGTTATTTAGGACTGACCTGCGTTATACACAGGATTATGATCTATGGTTTCGTATGTTTTGCGGGCAGAAAACAGTATGTATAGCTTCATCGTTATATAAATCACGTCTTCACCCTCAACAGGTTACAAATACGGCAAGTGAAAAAATGCATTCGGATGAAGCTGTACTTTGGTATGGTATAACAAATTCGATCGAACGCGAAGAAGTAGAAAAATGGTTTAGAAGTATGTATGAATTTTATCGTTACATGTATTTAAAAGTAGTTAATTACGGTAATGATGAAATAACACAATCTATTTTTGATATGTTTGCGGCAGAAAAAGTACCGTCAGCTAATAACGGACTCATCGACTACCTAAAAGAATACATTTCAACTAAAACTCTTGGTAAAACTTGCCGGTTGTGTATATTGGGTACGGATACTAACGATATTCACGCTTATCATGAATTGCTGACATATAACATCAAGGTTGATTTTTTTGTAGATACAGATAATGCTATATGTAATGATAAAAAAGCGGCAACAAGTTATGTAAAATGTTTATCGTTTGATGAACTCTCAGAAATCAAAGATACTACGCTTGTGATCATACAAAACAGGCGTACAAACACAAAAATGAAGCAATTGAATGACGCGAATTTTCCATACGTTATTTCTATGGAAGACTTAAAATTAAAAATAATGTATTACCAACGTAAAAATGGAATGATTCGAACTGAATAACAGAAATTTATTATATCCATTCAAAGGGATGTGCTAAAATGAAAAATGAAAACAAATTTATCTTAAATTGTTGCAAATACTTACACCCCGATTTTGAATTGCTTTCAGAATTGTGCAGTCAAAACCTTGATTTAATATACATATTAGGACAACTTCTGTATAACCGTGTAGGAGGAATTGCTTATTTCGTACTGGAAAAAGCACAGTTAATTGATAAGCAAAACCGCGAATTTAGAAATACTTTGAAAACTATATACCAAACGAATATAGCAAAAGGCAAAAGTTTTCAAAATTCGCTTGATTTTTTAGGAGGTGTTTTTACCGAAGTCGATTTTCCATACGCTTTTTTGAAAGGGAGTTATTTGTCAAGTTTATATTTGTCGGGAATGAGGACATCGAACGATATTGATATTCTTATTAATTTTAAAAATATACCAGATATTTCTAAACTACTTCTGAATAGCGGTTTTGTTCAGGGATACATAAGAAATAACAAAATACTACCGGCGACACGGGCGCAGATAATAACATCACAAATGAACAGGGGCGAAACTGTGCCATTTATAAAGGAAGTAAACTATCCGCATATGAAGTTTTTAGAAATAGACGTAAATGTTTCGTTGGATTTCAAACCTGAAAAAGACCGTTCGATTGTTGAAAAAATTCTTGAAAATAAAAATGCGGATATAAAGACGGAAAACGGAACGCTCAATACGCTTTCGAAAGATGATTTTTTAATTCAACTTTGCGTACATCTTTATAAAGAAGCGACCGTATATAATTGGGTGGAGTTCGGACGCGATCAGGGTCTGTATAAATATTTGGACATATATTTGATGCTAAATAAGTTCGAAGATATAATCAACTTTGAAAAAATCAATTCGTTGGGTCTGCAAAAAGAATGTTATTACGCGCTGAACGGCGTTAATAAACTTTTGGATTTAAACGTTCCGTTGGAGAATATACAAATCAGCGATTTAAGTTTTTTGAACGAAATAACAGACGTAGTGAATAAAAAAGTGTATAGATACGATATAGATTTTATCGACTGGATTTTCTGCGCAAAAAGAAATGAAATGTTGTATGAAATAACAATTTAAATTCCGATAACTTATTCTTTGTCGTTTTGATTGACTGATCACCAATCACGAAAGCGGCGGAGGTAGTTATATATTTCATCGATGAAAAAATCAAAGGCAAAATACGAAAGAAAGGAGAAAAAACAAATGAAAACAAAAAAATTCAAACTGGTAAGCATTGCAATTGCGTTGATGATAGTTCTGAATCTGAGCATGGGCTTGTGGGCGTTTGACGTGTTTACTCTTACCGTTCCGGTGGAAAATGAACATATCGGTTGTTGCAGTGATGATGTTGAGGAATTAGAACCGGAAATGACTATGAAGAGTGGCCATACACATAATTCTACGTGCTATATTTCAGGGTGGTTTAATGTAGTGTGTAAACCACCTATATATGGGGAAAGTATTAAGTGTAGTGCTGGTTATGAATATTGTTCGGGATCTTACCATATTTATCAAGAATGGCAGACAGTAAAAGTCTGTATATATTCTTAATGATATTTGGTAACTTATAAAATTATTTTACACTATCCTATCATGGGATGATAATATTATTCACAATTCTCATTGTGAATAATATTACTTCCCCATATATAATATCATCAAAATTATTTGATAAACATCATTTGTATTTATAAATTTTTTATAAAAATATTTTTAGAAAGAATGATTGATATTTCACAAAAACTCTAACAATGTATATGTCGGCGGTGTTGAGTTTATCCGCAAAAGTCCGTATCTATAATTTTGAACTTGGGGTTTAGAACAACTCTAATATATACAATAATATAATTAAAGGTGGGTAAAAAATGAAAAAAATTATCAGCGCATTAATTTTAGTTTTCATGTTGTTCACGTTGTTAATATCATGCACTAATTCAGAAAAAGAAAATAGTGTTACTAATGTCACGCCCGTCATAAACGCCCTCGAACTCGAGGACACCGATAAACTCGTTATATATGGGTATTTTAATCTTGACGCAATACTCAAACCGGCGATAAGACAATTCCAACGAGCGTACAGTAACGTTGAAATCGAATACAAAGAATTTAAATTCGACGAATCGTTCGACTACAATGCTTTCAAAAATATGTTAAAAACTGAACTCCTTGCGGGTGACGGACCTGATTTGATATTGGCGCAAGATACGTCTCTTTTCGACGATATCTACAAAACGATGGATTCCGGAATCTTCATGGATTTGACCGAAACGCTAAACGCGGACACTGCGTTCAATTGGAGCTTATACAACAAAACCGTCATGGACAGCGGTATCTACAAGGGCAAACGGTACATAATGCCTATCAGTTATTCGATTCTCCCATTGATGGTGATAAATGAAACATTGGAAGAGGAGAATATAAATTTTGCCGATTTCTCAACGCTTGAAGGATTTACAGGCGCGATAAGAAAATACATGGCAAACAACATGAACAATCCTGATAAATATGTAACTTGGTCACAGTCCGGCAGCAATATTATGACATCGTTTTTGAATTACAGTAATATAAACATATTAGATTACGAAAACCGCAAAGTGGATTTGAGTGATTCTAACATTAAAAATCTCGCGGATACTTCCAAAGACATAGCAAATTATGTAAATAATCCGGTCAGAAAGTATTCATCGTACAATTCTGCACGGCGAGATGAAAATGGAGGAATTATTTACAAACATGACGCAACCGTAGGATTGAGGACGGGTAGAATATTTTTTAATGACAGGTTAATGTTTAGTGTTATTGAAAACTTTTATTTCGAGTACGGCGGGCTTACATTCGATCGCACGCCGTTGTTCACGAATTTCCCCGGCACAAACGGTGGAACCACCGCTATGGTAATTAAATTTGCAGGTATAAGACAAACATCAGAAAACAAGAAAAATGCGTACAATTTTATGAAAATGTTGTTGTCGTATGATATTCAGATGTTACCGGCGCAGAATCCGAATACAGATTACAATCTCAACATTCCAGTTTTGATGAGTGCGGCAAAAGCATACGCTAAAGTGCATTGGGAGAAAAGCGATATGTGGGGAACCCCAGACGGAAGCATTATCTGGGAAAAAGTGCCTGATGAAGTACACGAACAATTTATTGATATGATAATAAACGTCGATTCGTGCGTATTGCCTGCTTACGCTCCTTCGAATCTTGTGTTACAAGGTTTCGAGCCGTATTTCAACGGCGAAAAGACTTATGAGGCTTGCATCAGCGATTTGAAAACACGGCTTGAGATTTATTTAAGTGAATAGATTGGAGACAAAATACATGCCGCACAAGAAACTAAGCATGTTCAGAGCGAGGGAATCTTTCGTAGGATTCCTCCTCTGCACACCCGCCATCGCCGGACTTGTCATCTTCTTCATCATTCCGTTCGGTATCTGCATTTACCTCTCCTTCACCGATAACATCGGTAACGTTTTCGTCGGCTTCGCCAACTACGTGGACATTCTGACAAGCACTGCGTTCAGGCTCGCCGCGTGGAACACTTTCAGGTTCAACATCACCGCCGTTCCCCTCATCATGGTGTTCTCATTCTGCGTCGCTCTCATGCTCTATCGTAAGCTGAAAGGCAGTGAGTTTTTCCGCGCCGTGTTCATCTTTCCCCTCGTCCTCCCCGCCGCTTCCATCGTGCTGTTTTTCCAGACTGTGTTCAGCAACGGCGGCTTGATTAACGGATTTCTGGAACAACTCAATCTCTCCGCCGTCGATTGGTTCGGTTCGGGCGCGCAGTTTTTCGTGCTCGTCGTGCTATACATTTTCAAAAACTGCGGATATAACATCATCCTGTTCCTCGCCGCACTCAACTCCATACCCAAGGAATACTCCGAAGCCGCATGCATCGACGGCGCGAACGGCTTCGTCAGGCTCACGCGGATCACTCTGCCCGTCATTTTTCCGTACTCGTTTTTTGTGCTGATTATCTCCATCATCAACTCATTCAAATCCTTCCGCGAGGCATACATCCTGTTCGGCAACTACCCCAACGGCGGCGTTTACATGCTCCAGCACTTCATGAACAACAACTTCAGCAATCTCAACTACGTGCGTCTCGCGTGCGGCGCGATCATCATCTTCGCCGTCATTTTCGTCTTTGTGCTCGCGCTCCTGCGGCTCAGGGACAGAGCGGGGGACATCGAGCTATGATAAATAAAAAGAAAAAGATCAGCGTCGGCACCATCTTCATCTACATCGCGCTCGCAGTCATGGCGATCGTCATACTTTCCCCCATCGTTTTCATCGCCGCGAGTTCGTTCATGAACCGCGGCGAGATCATGAACAACTACGGCAAAATCTACCTGATACCATACCGCGTGACGATGGACAACTACTACAATGTTTTCGTCGCTACGCCCGCCTACCTGATGAAATTCTGGATTTCGCTGTTCATCACGCTCGCCATCACCGCAGGGCAATTGGTCGTATCGTGCCTCGGAGGATATGGGTTCGCCAAGTTCAAGTTTCCATTGAAAAATTTCTTTTTCTACCTGCTCGTCATACTCATGATGATGCCCTACCAGGTCATACTCGTGCCCAACTACATCATGCTCAACAGAATGGGGCTGATCGGCTCATACGCCGCGGTGATCATTCCGGGCATATTCGCGCCGTTCGGGATTTTCCTGCTCAAGCAGGTCTACTCATCGATACCTGACAACGTAATCGAAGCCGCCAAAATCGACGGCGCTAACCATATACAGATCCTGCTCAGGGTCATAATCCCATACGCCAAAAACGGAATCGCCGCGTTATTTATCCTGTGCTTCATCGACAACTGGAACATGGTCGAACAGCCGCTCATATTCCTCAAAGACTCCTTCAAATATCCGCTGTCCGTGTTCCTGTCGATAATCAACACTTACCGTATCGATCTTGCGTATGTGTGCGCAATACTGGCGATGGTACCAGTGGTGATACTGTTTCTGTACCTGAAAGAGTCGCTCGTGTACGGCATCGAAACCTCCAACCTCAAATGAAAGGATGAAATCGTATGAAAAAACCTATCTTAACAATAGTTACAATAATTCTTGTCATTGCGCTCGCGGTACTCACGTTTTTGTCGCGCTCGATAATGACTTCGGGTCAGCCGTTGGTGCAGGCAGTTTCGCCCGAACGGACGGAGATATACACATCGAAAACCGTTACCGGTGAGGTGCAGTACGAAAACACGCAGCATTTGATATACGATATACCGCTGAAAATAACCGAAGTATTCGTTGGCTCCGGTGACAGCGTGAGAAGCGGCGACGTTATCATGGAAGTAGACAGCCGCGAGTTAGCGTTGGAGTTGAAGAAAAAGGAACTGACTGTGATTCAACTGAGAAATCAGAATGATGAAATATCGCAGTTACAGCTCGAAATCGCTGAGGAGGACGTTGCGCTGTTCAAGGCGAAATATCCGACGGACGGCAAGATACGCGCCGGATTCGCGGGAACTATATACAACATCAACGCCGCGAACGGCGAAACGATACCGTCAAACATAGTACTCGCGAGCATATACGATGAAAATTCCCCCGCAAATGTGATTTTTTACCTGTCTGAGGACGACGCGGAATTTTTCGACGAGGGAGATTCCGCAGTCCTGCACTTCTCCGAAACGTTGAACAGCGGCAGTAAATACGCAACAAATATGCAAGTCAAAAAAAACTCGTCGATATCAAGCAAGCAATTTATACTCAAAGATGTTTTATATAAATATACGGTACCGATAACAAACGAATTTTTATATCACGGTCAGCGGATACAGCTACAGATCATCAACAAGTCGGCGATATATGATACTGTCATCCCTTCATCGGCTCTGCACCGAAATATTGAAGATATATATTATGTATTCACGATCAAGCCGCGCGACAGCATCTGGGGCGAGGAATACTACACGGAGATAGTTAATGTAGAATTGATATACGACAACGGCGTTAATGCCGCCATTTCGTACATTCCCTTGTTATGGAAGGAAAAGATCGTGGTTTCTTCTTCAAGATTTCTTGTTCCGGGCGAAATTGTTGAGTTTAATATTAGATGAAAATAATACTCAGAATCTTTAAGAGTATGATAGGTGGCTCTACAAGGAACGGCATTTGTTTGAGTACCTCTTATTGAAAAACAAATGGTTTCGCCATGTTGCTACCGGATATGATAAGAGTGATGATTTCTTTTTGGCTTTTGTTTATCTTACTTTTATTACCATTTAAAACAGTTTTGACATTAATATGAATAATCCTTTATGAATACTGAGATAATTGAATATGGTGGGATATATTTATCCAACACCACTGGTAAATTCCGATAATTGCTGATTATTAATACACACAGGAGAATCATTATATGAAATTAAACTTCACCTCATACACTTACCCCGGTACCCTAATAATATTCTGCGGATTGGATGGGAGCGGGAAAACGACGTTAATAGATATGCTTGACGAACACTTGAAAAGCAACGGAATAACGGCTGTGCTTACAAAACAGCCGACCGACGCTTTCCGTAAATCCGAGATTTTCAGGACATACATGGATAAGGAAGACCACAACGCATACGACTACCGCGCATTATCTTTGAGCGCGGCGGCTGACCGGATTCAGCACACGAATAAATTTATAGTGCCGTTTCTTGAAAAGGGCGAGGTAGTGATAAGCGATAGATATTTTTATTCATGTCTCGCTAACCATCGTGCCAGAGGATACAACGATCCGTGGATATATCAGGTCTCCGAATATATTCAAAAACCTGATTATGCGTTCTTCATCGATATAGACGTACAAACTGCGATATCGCGGATAAAAGAAAGGGCAAGCGAAAAAAATAGATTCATTGATATTGATTTGCAGTATAAACTGCGCGAACAGTATTTACAAATAGCGGAAGAATGTAACGGAATTATTATATCTTCTTCTGAGAGTATTGACGAATGTTTTGAAAAAGTTATTAAAAATATAGATTTTATGTGAGGGACATATGGAAAAGACGAAAAAAACTTTAAAAACTTTACTTTTTATTCTGTTAAATATTTTATTATTTATTATTTTATTGATACTTATTTTATCAAAATTTTTAAGTTCATCAGAACCAATAATAGCAGATAACCATAATTCAATATTTTTACCGCAAGATTTTCGTGATGTCAAAGAAATTTTTAATCTGCCATATGAAGAAGTTACATCTGTTTCTACGAAATACAGTATTCTGTATAAAGACGGAAACAACAGAAAAATGTTTGTTTTCGCAGTACTGGTAAGAGAAATGGAAAATGATAAACATATCTTATTCGATAATAAAATATATGAAAATGACGACGGTACATTCAAAACTCAAAATAAAGAATTTAATTTAAATTTTAACTCGAATGCCATAAATTTAAGTTATAAAAATTTGAATTTTTCAGTCTTATTAAACAATACAAAAATGAACAAAGACGAAAATTATTTTAATACATACGGAGAAACGAAAGAAGCCGTAAAATATACAAACGTAGTAGATAATATCGATTTGCGATGTATTCCGACTTACAACGGATTATTAATGGAATTCGATTTATTAAATAAAACCGAAAAAAGTGAAATCACATTTGAAATAGATATAAATAAATTAAAATATGAAAACGATCCTGCTGGTTATGTTAAAATATTAAAAGATGATAATAACGCCGGTGTGATTTATCAGGGAATAGTTTTAGATAACGATAATAGAATTTATACAAATAATAGGGTAAAAATCAGTATAAAAGATAAGAAATATTATTTAACAATTGATTTATCTAAGTTACCGTCAGACGTTATTTACCCTGCAAAATTAGCATTTAATTTTGATTTTTACTGCGAAAAAATGTTTTATGATACATCAGTTTACGAAGCAACGCCGAGTACAAATACGATATTAAACAATGTCAGTATATTCGATTCGATAAATGAAAAACATGCCGGGTATACGTATATGAAATATAACGTCAAATCGTTCACTCCTAAAGATTCTTCATTGATTGAATCTTTTACGTTCAATTTTTATGTCATATCAGTATCAGACAGTATAGAAATAGAAGTATACAGAGCGGCGAAAGATTGGTGCAGTACGCAAATTAATTGGAGAGACAAACCGCTGTACAAAGAAAAAATCGGCGAATTCACGCTTTCGGAAATAGGATGGCATAAAATAGATCTGACCGATTATGTAAAACTCTTAATCGACCGCGATTATGATAATCTAAACGATAACGGTATAGTATTCAAAGTCAAAGAGGGTAGCAAGGGGTATGCGATATGGACGTCCGCAGACAATACCTACGCGCCGCCGTATTTTGAGGTAAATTACAGGGTTTCGTAAAATCATATTGATAACTTATTCTTCGTCGTTTTGATTGACTGATCACCAATCGTAAAAACGGTGGAGGTAGTTATATATTCGCTAGCGATAAAATTTACGGCAAAATCTAACAAAGAAAAGAGGTGGAAAACGAATGAAAACAAAAAAATTCAAATTGGCAAGCATTATAGTTGCATTGATGATAGTTTTGAATCTAGGTATGGGTTTTTGGGCGTTTGAACTGCTGACTCCTGATAATCCAGTAGAAGAAACACAATGCGCTTGTTGCACAAGCGATGAGGAAGAAGAGCTTGAACCGATGATGGTTATGGGAAGTTGTTGCGATTTATACGGCCATGTGTTGGGATTCACACAGACAGAACATAGTTATGGAACTAATTGTTATGTGACGAAATATCAAATTTGTATTAGATCAGATTGTTCTTATCGATATAATATTTCAACTACATATTGTGGGAATCATCCTTATGGTCAACATGAAGGTCCATGTTCTCCTGGGTGGATTAATGCTCTATTTTGTGGTGGGTGTGGAGCACCTTTGAAGTATACCATGTCTTGTACCATATTAGGGTGTACTAAAGCTACTGTTATTGCAATAAATTGTTCAGCTGGTTGTTATTAGTGTAATATAATATTAGGATTGATACTCATTAATGAAACGGTAATATAAGTGTTAACGAATTTTTGATTTGAATTGACGTTAATTTTAAAAATTAAATTTCAATATTTTGTATCAGAAAGTGACTGTATAAAAAAATACGTATTTTTGTGCGGTCACTTTATCCTAACTTAACTCATGGTGATGGATGTCACTATATATTCAAATATATACGAATTTTTAAATCGGCAAAATAAATTTAAGAAAGGGAATTAAAATGAAAAAAAATATTAGCAATTTAATTTTATTCACCATGCTGTTTTCTTTGTTGCTGTCGTGTAACAACAAAGAAACTGAAGATAAAACTACCATAACGCCAGGCATAAATATACTTGAGCTCGAGGACACTAATAAACTCGTCATCTACTGTTACGGATATGGTAGTCTTGATCCGATACTCAAACCCGCGGTAAGATACTTTGAAAGAGCGTACAATAACGTTGAAATTGAATACAAAGAATTTCCGTTCGACGCATCGTTTGGCTATGAAGAGTTCCGAACGATGCTAAAAAGTGAACTGCTTGCGGGCGACGGACCCGATTTGATAATCGCGGACGATATGTATCTTTTCGACGATATATACAAGACCATGGATTCCGGAATTTTCTTCGACCTGACTGAAACTGTAAATATGGATCCCGATTTCAAAATGAACCTATATAATCCAATCGTCATGGACAGCGGCATCTACAAGGGCAAACGTTACATAATGCCTATCGATTATTCAGTTTATCCAATATTAACGTTACAGGAAAGTTTGGACACGGAAAACATTGAATTTTCCGAATTATCAACGCTTGAAGGATTTTTGGGTGCGTTAAAAAAATATATGGCAAACAACATAGATATTACCGATAAATATGTCTCGTGGATGTATTTTGATAAATATCTCATGTATTACTATTTATTATACGGCGACATAAACATTTTAGATTACGAAAACCGTAAAGTGGATTTGAGCAATCCAAATATTAAGAATCTTGCGGATTTAAGTCAAAATATCGTGAATTATATAAATTATCCGGAAAGAGAATTTTCATCGTATTTTCATGAGGCTGTACAATCAGGACGATTTTATAGCGACGAACCGATCAAAGGTTTGAAAACAGGTCGCATATTTTTTAATGACAATATGATGGTAAGTCAAATGATCAGCAACTTTTATTACAATTACGGCGGGCTTACACACGACCGAACACCAGTGGTTATTATCTTTCCTGACACAAACGGCGAAACTACTGCCGTAGTGAACAAATATGCGGGGATACGGCAAAGGTCAGAAAACAAGAAAAACGCATATAATTTCATGAAAATGTTGTTATCATACGATGTTCAAATGTTACCGACACAGAATCCGAATACCTATTATTATATAAACATTCCGGTCTTAACAAGTGCGACTAAAGCATACGCTAAAATGGAATGGGAAAAAAGCGGCAGTTGGACGAATAATGACGGAAGCGTTATCTGGGAAAAAGTACCCAATGAAATTCACGAACAGTTTATGGAAATACTCGTAAACGTCGATTCATGCGTATTGCCTGCTTCCGCGCCATTGAGACTTGTATTAGAAGGCTTAGGTCCGTATTTCAGCGGCGAAAAGACGTATGAAAACTGCATCAGCGATTTGAAAACACGGCTTGAGATTTATTTGACAGAATAAAGATGATCAAAACTCAAAAAACATATAAAATGGTCGCATTTTAATTTTTGCAAACTGGATATCATAACGAAAATACCGCGCCGTTATTACCGTACGGTTTTGTTCTTACGCCGAATCCTACCTCGAGATTGGAAATACGGAAAGAGTATTATATAGATAATGCTTTCGACACTCAATTTTTTAAAAAAGCGCGGAGTGTACTTGAAACAATGAAGCAACTGTATCAATGGGCGTTGGATTTGCCTGATTTGAAAAACGATTAACATGGAAAAAATATTTGCAAATATTTTTTTAACAACCGGTCAAAATAATAAACGGCGATTATTTCTACCATATTATGTAATTAAGGAGTGATTGACATTTCACATCCATTTTCACAACTATACGTAAAATACATAATAAAATCTAAGATTGTATTTTATACTTTCCTAACGATAGGCGTTATCGGTTTTTTAGTCATGACTTTATCGCTTAAGATTGATATAGTCACAAAATATGAAGCGTATTTCGACAACAATAAAATCGTCTTAAATGAATATTTGGATGATATTGAGTCGTTATACACTTACAGAAATTTAAATGAAAAAGTATATTTGTTTGACGTGAAAGAAATCGAACATGTCGAAGAATATACAATCATTTACGTGGACAACGAGGATGAAAATATAAAAAACAATCTTTTAGGCATTGTAAGAATTGAGATCGTCAAAGATAAGCAAAGTTTATTTGAATTAATCTACATAAGAGCAGGTAAGAAAATCGATGAACAAAAAACTTAATTATTTCACAACTATTAAATTTCTTTCAAAGTATATGTCGAAATATAAATCTAATTTCTTGATGTTTTATTTCGGTTGGTTTCTTGATATGATATTAACCGTTACTATGCCAATTTTATTCGGAATCATGGTGAATGAGATCGTATACTATCAAAATGTACCGACATTTATTAAAATAAGTCTGGTTTTTGTGCTAATGTCGATTTTTTCATGCGTACTATATTTTCTCATCTACGCGCAGCATCACTACTTAACAAGCAGGTATATATTCGATATCAAGATGGATGTTTTTTCCCACATACAACGATGTGAACCGCAGTATTTAAGCGATGCGTCAACCGGTGATATTATTACAACGATTCAAAGTTATGCAGGTGAATGTATGAGTTTCATTATGCGAAACGTTATTCATACATCAAATCACATCCTAACCGTATGCTTCGTAACAACATATTTATTTATTATTAATTGGCAAATCGGGTTATTAATCTTAATTTTTGCTCCAGTTTCCGTTTGGGTGAACGCGAAATTCGGAAAGAAGATTAGAAGTTACGGTGATAAACAACGGGCATATTACAACTCCTATATAAGTTGGATTTTTGAAATATTATCCGGGTTAAGCAATATTCGTATGCTCGGAGCAGAATTAAAAATAAAACGAGATTTTGTGAAGAAAAACAAAAGTTTATTTGAAATTAACATAAAATCGGGATTGTTGAGTATAACCGCCGGCAACATAATAGCGTTTACGAGTTTAGTTATGCAGTTGATTATTTTTATCTTTATTGGTTTTGAATCAATGAATTTGAATATAACCATCGGAGAATTCATTGTTATTTTTACTTTTTACGGTATTTTAACAGAAAAGATCAGAATTTTGAGCGAAAGCTATCTTAACGCACAAAATCGGATAGCGTCTATACAACGGCTATATGATGTCATGAATTCGCCTACCGAAGACAATTGGGAAGGAACAAACGAACTTAATATAACTAAAGGTGAAATAACATTTCAAAATATAAATTTTTCATACGAAGAAAGCAATATAGTATTGGATGACTTAACACTAAAAATCGAAGCAGGAGAACGCTGCGCTATAGTAGGTAAAAGCGGGAGCGGTAAAACAACACTTGCATATATGATGATAGGATTCTATAAACCTATATCCGGATACATAGAAATAGATGGGCAGCGATTATCTGAATGTTCGTTGAAATCAATACGAAATAATATCGGGATTATCCAGCAGGATGTCTTGATTTTCGAAGGAACGATAAAAGAAAACATTATGCTGGGCAATAGGCGAGCAAGCGACGACGAAATTATTTCTGTATGTCAGCGTGCGGGTATATGGGAATTCATTAGCAGTCTATCAAATGGTCTTGAAACTGTCGTCGGAAAAAGCGGCGTAGGATTATCAGGAGGACAGAAACAACGTATTGCAATTGCGCGCATATATTTGAAAAATCCTAAAATTATCATATTCGACGAGGCGACGTCTTCATTAGACAAGGAAACGGAAGAACAAATTCACGAATCGTGGAAAAACGTATTAGAGGGCAGGACATCAATAGTGATAGCACACCGTCAGAGTTCGGTGATGTTGTGCGACAGGGTAGCGGTAATAGATGAAGGAAAAATCTGCGGAACGGGAACGCCAGCGGACATACTCGAGAACAATTTAGAATTTAAGACTATTTTTAACGTAAAATGATACTTTGAAGATAAATATCATCAAAGGAGGTGGTTCTATGATTGTACTTTGAAAAATCCACAGCAAATCTAACAAAGAAAAGAGGTGAAAAACAAATGAAAACAAAAAAATTCAAACTGGCAAGCATTATAATAGCGCTCATGATAGTTCTGAATCTGGGAATGGGTGTGTGGGCGTTTGAGCTACTAACGCCTACTGCTCCGGTGGAAGAGGAACATATCGGTTGCTGCACAGACGATG
>Ga0123354_10009734_pt1 | contig 14760 bp, 14 predicted proteins | sample TergutLab28metaG_2_FD_97872 | JGI IMG/M metagenome (GOLD analysis project Ga0123354, IMG submission 97872) | Labiotermes labralis P4 segment gut microbial communities from Petit-Saut dam, French Guiana - Lab288 P4 | ecosystem: Host-associated > Arthropoda: Insects > Digestive system > Gut ... | reverse complement strand
CCTGGAGTCGTACCATACGATATCTCGGCCTTACGCTTGACCCAAAACTCCTTTTCACAAAACATCTCCATACAGTCACACACAAAGCCACCGGCGTATTACTTCAGCTCTTCCCCCTCCTTGCTCACGACTCAACGTTAACCACACTCAACAAACTCACACTTTACAAATTAATGATCCGTCCATTACTTATGCCGGCCCTGTCTGGAGCAACACATCGCAGTCCAATTATCGACACATACAAATATTACAGTCAAAATGCCTAAGGGTAATCGGTGACTACCCCAGACAAACCCCCATACCATACCTCCACTCCACTCTCTCACTTGAGTACATTCATACTTTCATCTACCGGCTGACGGAAAAATTTTTTCAGCATTGTACCACACACCCCAACCCTCTTATTTCTCAAATAGGAAATTACTCTCTACCGGACCTCCTCACGCAGTACAGAAAATACACACACAAACGAACAAAACACCTCCTATTGTAGATCTCACCTAACATCCGCAGTGTTTTTTACATTGTATTTCTTTTTCACTGCTGTAACCTTTATGTGTCACACCACACCCACATGAAAAGCATTCAAAAATACTGTTGTAAATTGGTTATTGGAACAATTTGTATACCCTACGTGTACTTGTAAGAACTTCAATTGCAATAAATCAAATTTTAAAAAAAAGGTTGAGATTTGAATTATATGCTATTCTGCGTGTTCCTACTTTCACTATATCAACCTACAAGTTTGCTCCATAAAATACAATACAAATCATAAAATACATTTTATGACTAGTATCAACTTCGTATGTGTTTTGGCACCAGAATGCCATCCTCAGGGAATAGTTTATTTTTTGAGGAAATGAGTAATTTGTATTGTTTCAGAGCCTCCTTCCTTTTCTATATGGCAAGGTTGTTCCAGCATCTGAAATAATGGTTGCCTCCTTTTTTTTCGACATAAGCAAGTGCAGTCTCAGTAACTTTAAATCCCCCTACTGTAACTAATTATATAAACTTTCTCTGCTCTTTCATTATCATTATAGAAATCAGAGATTTTAATGTTTTTTGCAACATGCGTTGTAATGTAATCATATAAACCAAAAAAATGTACCTTTGTTAAACTAATATTTTAATCTGTATGTACATTCGTCTTCCTAGGGATGAACCCTTTGGTTCAAAACACATGGAAGACATCCTAAAAATTAAAATATTAGCTTAACAAAGGTGCATTTTTTGATTTATATTATACATTTAAATCAGGGGTTCTTAATTGTTTTTGGCCAGGAGATAGGGTGAGTATTGGTATCAGCTTTGTGACCCACAGTTCCTGTTTCAGTTCTTATTTCATTTTAATTACTTTACTGTTGTCTGTGAATTAAGTACTGTACTGTTATTGAAATATAAGTAACACTTAGAAAACTGGGTATTTGTACTAAGTAACAATAGTAAAATATGCTAAATTATTTTATTAGTTGGTATTGCAAATGCGTTTTGTAAAGGCACAAATATTAGAACAGCAGCGCAGAAGTAAAACAGTTATCAGTATATTAATGTGAACTTTAGTTTTGCACAAGCTTTGGAAGTGCTTTAGACTGTGGTTATGTGTATGAGAGTCTGTATCTGTGATACCTGTTGGCTTCTGAGTGTAGTTTTTGTGATGGCAAGTGCTGAAAAGGCCGCTTCACATAAATGGGTTGTAGAAAATGGCAGTCAAACCTTCATATCATCATTTCCCAGAATTAGGGTATCCGTTATCACTTTTTATCCAAAATGCACTCAGTGATTCTCTTTGTTTTTGAAAATTGCAGTGCCATGACTCAGTAAGCTACTCTTGAAGGCCAGCAATGCTTGAAATGTTATGAGCCAAACCTTCAAAATCATAGTAAAATGGACAGCTTATGCAGCTGTGGGTAGTCACATTCTCTGGAATGTAGCATTCAAAGTTTGGGGGGGGGGGGGGGGGGGGGTGTTGTGTTAGTTATTCCAAATTTTCCACGTTTATGTATTTTGCATCAGGAAATTCAGCATTTTCTTCTTCCAGAAGTAAGTTTAATATTGGGAATGATCCAATCTCATTTTTTCTCATTTTCCTCTTCCGCAGTTTCAGCTTTCCTTAGAAACCTGTCAAATTCTGTGGTAGCTTAATTGCTCTCTAATTGTGGCTTTCCACTGAAATATCCAGCTTACTTTTTTGGCAGGTATGCCTGCAAGATAGGCTAGTTTTAATATCGCCACAGAATTCAAGAACTTTAGGGCCATAGAATAATTTCATATAGACAGGAAGTTTTGACCTGTTGCATAATTCCACAGCTCATTGAAGGACATTTTCTTATGACATTCACTTAACCTTACCGTGATAAAGTAAATGTGTTTAGTTGGAACCTGTGCATGATCACGGTTGGCCAATAATCTTGTTGTTTAAAGACCTCGCTTGGTATGAAATTGACATTGTGAATGACTTCTTTTGTTAGAGTATTCGAGTTATCCAACAGCATCCTGGAATCAGGATTCTCCCTGTGGGGGAGTCGATAAAAAATTTCACCTGGTGATTAACTTCCTGTGCTCTGCCACAAAAACCTTATCTTGCTCTGAAGATGGCTGGTGCACCACAGTGCACAAACTGAGACACTGATTCCATGTTAGAGCACCACTGAAAAATGTGTGCTTTTCCAAAAATATTCTCCCTGTCTTAGTGGTAGTAAATGGCTGATAAAACAGATTTTTCTTACATATCTGTTGGCTGTGTGTAGTGTACATGTTTTGTGAGCCGTGCATTTTCTTATCATTTGCTCATCCAGCTTAAGACTAAACTGCCTGCTTTTTTCATTGCTGCAGTGACTTGCTGTTTGATATCATTGGGCATGTCATGAATACTTGTATGAATGTTGTTTTGACTGTGGTATCTGTTTGGATTTCTTGGCCATGACATACCCTCATATATAACTATAGCTTCGATACTCATCCTTTAATTTTTACACAATATTTATGTATTTTAACTTAAGTTTTTATGACGTATGTAGTAAGGGAATGAGATCTAGATCCTACATGCAAGTGTAAGTTTTTTTGTGTGGCTCTTGATAACGAAAAGGTCTGATGATAGCTTAATTGAAAAGCCAAAATTTGTAACCTGAAGATTTGTAAATTGTATTATGCATGACAGTGTTTTGAATATGTATAAAAGGTCGTTTGCCAGTATGACTCATGATTGTGTTCTCAAAAAGCTGTTTTTTTTTTTTGTCTTGATTTGTCCAGTTTTTGACATCATCAGTCACACATTTACAATCCAGTATACCAGGTGAATCAGTAGGACAGAATACCAGGTGATTCAGGAGGAAATGTCAGTATTTTGGGAGGTGATAGTGTTGGTCATTGAGAAAAAAAAAGTTCACATGAACGTGTGTTTGAATGGTTATCACGATAGAGCTGTTTGAATCTACAAATACAAGAACACTGTGACTGGTAATAAAGAAAGAGAAAATACCTACCACAAAGTTTATTTTAATTTTAATTCACTGTTCCCATGGAACTGTAGCTTATGATCATGTTTTATTATGAAATTGCACCTTTTAATTCCATGATAAGTGGGTCCCTGTCATTATGGCATGTTGTGGATGGCCAACAAGGAATGGTCCACCAGTTTGAGGCTTGTTCAGGTGTTAACAAATTCTCACCATAAAAACCTAACATATTACACAGTGTTTAAAAAACTCCTTAGACTTGCACAAATCGTTTGAAATGACATAACCAATGGAAAATGGATATACAATTTGGGACTTTGAATAACTGGTTCTTTACAAAGCAGGATGCAGGGTGTGAACTGGATTGTTGTGATTCAGGATAGGGACTAGTAGGGTTACATGGTGGCACAGTTGGTTGAGAAACAGTGCTACAAGCCAGAAGGTCGTGGGTTTGATTCCCAGTGGAGTTGTTGAGATTTTTTATTGACTTAATCCTTCTGACTGCTCTATGGCTGTGGTATTGACTGAGCCTCCGAGAGAAATGAGTACTATGGGTATCCCCTGTGGGCTAAAGGCAGCTGGTGCGTAGGGCTGATAGTCTTACCTCTACCATGTACCGATTGTTTAGAAATTCTGGGATCCTCCATCTCTTGGAGCCCTGTCTAGACCTTATAAGAATTGCTGTATCTTTAGGACAGGGACTAGTGGAGGGCTGTTTTGAACACAGGAATGGGCCTTTGATTTCTATAAAGTGCTGGGGATTTCTTGATAAGCTAAAGAACTTATCTTCTCAAGAATGACTATACTCCATGGAGGTGGTTAGTAACTGTTGATTACAAGTGCCTTGTTACTTGCAGAGCGGAAGATTGTGGTTGATTGGACTGTGCCATGGTTAGAGAAAAAGAATAACAGTAGTGTGGTGTTGAAAGTGAAGGAAGAGCCTGAAGAAGATTCTGGATCAATTAAAACAGAGAAGTCTGACTCTGCAGAAAAGTCCAGACATATTAAGACTGAAGGGAAGTGTAAAGTTTTGAATACACAGGTACTGCAGAATAGAGAAACCAAGGAATGTAAAAAAAATAAAAATTCCAAGAAGGGTCGACTTATTGTCAGGAATTTACCTTTCAAGGTGAGTAAAAGCAGAATTAGTTTTTATGTTTGGCTGTCAGGGTTTATCTTTATTGTAGGTTTTAGCTGTGTCATAGTTGTGATTGCTGTCTTTGGTATGAATGTGGCAAAAATAGGATGATGTCAGTAGACACACATTGAGCTGGGATGTCATTTTGCAAGGTGATTTTGTTTCATTACAAGTTGACAGATGAAGAAAGAAAGAAAGAAAATCAGTGAGGAATTAAGGAAATGTAATTATTATTATTAACATAAAGAAAACGTGATAGATGTATTAAAGTACTGGGAAGTCAATCTTTCTTGAATGCATTTTATTTTTAAATTAAAAGATTATCATCATCATCTTCCACATTCCTTACTTCACAGCAGTCTAGCTGGTTCTCAAAAGTGTATGGGTCACACTGACCAAGCACTTATTCACTGTTCTGCCAAAAGCTTTCTAACTATGTGCTGCTTTCTTCAGTCGAATAAATAGAGCAGGGCAGAGATTTAGCAGTTTTAAACCATTACTCACTTTGTAATAACCCAGAAGAGTGCAGTTCGCAGCTACTTTGTGGCACAAGCCTGAAATTGCTCCTCTTTCAAGGCTGTATACATAAGGAGCTCCTTGGTGATTGGTGCTGTGAAGGTCCTGATTTTTAGGAATTGCTACATCTATTAAATATGCTTCTTTGATGGTTTTATCAAGTAAACTATGATATATTGCAATGGTTATTTTAATCAGTCATAGTATAGTTTACAAGTGGAGTTTTCTAAAATGGATTGTGGCTCATATTCATGATACAACATTGGTGGCCCCTTTGATAGTCCACATCTGATAGCCAGTTCTGGTTGGACATATGTGTTGAATTATTATTGAATTCCAAATGAACTGATGTGATATGACAGTGAAAGTTTTGTGGAATGTAATTTTTTGTCATTGGGTGAGTAGTTCCTGATTTTTCATAGTTCTGTCATGTTCAGGGTCATGCAGTCTGTTTTTTGGACTAATGTGTAGCTAAAGTGTATTGCAGGTAGTGGAACGTATACTAGTGACAGCTGGTACATATTTAGTGATTTCAGCAAGAAGTTGCTAGCAGGTTGAACTGAAATGTGCTTTTTGTCAGGGAATGCTTTGCAGTTACATAAGTTATTGCTGCTTAGATGTTTGTTTTTTCAGTATGTGTGTTTTACACATTTGTGACAGAACATTTCTCATATACGTGTCACTTGTTTGCTTTTGTAGGTGACAGAAGCCATTCTGCGTAAACATTTTAAGAAGTATGGTGAAATTACTGAGGTTAAGTTGCTTCATAAAGCTGATGGGAAGCTTGTGGGCTGTGGGTTCATTCAGTTTGTAAAGAAGAATAGTGCTGCCAAGGCAATCCTGAGTTGCAGCGGGAAACCTTTACTGGGTGAGTACATAACAGTTGATTCATTATGGAGCTACAGGAGAAATTTAAAATTGTATAGATGTGCTTGATGATGCAGGAAAAATGAGAAGATAATGTTACAAACACACACATACACACCCCAGGGGCATTCAGAAAGTGATGCCTGCATAAAGGTGTCTTGTGCAAGTGGGTTGGATTGTATTTGGTTCTAACGACTCATTTTGAGCTGTGTAGAAATGCATCAAAGAGCAAGCAGTTACTGAGTTTTTGATGCATGGAAGTGAAACCATCAAACTTCACTGGATGATAATGGCTTTTTTGGAAACTGTGGACATAGGCACCATGTGCTAATCAATGGATACTGGTGGAAGTTTGGATCTGAATGACTGGCTGTTTTGTGGAAGGCCTGTCACCACATCTCATGATTTTAACAGGCAAGAATTAGACAGACTTATTTAAGAAAGCTTATGTATTTCTCAGAGAGCCAGAGTGGAAAATTTGAACATTGGTGCAGCTAGTGTCAGAGAGATTATAGGTTTGGGTTAATAAAAAGTGCATACTTCATGTTTGGTGCATCAGCTTACATTCAAAATGAAGAGAACAAGGCTGTAAGCATGTAAACAATTTACTCAGTCAGTAGAAGAGCAACGGTAATGATTTTCTGTATGGCATTGTCACACATGAGAGCCATTGGGTGCACCTGGAAATAGAAAGCCAGTCGCTTGAATGTTATCACCCCCCACTTCTGCCAGAGAAAAAAATTCAAGAATGAACCATGAGTGGGAAAATGCGTGCTTACCATTTTTTGGGCAACGAAGGCAACATTCACCAGGAGTGCATGGTGAAAGGTATGAAAATCAACTTCAAGACTTACGCGTTGACCCTCTAGGGGTTGAAATAACAAGTCAGTCACATTTGCAGGAAAAAAGCCACTACATTGTGAACATTATAATGACAAAACCCACACTAGCGTTGCCACTTCATTGGTGATAGAGAATATTGGATTTGAAGTTATTTCACTCACTCTTTAGAACCCAGATTTGACACCATCTGTCTTCTGGTTGTGTGCAGCTCTCAAGAAACATCTCAAAGGAATTCATTTTACATGTAATGAAGAAGTTCAAGCTGCTATGCAACAGAGGTTTCAAGAACAGTGAGAAGAATTCTACAGCAGTAGGTTAAAAAAAAAACTTGTTCGGTGCAGCGGCACTGTATCCGACAATGGGGAGACTATGAGAAAAAAATGAGTTCTGGGAGCGAAGTCATATTCTGAGCAATTATTTGTGTTTTGTTTTGTTTCAGTACGTTGTCTGGGAGTAAAGATATAGATATGAAGGCATCACTTTCTGAGCACTCTTCGTATTAAATACATAGGGTGGGAGGATGTTGGCTGGATCTGTTTGGCTAAGGATAGAAATGGGTGGAGAGCTTTTGTGAACATGGTAGTGAAAACATATAAAGGTCAAGGAATTTCTTGACTACTACAGCAATTCTTACCTTCTTTAGATTATCTCTTATACATGAAGTTAACCACATGCTATGCTTAGGATAATTCTGTATTTTCATTGTTTTTCCTTGAAAATTTTGAAACTGCTTGTATTTAATAACATTGAAGGATGTGATATGGAGACTTGGAGGCCTCTGTCGAAAGGTATGAGCTTCATTGTGTTCATAGCAGTGAAGATTTAGATTCCGGTCTTTCTGGTTATTATACCGTGTAATCTGATTTACAGTGACCATTGTCTCAAAATAATGTAATTCCTTACGCAGGACGAACGATTATTGTGGATTGGGCTGTTCCAAAATCTGTATTTAGTATGAGTGAGCCTGCAGTGAAAGAAGAAGCTGAAATAAAAAAAGAGAATCTAGATGATGTTGAGGTTCTGGGAATGTCGGCTTCAGGTGTTGATGGCTGTGATGTTCAGACTACAGATATTAAGAAGGAACCACTGTCTGATGAATCAGAAGGAGATGATACTTACAGCACATCTGATATAAATGAGAGTTCATATAGTGAAGAAGAAACAGGACAGAGAGATGAGTATGTGAAGTACAATGGGTATATGCATGTGCACAAAGAGACAGAATGCATTCTCTGTCTTAATGTCCTTTTCATCAGCTACATATTTTTAACAGTTTGATATCTATAGATTTGTATTTAAGTGAAGCTGCATGATAAAAAAATCTACATTGTTATTTCAGGGAAGATGTAGAATCGAAAAATAAAACTGGCATTAAAAGACCATCAGTGATATCCAGTGATGTGTCTGAAGGACGGACAGTGTTTGTAAAGAATGTTCCATTTTCTGCAAATAATGATGATGTTAGAAATTGCATGGAACAGTTTGGTCAAGTAATTTATGCTCTTATATGTATAGATCCTGTAACAGAGCACTCAAAAGGGACAGCATTTGTAAAATTTCAGGTATGTACACTATTGATATGTGTAAATTGTTCTTTGTTGAGTCTTGAAATGTTGGTGCCAACTGTTTGCCATGCCATCTGTTACCTTTGCTAACTGTATCAAAATTAATATTATCTCGGGTAGCGTGTGGAAGCTGCTGGGGTGCATTCAACTCATATGGTTCCATTTAAGAGTCAGTTTAACAGGTGACAGTGATAACAATATTTATTAAAGAAATAAAGCAAGGTAACAAATGGCTTACTGTGATAAAACCTGATTCAGAGAGCAAATATTGAAGTTTAGTGTCTCATATGTTTCCACTCGCTCCATAGAGATAAAAACAGAACCAAAATCTTGCATGTTTTTTAAGAACATAGTATAAAAATGAAATATCAAGACCTCTAATAGCATTGACTGTACGGGGTTTCTGTTTTAAGTCGTCCTTGCGAGTGCATCATTTGAATAACTGGACCAGGGTGAAATTTGGAGAAATGTTTTTTGAAGTATTTGCAGAAGCAGTGTGAAGCTTTGAGCAGAGTGGAAAATGGGTGATGGATGAGTGTTGAGTGGAGGGGAAATGGCACTGTGTGGTAGGTCACAGGATGTACTGTCACTTGACTCAATTGTTGTGTCACATTTTGATTATTTCTACTAGATTTATGGTATATGTTGTCTATTTACAGAGGGGTATTTGTTGAAAATGATTTAAATATTCAGTATTATTGTAGAAGAATATGGATTTGCTGATGCCAAAATACAGGGTGGGCCTAAACCTCCTTAACAACTTTAAATACTACATATTAAATATACAGAGAGCTGGAATGGCATGAAGTCACTTACAGAATGTGGGGAATGAAATGTATATTAGATGTTCTAGGTATAGTCTAATTCCTTGCTTGTATATCATAGCATATTTTGGTCTACTTTCTCTGTTTTTCGTTGTGATGTGCTTCTGCAACTGTGGAGGGCTGTGGGCATTGGAGGAATATACCACCATGAATTAACTCCCTTTGTGGAACAGAGTCCTTCTTGAGAACTTAATAGTTCTTCAAGTAGTTGAGAAGTTTCCTGCATTTTTTAAAGCTAAAGAGTCATTACAGTGTTTACAGGAGTTGTCACTTCTCCCTGCCTTGTGCCAGACGAATCCCAGATAATGTCCTCATTCCATTTCTTTAAGATCAGTGAATGTACACATCCTTAAGACAACTTAAATCCACATTTGTAAGATCAGGGAGGCACAGAGGTCATGGATTAGCTCCCACACTTCCACACCATTTGTCAGGAAACAGTGCATTGTGATAGGCATGGACATCTGTGTGGAAATGTGGCGTCACACAGCCTGTTCAAAAATGATAATCCCATCAACTTTAGTCCTCTGGCTGTGGTATCAGGTAATTTTCCATCATCACAGAGGTGGTAAGGAAGGTGGAGCAGTGTGTGCTGTGGTAAATATGGGAGCATTAGAGTATTGATGGTACATGTGCAGATTAACCAAGGGAGTGCATATTGAACAGCTGTCAATAAATTTGAAATGTTTCCTCATATTTTGGAAGCAGTTTCATGTTTTTACAGCTTCCTGTATTTTTGTAACATTTTATTCAAGTTGTCAAGTAGCTTCTGACCTACCATATTATATCCTTTATTCTGAAACCAGCCTGCTACTTATTTCTGTTACAGACACAGGAGAGTGCAAGGCAGTGTTTAGCTGCAGGCACAGAATTGACACTGCTTGAACAGACCCTGGATGTGTATGAGGCTCTGAACAAGGATCAGCTGCAGGAAAAGGCAGATCTTAAGCATGCAGCACATAAAAGTAAAGACAAAAGAAATTTGTACCTGGTCAAAGAAGGAGGTCAGTATCTTGACAGCAGAGAAACAAGTGTTAGTTGTATTAGTCCTGTAACCCCCTGACTCCTTCAAATGGCACCCTGACTGCAACTGCCTGTAAATTATAGCAGGTTGTTGCTGCTGTAGTGTTGTATTGTTTTGAGATCCTGTCGTTCAGAGTATGTCATAAATAAAATATATAATTTATTCAGCAAAAGACCCAGAAGAACATAAGACTGCTAACTGTTGAACATGCTTACGCAAGTTAAGCACTGACTTAATTGAAACTATTTCAAAAACATGGTACCATTGTTTGGATAGAGCACCTTACTGCATCTCAGAGATGATGAGTTGACAGTGGATAGGGCTGCTGTGTGTAGGGTTGTTTGTGGCTTTTATTTGTTGATATTTGTTTCATATCATTTTCCATGTGATGCCATTTGTTTTATTTCTCTGGAAAGTTGGAAGTGGAAAAAGGCCAAATGCTACTTGCGTAAATGAATATTTGATACCAAGAAGCCTTTGAAAATCATGGCCTTGTCTTTTCTGTTGTTGTTGTTGTTGTTGTTGTTGTTGTTGTTCTTGTTATCGCAATCTTATATGAGTTTTCAATGCATATGTATTAGGTCCTATGTCAAGAGGAATGTGCAACTTGTACTTATGTTGTAGTTATACTGATGTCTCAGAGCAGTCTACTTTGTACATGTTGAGGGGAACTTGATTCTTTCATGATATTAACATTTCACTTTCCTGTATTATCTCTTGCTTGATATACATTTCTTGCCACCGACCTGTTAGAGAACACGCATGTATGAAAATATTCTGCGGGTCATATGGTTAGTAGATGGACTAAGTTGTGGGCTGGACAACCAGGGAATTGTTGTTGAATTCCCAACTGGAGCCAGAGAGTTGTCTCTTTTCCAAAGCCTCCAGACTGCCTCTGAAGCCCACCCTCCCTGCTATACAGTAGTTTCCAGGGGCTCCTTCTGGGAGTGAAGTGGCCAGGGCAAAAAGCTACCACTCACTCTCCTTTAGTGATGAGGTTAAGAGTACATGGAGCTGTGTGTTTTCATGGCATGCACAGCATCTGTACCTTTATTCTGTGCTGCTGCCAGTTTTATGGTAGCCACAGTCATTCAAGCAATATGCAAGTATTGCAACAGAGATTTTGAATGGGATTCAAATTCTCATTCTGAATTGATTATATGAACAAACTTAATATTTGAACGTGTGTGTGTTACTGTATTTGTGATAATGACAAGGAAAGCAAACCTTGGGTACTTCTGCCCATGTAATTCAAATCCAATAGATTATGACAGTAAGACTATTTTATCATTATCATCATCATCGATCATCTATGGGAGTAATTCCAAAGTCACTATCACAAAGTCTAACAAGACTTAACTTGCACCCAAATACGTATATACAACTGCAAAAGTCTGTTTTCTTGACACATGTTCAATTGTAAGAAACTTTTTAAACTATAAATGAGACCACTGAGCCTAATCCTGTTGACTATGCCAAAGCTGAGAAATAATAATAATAATGATTTGTATTACTTGTATTATTTGTATTATCTTCTTGTGTCACATGCCTTTTCTTCCTGGAACTTCTCTTGAACCAGCGGTGATCCACACCTCTTAGGCTTCATATTTCAAACTGTAGTACTTTCCGCATTATGTGTGATGTTCCAAGTATAGGTGTCTTTTGTAGTGAACCTATTGAATGTTTTCCTGTGTATCTTCCAAATTTTTCCTTAAGCTCCTTGTTACTATTCCAGTGGTATAATCGTACATTTCAGGTTCCACATTCATTGTATCTCTGTACCTAAACTCTTGTATTTTAACTTCTTTTTCAATACCTTTTGCAAGACATTTCTGTCTGCATGTATTGCCACATCTATCAGTGTGCATGTTTTCTCTCTCTCTCTCTCTCTCTCTCTCTCTTTTTAAATTAATTATTATGTCTGTAACAAAAAAAACTTTGTATATTGTACATAGAGTCGAACACAACTATACTTCTGTGATTAGCTGTGTACTCCAAGTACAGAAGCAGCAACAAACTATTACCTGTAAAAACTTAGGTCAGTATAGCCATTGTTTGATAGTCCAGAATATTAGATAACGTACATACAGTCGAACACAACTATAGTAGTGTTTGTATGTGTAATACAAAAAGGGAGGTTTTTTTTGACTAAAACAACGGGGATGACACACCTCAAAATTATTATATCTGGCCTATTTGCTGTAACTTCTCTGTCTGTCTGTACTGCTTGATTCCACAGCACTCTTAACATATCCCTCTACATACCCTGTCTTGGGCACGTGAGTATACTATTTGTCTGTTGTTTCGGTGCCTAAGGCTTTGCATATTATTATTATTATTACTACTACTACTACTACTACTACTGCTGCTGCTGCTGCTGCAATTGAGTTTTTACTCAGTGGCAGTAGTCCTTACACAATAACAAATAAGAATAAATATACCCAAACAAAACAATACAAAAACACAGTAAATACAAGTACACATATTACCAAAACATCCACACATCACAAAACCCAGACATACACACACCCACGCACTACAAAACCCATGCATACACACACCCACACATATTACAAAACAAGTTAAAACAACCACAGTACAAGATACACACCCAATAAAATGGTCAGAATACAATCAAGTACCCTCAGTGTAAGGTCACCCTAATGTCTTTTGTCCCCAAGAACATCTACATATTAAGACTATAGTTGTTGAGATTGTGATGCTGTGTAGTTTGGCAAATAGGAACCATTGTTCTGGAGGACCAGTCAGTACCTTCTTTGGGTGACATTGGTAAATCTGCATGGTGTCACATCCCAGAAGACTGTAATCTCAGAACAGTAGAATTCTTTTAATCTGGCACCTATGGGCCTGGACAGGAGCAGGGTTATCAAATATTCTGGATTATCAAACAGTGGCAATACTGACCTAAGTTCTTGCAGGTAATTGTTTGTTGCTGCTTCTGTACTTGGACTACACAGCAGTATTCCATTCAGATATCTCCTTCACCTGCTGGTCAGGAGGCATCAGGATCCCTTTCTAGTTTTTGTGGATTCTCTTAAGCTCCTACCAGGGATGGTGAAGGACGTGGAGACTGGATAAAGAGTCTTCGTAGTTGAAGAAGTTGATGGAGAAGGAGACAAGGGGTCAGGAGATACCACAATAGTTGATGTAGAGATACTCTTGGAGGCCCTTCTGGAGGATTTCCGGACTTGGGACTATTTCTCTCACCTGCCTAAATGTCAGAATTTCCAGAGTATTAGCATCTGGATTAAAGGAATTCTGCTCTTATTTGCTGCCATTAGAACCTCTAATTCCATACAGTAAGAATGATGTCCATTTCCTTCTTTAGTGGTCATGGCTGGGAGTCGAGCAGCTGCAGGGGTGTCCATAGCAGATATGGAAAAGCGTCTACAGCTAGAACAATGGAAAAGTCAGATGCTTCGTAACCTCAACATGTTTGTTTCTCGGTTTCGCTTAGTGGTTCACAATCTGCCTCCATCTTGGAATGATTCCAAGTTGCGTCACCTGTTTCTCCAACATGCTGGACCTAAGGCAGTTATCAAGGAGGTTAGTATTTGCCATTGTAATATGTAATGATTCTTCATAGTTCAATTGGACACTTTCCAGTTGTCAATATAACTGACATAGCCCTTCACGATTTGGAGAGCTGGCTATCCTTCTAATTCCAGGTGATTGGTTATCATTGTATGAGCACAAATTAGTGGAAGTGGATGGGATCAAAGCTGGCAATTCTTGATGTAGAGCTTGTATGCCCTGGTGATCTAGTGATGGCTTTGTGTGCATATGCACATGCATATCCATTTTTTATTGTGCTCACATAGATCATTCATGTGTGCATGCACATCCCATTTTTCATGTGCTCATATATCCATGATTTATATGTGCATGCACATTCATCACTTCTGTAGACTTTTTTATAATACATTTGTAAATAATTAAAAATGAAATGCACATCTTGTGGCTACTGTTGTCATATATGCTAAATATAGAACAGGGGACATGTAGTGGCACAGTTATTGAGGCCTTGCTGTGTAAGCTGGAAGGTTGCGCGTTCGATTCCTGATGGTGTCATTGGTATTTTTTATTTACATAATCCTTCTGGCTGCACTTATGGCCCTGGCATTGACTCAGCCTTTAACATAAATTAGTACCAGGAATATTTCCTGGGGGGTAAAGGTAGCCAGTGCATAGGGCTGACAACCTAACCACCTTTGTGTGCTGATTTTCTTGAAATCAGGGAGCCTCAGCCTTCTGGCACCCTCAGGGCCTGTCCAGGCTGGTACAGGGATTGCTTTACCTTCCATACACAAAAGATGATTGTATACAAATATGTATGCCTTTATTTTTGAATAATGGTTGACCAACTAGATGACACTTGCTTTATTATTGCTCAACATGTTTCAGACGTTAATACGTCCATCTTCAGGAGCTAGCGAGTACTTGTTGTGTTGTGTAGGCCGACTTGAGGCGTGCTGATGTTATGTACCGGGATTGTCTGTTGGCGATG
>Ga0123354_10009733_pt1 | contig 14761 bp, 7 predicted proteins | sample TergutLab28metaG_2_FD_97872 | JGI IMG/M metagenome (GOLD analysis project Ga0123354, IMG submission 97872) | Labiotermes labralis P4 segment gut microbial communities from Petit-Saut dam, French Guiana - Lab288 P4 | ecosystem: Host-associated > Arthropoda: Insects > Digestive system > Gut ... | reverse complement strand
TTTAAAAAAGCCCTCCCCCCCCCCCCCAACCCCTATCCACCCCCCCCCACCCCCCCCCCCCCCCTCTACACCTGTGCACCCACCATCCTATTTCTAGAAGATCTAAGTGGTAACTTTCCCGTGCCTTTCACACCAAAACCCTGTATGCTGTCTGCTCTCACTCTTTGTGACATATGCCCCGCCCATCTGAGTTTTCTTGATTGGTTTACCCAAATACTCTCTGTTGAGGAGTACAGGTCTTGAAGCTTCTCATTATGTAGTCTCCTCCAGTCCACTGAAACCCCTGTCCCTCTTAGGCCCAAATATTTTCATCAGCACCTTATTATCGAAACACCCTCAGCCTTTGTTCCTCAAGAATGTGGAAGTAACACAAATGCCAGTAGTTTTCATGGCTGTGGATAGATTAGGAAGTTTGTGCATAGTCTAACAAATGTGGTGCATTCACTTTGGACACATGTGTAGACCTGCATTATCATAATTGCTTTTCATCACCATCATTATCTTGTTTCATGACTCAGTAGCCATTGTACTAATAAAAGGAAATCTGCTGCTTCAGATAGTTGGTGTTTTCCTCCTGTTGTGGCCACATCACTACAGTTGAGCATGATAATTTTCCAGTTACTGTAGGGGAAAGGCATTAATTTGGGTTGTCTGTGAGCTTGGTTGGAATTAGCTGTGTGAGTTTTATTAGCAATGCTTAATGTATTGGTGTAAGATGTGTGCATGTCCAACAGTCATTAAATTTGGCTGCTCTGAATTTCAAGCAGTCAGTATTTGACAATAGTTTGTATATACACAATTGCTGATTTTTTCTGTGCATTACTGAACTAACTTTGCCTACTTTCCCTGCAGATATGACATTCCATATCATGTATAAGAACTGCTAGTCCATGATGTGGTTGTTGTCTATCTAGTGTTACAGTAATTGTTCACATGGATTTTTCTCCATTATCACACCACAAAATAAAATTGCTGTACAATAATGGAAGATCTTACTGTCTCTTTCTGTTGTACTTCTTTATGGTCTTCCAGTTTCGTTTTGTACACCCTGAACACAATTGGGATTTTCTTGCCACACATGATTATCCCTTTTAAAATTAGTAGTGCTCCAGAAAAGGTTCTTTGTGTGGGCATGTAAAATGCTTTTTGTTTTGAGCTTCCAATTTGTATTCTGAAATTCACAGAAAGTATTTTAAGAAACAGAAGATAAATCTTTGTGGACCTACATTTCAAAATAAAATTTTTGGTATTTCTGAGATGTATAAGTCTTTCTTCCAGTGAGCAGGATCTCCCCTTTGTCATACCCTATGCACAACATCTTTGTCCCATAGAAACCCTGAACCCACCAGAATGTCCTGAGACAGCTGCTGTGCTCATAGTAATGATAAAAAGCACACCCTGTAGAATTGCCAAATGTAGAAAATGGTGCTAGCATATGAAGAAAGTCACTTGTGCTTACAAATCTAAAAGGATGTAGAATGTGCATTTGTGCAAGATTTGCATGTAATGTTCTTGGATGGTGTTATTGCAGACATAGCTGTATATATAAAGCTTAATGAGTGGTGTGACCTTCAAAGAACTGCTTGAGCAATGCAGCCATTGTTAGAACCATGTATGGAACTGCCCTTTTGGAGTAGCCTTGAGCACATTTTTCTGCACATCTTTGATGGCGTGATATGTTCATTCCTTGAAGGTGGACTTCAACTGGGGCAAAGTGGGTGAATAAGGTGGAGTGTTGAAGTCCAACAATAGGTTTTCCTGCCATAAACTTCTTGACAGTGCCTGGTGAACTGGAATGTTGTTATGATGATGTCTTTTAAACACAGTTTTGTATAGCCTTGTCGAAGTTTCTACATGATAAGCCAAGTTGACTGATTTGCCTTTTTGGAATAAACAAGATCCCCTACCTCTAAGTAATAAGAACCAACAAAACGCACACTTTTTACATTAATGTTTTAATTTAATTGTAGTGTACTTGACATGTTTGAAACATCCAAGTGTTCATCCTGAGGAAGACTTGTACACATGACTTTATGGCATTTGTTTCATGCATTCAATGCCATTGACCAGACTGCTTATATGGCTGCATTAAAGAAACACCATAAAGCTGCCTGTACTAGTCTTCAGACGATGAAGACTTGGATGTTCAAAACTTGTCGAAGACGCTATAATTGAATTAAAACATTAATGTGAAAAGCATGCATTTTGTTTGTTCTTATTTCTTAAGTATGTCATGATGCATAGTTCAATAAATGGAAAATCCACTACATCATTTTCATTGGGTCTCTGCATTTCAGACAACCATTTCTTTCAGTATCTTCCACGTTTTCTCAACCCTCTGAACTGTTTAATCTGCTCAAAACACTTTATTTCTTCACAGAATCTGTGCCATACCTTTCAGAGAACAGTGCACTTATCATTTTCGCTCTTAGTTTCACACAACATGTAACACACTTTGCTCTGTATTCCAGTCGCCCATTTTTCGTGAGAGGTACGTGCCACTTCTTTCTGCCACACCTTTGACACAGCTGATGTTAGCATAAAATGGCAGCCTGTGCCAATTCAATATATGCACAGACAGGGTTTTTACATAATGTGCTGCTCACAGAAATTATTATTTGATCTTCATGACAGCAATTTGTATTTGTACAACTAACGTTTCTTGTATTCACAAAATGTAACGCTACAGATATTCACTGTAGCTGTGATCCTGCAGTGTCTTCTTCATACCATACTGCATGTAACACACAGTCTCATTCACTGTTTTCATGTTAATTTGCATGGTATTTTTCTGCATATTGCTGTTGACATTGCCCTAAACATCACTGTATGAAATCAAAACATAATTCTGTGATGAGGCAACAAAAAGTTGTAATGTTATGACATTACCTGAGAAGATCAAGATTCTGCGTATGTTGCTCCTGGACCATTGACATATGCTTCCATTATGAACGAATTTGAAGCCAAATTTTGTACTGATATCTTATTTTAATACCTAATAGTATGTTGATTCCTTTTCTATTGATACTTTACATTGATACTTAACTTTCTTATGATACTTTAGTACCCAGTTTCTTCATTGAATTTATCATAAGTAAAATTCAGTATATTTATCAGCATATTTGTGAATTTATTGTCATTTACTTAGACTTTGCGCACTTGTGTTCCTGTATCTCCCTTAATCCCAGGCATGCAAGTTTTGTCTAACGCAGATACTTAGAAAATGATGATTTTGACTCATATCCACCACGTTGGTTGAGGTTTACTGTGTACTTTTTGAACTTGATAATGTCAAGTATGATGCAGGTCTGTAAAAGCAGTAGTTTTGAACCATGGAGTACATGAGATGTATTCCGTACACTCTCAGGCAAAGACTAAAATTGCTTACAACATCTTCACAAATTCATTTTATGTAGCTGTGCATTGGATATATGTCCACTGAGGGACGAACATGAATTTCCATTCTGATGCCACTGGGTATATTAGCTGAGTGTGAAAGGATTCAGAAACTCTTACCTTTAAAGTGCAGACGTGTTTAATATTTGATGTAAACAATTTTTTTCACCTAATTTACTACACATGTCTTCTGTGTGTGAACTGTACATTGCCCCCTCCCCCCACCCTTGCCAGAAAATATGTATTATAAAAGAGAGTCCTTATTAATAGTGACTGCAGGACATAGAAAAAGTGCAATCATCAACCTGCAGAAGGTTGCAGGTTACTTCATTATTCTCTTATTAACACTGGCTGATTATTCCAGAAACTGGCTCTTTGGGTCACCTGAATGAATAGTTTTAATGATGCTGACAACTTCGTTGTCCATACACAGGTGTGGGTTCCGATGTGTGCTAGGCGTCATGACCATCTTTTTTCCCGACTCAAGGAATGAACTTTTGCACATAGGTTATTCTAACAGATGAAAGCAATGAACACCATTCTCAATCAGATAGTCAGTTTGCACATAAGTTCATTTTAACAGTTCTTACAGCTTTGTATGTGAAATCCATACATACAGCTCGAAATAGCCAGTGCCCTTCCTCTTTTCTTTCTGCCTTTTTTCATTTACTGTATGATGTAGAATTTAAAATTCCTTTCTTTCTGTGTGATGTGTTCCATATTCTGGGCATTAATTAGGTGCATAAAATGTATTCAAGACCCAACATGTTTCAGCCACTCATGTCACGTTCTTCAAGGTGATTTCTTGGAGAACAAGAAAACAGTTATAATCAAGTTGTGTCTGAATCACTCCACCGCATTAACAAAGTGTGTAATTTCTGACTAAAATTCTCTGTTGTAGTATATGGTTTGTCCAGAAACAGTTAACTGCTCCTGGTACATTTGGTAACATTTGTGTATCCATTTACCAAATTATATGGTATCATAGCTCATCATTGAGGACCTCTCATATTTTTCTCTATTATATTTGATTTAGCCTCAGTCAGATCTGTTAATGTGGTGCTTAGGCCCTGTCAGCTGTATGCATTGATACACTGGCTGTGTTGAAGTGTGGTTGTTCCATTATGTGCTGCATTTAAGGAAACCATATTTTACTTCACCCGCTGAGTTTTGTTGTATTTCTTTTGATATTCATTCTATTGTCTGTCTTGCGATAGGTCCATAGCGTCTTCCAAGGTGAGTTCACCACAGAGTGCAATTAAATGCATCCTCTTTAAGTTTGTTTTAACAGACATGATAGTATGTATAGGTATGAAGAATAATGGGTAAGGGTTTTCTGAGTAGTAATTGCTGACATGAGGTTATCACATTCATGAGTGAAGATAAGTTCTGGGGTGTGATTATAGTTTGGTACCAACATTTCAGAGGGACTTGCTACTTCCCTTAATTGTGGCTGATTAAATAACTACCCAGATGGAGCCAGCAGGTGTTGGCACATGTCTAGTGGACTACATGGCAGCACATCTCAGAGGACAGTTGTCTTCATATTCCATTTTAATGTAGTAGAGAAATTACAGTGTTTTGTTTGCCATACAGGCTGCATACATTTTTATTTTTTAAATACATGTGCTTAATGCTGCTTAGCCATGAAATGATTAATTTTGATTATTATGTGGTGAGTCTTGTCTATCAATAAACAGTCCAGAAGAGTGGTATTTGAAGTATAGGGAAATGGTACACAGATTCATTTGAATAAATGTGATACTTTGATATGAAGTGAGCAGTAATTGATTTTAGAGTGACTGTCTAAGCTGTGCAAGCACTTCACTTTACACCAGTCACTGTGCTAGTAAATGAGACTTTGTTGTGGAAAAATTATGGTTTAACATTATTTGGCTCATTGATTTAAATGCAGTTTCATATTGAGAATGTTATGTGTGTGTACAGCAGCAGTGTGGCATGACATGACTGTTAAATGTGAATGAATAGTGCATATTTATTACATCGTAATTCATTGAATTTTGCCATAGGTGATTAACCTTTAAGCAGCCTATGTTTGCATATGCAAATGCATGTAATACAACACCCCCTTGAAATTCATTTGTTATATTTAGCCAAGAACGAAATTTACTGCTTTTGTAAGACATCCAGCATAATCTCTTTTATTTCCCATAATATACTGTTTATTTCATAATTTTATCTTTTTCTCTTCAAATAATAGTCACTTTCATAAATCATGTTCATAAATGTAAATACCAACCTGGTTCTTTAAAGGTTAAATTAATGTGTGAGTAAATGAAGAGATCCATTTATAAATGCATTACATCAATTAGTGGTGTGTGTAATAGATTACTGTAAAGCATTTGATGTTTTGTTTGTTCATCTTAGTTCTAAGACTTAGTAATACAAGATAATGTTTTATAAATTTTTTAGGATTTGTTACATGTTGATTTGATGCAATTTTTATTTGTGGTTTCATATTTCATATTGTGGAGTTATCAGAGAAATAAGGATAAATTTACACAAAAATTATTTAATTTCTAGTTGGTAATGAAACTGTGTTTTACCCAACTCATCTGGTTGAATGTTAATTTTAAAATGTTTGAGGGGGTGCATTGCAGCCTAAAACATGAGAGAAAATGTATAAGAGCATCACACTTTCATGTCACAGATGTATATAAGTTGTACATTGAATATAAAGGCCCAGGACATGTGCCATTGAGGTACTGGATGTATCATGTTGACATACTTGTTGGTATGTGATGGTATGCAAGTGCAGTAGCTCATCCCCCCCCCCCAAATCCTTTGACTATCCTTAAATGCACATGAAAAGTGAATGAGGTGTAACAGTGTTATAAGGGGATACATTTGTGTATTCAAGAAAGTTGCTATCACATGCTTTCTGAATTAATTTACAATTCGGGGATTGGGGATTTGGACGTTGGAAAGGTGTGTGTCTGATAAAAATACTGGAACCGAACTGTTGCCCTTTACACATTAAACAACAAATTAGGAATTTGGAAATACAGTATTACCTGAAGAAGAAATTTTTTAATAGACCAGTGAAAAAGGAATATTACTAACGTATAGTGTCTGGTCTCTGGTCAATTTGGAGGTACAGTTTGTTAGTTCTGAATGAAAATTCATAAAACAAAATATTATGGGCCACCTAAAAATATAAGCCCAGTTATTTTAACACTTGCACCACCGCATCTTTTATTATTTTGTACAATGAACCAACAAATGCACAATTAATTGACAAATTATTATACTGCTCCTACATGTTTTTGACACTACCGTGTCATCTTCAGGGAGCTCGTAGTTAGTACCTTGCTAAGTTACATAAGTATGTCAATGCAATCATTGGTAATACAATTTAAAATTGTGAAATTTTAAATTGTATTAGCTCCCTGAAGATGACACGGTAGTGTCAAAACATTTAGGAGCAGTATAATCATTTGTCAACTAATTGGGCATTTGTTGGTTCATTGTACAAAATATATATATATATATAAGCCCAGCTATTTGTTGTCAACACAGGTGCAATTGACCCTTCATTTACCTCACTTGTGTCATCCACCTCAGGGCTGTAATTATACAGGTCTTCAGTTCTCATTGAGCCACACCATGTTTTTCATCTGTTACAAGTACATTTTTAACTACATTTGAAGTTCAAATACCTTCCTGCAACATCTTCGCGTTAAACCTTCAGTTAGTGAAAAATGAATAATGTGTTGTGGAAATGGGAATGAACAGCCAACAGGTGATGCACAAGCAGTGAACTGTTCCACAGTTATTATGGACTGAGGTGCGGTTAAGTCATAAAAAATTATTGTTGTAAAGCCCTTTGAACATACTGAATGTGAAATTTTTGTATAAGAGTCCTACAAAAATTGGCTTCAACAACAGGAAAACGTTTTTACATGAGTACTTTGTATGTGGGAAAATTTGATATTATTCTCATGGGAGTTTTGGTGGGACTCCTGATATCCTGGCTACTTACTTGGGAAAAACCTTGTGTCTGGGAACTTCTTATCCATTAAACACTATGGAAGTTCATCATGCTATGTTGAATGAAGAATGAGTTTCCACATCATTATGTATGAACATTTCCAAAAAAAAAATCCTTTTTGCAGAGGTATTGATACAATTATATGTTTTCCTTGTAATTTAAATTTAGTATATTGTTAACATTATGTTACCAGAGTGATAATAGCCTCATATGTTGACAATGAGAATTATAAGTTCTTGTCTTGTGAGCAGTGTGCATATGTGCGTGCACACAGATGTTCCTTGTTGTACGGGCCAGATTTATGAGCATGTTATACAGGTAATTTCCAATCGAATAATTAGAATAAAGTGTAGTTTATTTTGATGCCATATTGAGTCGATTCCTACTGAAGCATTTTGAACGCATTTTGCAATAATCTCGATACTTAAGTATTTGTTGTAAACATTGAAAATGATAACATGGGTGAGTCTAAAAAACATTTTTTGTTTAGTGCCACGATAAGCTCGTGGATAATTCATTAATTATGCCCAAATGAACTACAGTTTTTTTTAGAGCTTTTTGCTCTGAATGCATGTAAAACATGCTCCTGAAGCTTAGCTGCTACTTCATGGAATGTTGTGTACACATACACAGTGAGAGAGATGTTGTACGTTTACAATACTCGATATAATTGCTAAGGCATGTCCAGTCCATGGTGTGTTTCAGTACAATGTTATTGTTTCAGTGTGATTGTGGTATGTTGCATACTAGCCCTAAGTTCTGTCAACAACTTTAAACAGGTTCTGATTTCATATTTCAGGTTTTAATTATGACAGTTCTATGATGAATTGTGCACAATAAAAGTCTGTCACTGTGAATGTTAAAAGTTTACCAAATATTTACCACTTTGTTCACTCACCTAGAGTTAAGTAGTAGAGATATTCTTGAGGTATTGAAATTCTTTCATTCATGTTTCTTTGCATGTATAAATTAAGAAAGTTTATTGTATACTGGTGATTTAAAACATTTATTTTTGATTCTGCCTTGTAAACCTGAGTGAAGGTCATGGTGTTTAACAGAGTTCTATTGTATGACTTGTGTTGGTATTTCCATTTAAGAAAGCATCTTTTTCAGACAGTACATAAACTGCAAGATTAATTTTCACAGGACACATAAGGTAAGGTGTTCAAGTGGCATAGTTTTTCCAAAATAAACAAGTAACAGTATTTAGAATGAACTACATCATCGGGTGTGCTTATGTACAGTTCTGCCATTGTGTACTGCTAAGCCATGGGCAGTAAAAAACACTAACCAGTTACTTGTGTGGTTTTTGGTGTGTTCATAATTGATGGAGTTACCAATTTCCCCCAGTTCCAGCAATTATTGGGATGATTATTTTGTCAATACAGCCCAGGTATGAGATTAACTGTTGTTGATTTTGCCAGTGAATGGCAGGGAAGTACTGTGTGCATTCACACATGATTTATATTCAGAAATGGACCTTATTCAGAAATGTCTAGTTCATACACACAGTAGGGAATGCGATTCCACTTAAAGAGTTGAAGGAGATGTGTAAATGAAGATTGTATAATGCATTGAAATTGCTGTGCACTCTTACAATTCATTCTATATTTGTTGTACAGTGCTCCCTTTTTATACCATAGTTGCATTCTGAGAGTGGTTGGTCTTTGCGCCACGGAGATGAAGGCCTCAGAGGTCACACCCCACACCCCTCCCTTTCCTCCTACTTTGGCCAGCAAGAAACGTAAGTCATAGAGGGGTGTACATGATTGTAGTGCATTTCATATCATATTTTCATGGTGATTGTTATGGACCAGTATATTTAGGGAGCACTGCTGAAATACAGTCTCAGATTAATAACATATGTTAAAAGCTTACCTGTGTAATAATTTTGCACACTGATATTAGCACTCTTTTAATTGCCAAGTGGCAACATAACATGTTTGAGTGTTGCCAAGATCATGCCAGATTTAGTGCAGTGTTTGGTTTGTAGTTGAAAGAAGAAAAAAGGATCATGTTGAGGATTCATACACAAATGTGGAATAAAAGTCTTGTGTTTGTAGTGACTAGTTGAATTTTCTTTCACATGTTCTTTCTTTGGCCTAGGGTTACTGTATATCATATTTAATTAAGTTTTGAGTATCCCTAACAGAAGACTGTAGAAGGATTAATAATAATGAGGAACTGACAAGGTGTCACAGTTCCCAGAATGCCCATGCAATTGTTATTTCATTGAGTGAGTGAGCACTAAATAAACAGTATAGTGTGTAGTGAGATGTCTGTACTTGGGCCTTGTCGCTGTAGCACACACAGCAGAAGTATGTTATGCACTGGCAGTGTTTATACTTGTACATTGGTGAGTCAGTGGTAGGTGGTTAGATCAAGGCAAGTTTTATGCAAAGTTAGAAGAAACTCTTCAAATATTAACTGAGATGTTCGGTACATTTGCTATGAAAAGCCAGAATGTGCAGTCTAACACAGCATAGCTAAGACCAAAAAGCATGCAATTCACAAGTCCAAGTGGGGACTGTTTTGTTAAATCCCAAGGTCACTGTAAACTTGAGTTTTTGGTACAAGGTCAAACAGTAAACATTTTTTATTACTGGATATGTTGGCAAGGTTGTATGAGGCTGGTTTTTTTTTTTATCAGAAATGACCTGAACCTAAACCATATGCTTGAAAGTGTCCTGCTCATGATGCTGTCACTCTTCAGAAGTATTTTTTTTTTATTTGTCCCAAAAAATTATAGTGAAATTGGACCATCCACATTATTTACCAGACTGGTTCTTTACAAATTTTGGCTATTTCCAATACTGAAGACCACATTGAAGGGCCACAGGTTATTAGATGCTGTTAAAATTCAGGGACATGTGGCAACCATCCAAAAGGGCATTGCAGGACAGTGGTTCCAGCAGTGTTTTGAACACTGAAAATACTGACTCATGCAGTGTGCTTGTGCACAAGCAGACTACTACAAAGTTGAGAGGAACTATTAATGTCTAATTACATATAATTTTTATGGGGGCCATTCTGGGAACTTGTGACACCATGTATAATTTGTTTTCAGCACTAAAAATATTAGGATTATCAACTGAAGGAGATGAAGATGGGTGTGACATGTTGCATGCGTGTGAGATTCATGAAGATTTTGGTTAGCGAAATGCAGTGGACAGAACAGTTCAGAGGACCTATTCAGAGAATGGATCTTGCAACAGTGGTTCATGGGAGAATGGACTGGATTAAGTTGGTTCAGAATGGGGACCAGTGGTAGATGCTTGTGAACATGGTAATACACCTTTGGGTTCCATAAAAGTGGAGACTTCTTAATCAGCTGACTAATTGGTAACTCACTGAACTCTCTTCTGTGGAGTTAGCATATCCAGAACATCTATAATGTGTAGGCAATGGGTTTCTACTACTGTATGTTCCTTTATTCACAATGGGCTGAGAACATAAGAGACTTTATCACCATTTTTATAAAATTAGCCTACAGCATGCCTTGAAGGAAATCTGAAATCGAAAGATTGGATTGATGTTCTCACTTTTATCAATGCGATAGATAGGAATACATGTAAATATAAGTATACCAAAATTTATCTAGTACTGCAGCTAAGAATGCCTGGAACTATGTCTTCCCTCTGTGCCTTCATGGCATACAAAGGGACATATCAGTCCCTTAGCTTTATGTTTATGTTCAATGTACTTGCAGAGAAATTATGCTGGAAGTAGACAGAAAAGGCTAAACATGAGGGCTATATCATGCAGTCACATAGATAGCGTGTACATGGGTGTAAGTTCTGAAGATGTTCGAACAACCAACCACAATAAGGTCCAAAATGTTTCGGGTTTAAGGAAGTTTTGAAGTCATTTGAGAATGAAATATCGTGGATTATCCATCTTTTCAATATTTGCATCATTTCCCCTTCTGTAGCGTGGGTAAGGTTATCGTATCAGGTATTGAAAAATGTTTCATAAGAATGGGCAGAGGATAGATTTGGGAAGTGTTGTATAATTTTGCCAGTTTTTTTTATACTCATGTTTTGAGTATGGTGATTTAAATGCAGTGTTCCATTGCTGTGATTTAAAACATGTATTTTGGTTATTCTGAGTTTACAAAACAAATAGGATGGAAAGACAGCCACTGCTTTCCTCTGCCTTTTGTCAGTTCTTTCTTATTAAACTACACTTTGTGTAAGTTATCAGTAATCCCCTTTTGTTCGTATTATGTGATTTAGGTAAATGGAGAGGCTAGGATCACAGTTTTGCAGTGTGCGTCGAGTGTCTCCTTCTGGCTTATATTTGCGAGGTTTGCAGTCCATATCTTGGCCAAGGTTTTTTTTTTTTAATATATTAATATTGCTCAGTCCCTCCTGACCTTTAAAAAGGCAGCTACTTCTTTTCTGTTCAACCTGTCAGATTTATTAGTCACCCTACCATATGACACAGGTCTGAAATGCCGATGGCAATGTTAAATAATAAATAGCCATGCTTTTCTCACTGTGTCCAAAACAAATTGTGTTTTTGAATCGTGTTAGAACTCGCATAAATTCTTACCATTTTACTCTTATCATGGACACTTCTGCTGCTGATATCATATGGATTATGTTGTTAATGCTGTCCCAGTTCTCCAGGTACATTTATCAAGTATGTATGAGAACATGCCTAAGAAAGCAATTAGGATACTGATTTCCCTTCTCTGCAGTATGCATGTGTGAATCTGTATTTTTGTCTTAAGAATGAGCTTAATGGGGACAAAAAATTGTTATCAGAAATTGCGTGTAAAACCAGACGTAAAATTGAAACTTTTTATGGAAAGGGCCATTGATGACTTGATGTCATGGGCAATGTTCACATTCATCTCAGTAACTATTATGTGATGTATGTAAAGTTCATTTACATAGATATGTATGTATGGGGGTGGGTGTTTTTAGGTGTGTTCACATAATCGTGAAAAGCATCTGTTAGCTTCTTTATGCCCATCTGTCTGCACATTTAAGTGTGACTCACTGGACAGTTCCATGAAATTTTAAATTGGAGAATTTTGTTGAAACACTTCACATATGTTGGAAATCAGACAAAATTGCTGTGCACTTTACATGAAAGCCTGAGTGCATTTATTGTTGCTGGCAACATAAATTTGCCATAAAATCATTTGTTACAACACTTATCTTTATATTGTTGTCAGTGACATGTACCTCAATAGTATGCAGTACAGTGCTGCATTTCCATTGCAGTAGTGGTAACATGAATGCACCACAGTGTCACGTTATACATATGTTGCCTGTCTTGTATATGGTTCAGACTTTGCTATTTTCATCCATGCACAGTTTTCTAATGAGGGACTACATTTGATTGAGTTCATAGGTTCTGTGGCCAGAAACATTGTGTAAACCATACTTCAGCATATGAATAATCATTTTCCATGCTGTGATCTGAATACCACCTCCCATGTTGAAATTCTGGTGTAGGTTGTTTTCAGTTACTATGCGACTTTGTGTAGTAGTATTCTTTCACTACCACTGTCATGTTAGAGCAATGGTGTGAATTCTAGATGTTGAGGTAAGCTTACAGTGCCTTCTGTTCTGCTTCGTGTGCACTGTTCTGCATCGTGGATGGCTCTGCATTCATACAAAATCCTGCATATTTGGCAGTTAATTGTCCTTGGCCCAGCTGAGAACAGTATGTGCCTAAGTGGTGGGAGATTTGATGTGCAGTTCCAGTATTGTCCTTGTACAGTTTGAATCTGGACATGCGGCTGAAAGAAAATGCTTGTGTGTTGTATTTTTCATGTTATCTTGCTGATTCTTATAGAGTGCAATACTCCTCAACCCTGGGAGAATACTCTTTTTCTCGGATCTGTCTTGAGTTGTATTGGTTGAGTTTGGGAGGCTAGTACTATTTAGAAATAGTTTGTGAAGTGTGTTCAGAAAGAATGTGATCAGACTTATGAGCCAGGTTATTTTGGTCACCATGTGTCAGCTTTCTGTACCAACTGATGAACTCTGGGAATCATCGCCTGTGTTGTGTTTACATAAGAAGAAATCTCACAAGAAGAATTTAAATTATGAGCGTATACTTGGTCAGTTTGTCTTGGCCCAAAGAAGCAGTATAATTAGGGAATGCATTGTGTGAGCAGTTTAAACATTACTCACAGAGCTACCTGAAACCAGTTGTATTCTTTTTGGGCATAGATTCTATGCCGTGCTCGTAAATGTAGAACTGCAAGTTATTGCTGTTGGGATGTTTGGTGGTGCACAAAACTAAACACCAATCCTATACAGTGGCCAGAAGGAGTTGTAAATCTTGTGGAAAGTGGATATTGGAATATATGTAATGAAGGTAAATGTTCATGTTTCAGCTTCTCTATGTGTAGTGATTTTATATGATTGTTTCTGTCAACAAGTGCATTAGAAGGCACAAACAGCCTAAGGTACACATTCACATACAGTGTTTGCCATAGTAAGTTCCATGAAGTTTGTATTGCAAAGGGATATGTACTTCCCCCCCATATTTTAAGTTACATGATGCACTGGGTTGAAGAGTTTACTCTTAAGAAATGTTGGCACATGATTGCTGGGAAGTGGAAATGCAACACTGCAAGCAGATGATTCTGAGTGTGGTCTTTGTAATGTTAATGACCTGGCATACTGTGGTGTTTCATGTGCAAAATTTACACTGTTAGTGAAAATTGTTTTTTATCAGACAGAAATTCAAGGTTAAGTATGTCTGGCATTGATCAGCCTTGTGTTGCTAATAATGTGCAAGAAATTTTTTTCATGGGTTACGAATATGTTGTTTGAGGTATGTGACAAACTGACAATGACATCTTAACTTAGGCTGAATTCATTGCCTGAGGTTGGTTCTAAAATTTCAGAATAATTACAATGATGGTTGCAGTGGCAAAAAACAAATGCTTTCATTTAAAGAGTCAAGAATGTTGATTTTATTTCATACATGGATTTTATTTGCATATTGCACGCTTATTTCTGACATCCATACATGTTTTTATCAAAGAGCTGGGGTAGCATAGTTGGTTCAGCAAATAGGCTATGGACTGAATGGTCCAGGGTTTGAATCAGATGGAGATGAGATATTTTCTTTTCCATGGCCCACCAAGCGTCTTATTCATTGGGTACCTTGTTTCTTTTCTGAGGTTAGAGCAGCCAGAATGCAGTGTTGATGAGTTGCATCTGTGTAGTGCTGGGACTAAGAATGAGTGAAGCTATACCTCTGCCCCCCCCCCCCCCCCCAAACTATTTATGTGGTGGAGGAGAAGCTCTCCCTCTCCCCATATAGATCTGAGAATTAATAAAAAAATTAATAAAATGAGAAGGAATATAATTAAATTATTAA
>Ga0123354_10009732_pt1 | contig 14761 bp, 10 predicted proteins | sample TergutLab28metaG_2_FD_97872 | JGI IMG/M metagenome (GOLD analysis project Ga0123354, IMG submission 97872) | Labiotermes labralis P4 segment gut microbial communities from Petit-Saut dam, French Guiana - Lab288 P4 | ecosystem: Host-associated > Arthropoda: Insects > Digestive system > Gut ... | reverse complement strand
CCAATGGATTTGATGCAGGTGTGTTACTTGCAATTAAAAATCCGGAGTATATTATAATTTCCGAAAACATGAGAGATATCACTATAGAAAAACTTAAGAGTTTGTCCGGGAAAGAAGAAGGCAAGTTCGGAAATTATAAAATCATATATATTAAAGATAAAGATACAGATAATACTACAGAAGATTTATCCAAAACAGCAGATCTTGTTTTAACAAAACCAATTGATTTCTCAAAAATTAATTCTTTTATTAATTCTCCGATTCCCAGGATCGCGGATAGCCAATGACAGGATCGCCAAACAGTAAAAAAAGTTTTCATATAATTGTTTCAGGCCGCGTACAAGGTGTTGGCTACCGTTATTCTGCGGTAAGAGCTGCGGCAAAGCACCGTATAGCCGGGTGGGTCAGGAATAATGTCGATGGTTCTGTGGAGCTTGATTGTGAAGGGGATGCAAAAGATATGAATGATTTTATTGCATGGCTCAAAGCCGGCCCTTCGGGAGCAAGGGTGACCTCTGTAGAAATCAATGAAAAACAGTATCAGGGATTTTATTCCCGCTTTGTGGTTGAGTATTAGAACAATTATAGCAATATAAACTACGACATGGACGCCTGCGGCGCGGCATGGACTGCAGCATGGATGCTGCGTCCCATGCTAGCCATGGATGGCGAAGAGCATGGGGAGCCGCTGTTAGGGATACGCAGGGTAGCGACAGGAGGTCGCACAAACGGCATTTAATAAGCTTGTAACTGCAGCACTACTTGTTTGTCAGCAACGCGGCTTATATTTTATCATCTATAACTTTTGAGATTAATATTTCTTCAATATTCCTTCTTGTATCCAAAATAAATAGAATATAAGCCTTTTTATTATCTTTTGAAATTTTGTAATACACTTTCCATGGGTTAGTAACTAATTCATATACATCTAATATTCCAATATCTTTTAATTCTTGACACAGTTTTGTTTTGACTTTTTCATTTTCCAAGCTTTCAATTTTTTGCAGTATTTTATTATAAATATTATTCGCTATATTTTCTCCAATATTGTTATTATAATATTCAAGAATTTCATTTAAGGAACTGATTCCATCATGTGTCCATTCAATATTGCGCATTATTTTTTCCGGCTTAATGTTTTCTCAAATATTTTTTTTGCATTTTCATGAGTTATTGTTTTTTCATTTCTTATATCTTTTTCTCCAAAGCTTAACAATTTAGCTAAATTTATTGCATTAATAGTTTTTTGGTAACTATTGATATCAATAATTACTGCTTTTGCTTCGCCATTTTTGGTTACCACAACAGGAGATTTAGAGTCTTCTACATATTTTATTATTTCTGTTGTATGTGCCTTTACATAAGAAATTGGTTTCAAGTTTTGGGCTAAATCCACCATAATTATTTCTCCAAATGATATTATATAAAAATTATAAAGTAGTTATTAATTATGGTCAATATTTTGTACAATATTTTGTACGACAATAACCATATATATTGTCCAGTGAAAGAAATGATCATTTAAATTTGTTTGGCATATTGGTTGCAATATATCGCAGAATGATCATCAGTTGCAGATGTTACTTGTGGGCGTGCTGGAAGTAGCAATGCTCTTACCGCACCGATCGCCATCCTTGGCTGGTGCGGTACTTTGCCATCCGCGGCACAGTCCGCAGCAAAGCGAGGCTGCGACATGGACGTCGCGCCCAGCGCTAGCCAAGGTTGGCGGACAGCGCTGGGAATTAAGCAGTGTGGATGCAGGCAAAGCCCGTATTGTTGGATGGACTGCAGCATGGATGCTGCGTCCCACGCTAGCCATGGATGGCGAAGAGCGTGGGGAGCCGCTGTTAGGGTTTTATGGGAGCTGCTGCTCTTTTTTCAATCTCTGAAATAAATATATCGATATTTTCTTTTGCTAATGCAGATATGAAAAATGAATCGCCATACTCTTTTATGAACAAAGGAGCTGCGTCCTGAGCTGCAATATCGCTCTTGTTAAATACTACCATTATATTTTCTTTATCAACACCTATTTCATTTAAAACTTCCATTGATGTTTGGTAATGGCTTTTTACCTCTTTGCTTGAGCCATCCAGCAGAAGTATAACAAGATCAGCAAAAAGTGTTTCCTCAAGAGTTGATTTAAATGCCTCGATCAACGCATGTGGAAGTTTTCTTATAAATCCTACTGTATCTGTTATTACAATTTCTTTTCCACTCGGGAGATGTAATTTTCTTGTTACAGGATCAAGAGTATCAAACAACCTGTTCTTTGCGCTTACATTTGCTCCTGTAAGAGTATTTAAAAGAGTTGATTTTCCCGCATTTGTGTAACCTGCAATTGCGCAGGAAAAAACTTCGCTGCTTTCTCTTAGCTTTCTTCTTGTTTGCCTTTGTTTTATGATTTCATCAAGTTCTTTTTTTAGTGTTGTTATTTTTTTTCGCAGGAGTCTTCGGTCTGTTTCGATCTGTGTTTCTCCGGATCCTTTTGCGCCGTAATGTCCTCCCCTTTGCCGGGAAAGGTGTTTCCATGCTCCCACAAGCCTTGGCAGCATATATTTATTATAGGCAAGCTCTACCTGCAGCAAAGCTTCTTTTGTTTTTGCCCGTTCCGCAAAAATATTTATTATAACTTCCCTTCTGTCTATTACCCTTTTATTTGATAATTCTTCCCAGTTTTTTTGCTGCGAAGGTGAGAGATCATCATCAAATACAATAAGAGATGCATCTGAATCAACTGCTTTTGAGATTATCTCTTCTGTTTGCCCTTTTCCTGTAAGAAAAGAAGGAGAAGGTTTTTTTACGGAAACAACGGTTCTCCCTATGGTTTCTACTCCAAGTGTTTGAAGCAGAGAGGAGAGTTCATCGCAATGGCTATTTATAGTTTCTTTTCCTGCATTTCCGCCTGCACCGGGAATTCTATTGCTGCTAAAATTGATTCCTACGATCCATGCTTTTTCTATGTTGGCTGTATTTTCTTCTTTTTTGTACATGATATAATTTTAACATATTTTATAAATAATAGCAAAAGGGTGAGGGGCTTGCTTTTTAGCAACAAAGATTCTTTTTTAGCAGGGCTTGCCCTGTTGTATATTTCTTTCTATTATTGCTTTAGTGAAAAAACAGAATATTCCTCCTGATTGTTTTAAATGCATTTATTTCAAAGTAACCTGGGACGAAAATTTCCCCCGCTCATGTTCTGTTTTTAATATAAAAAGCAGGGAGATTCCATCTTTTGCAGTCCTGCGAAATACAGGTCATAATTGCCCTGCTTTTAAAGATTCAGGAAAAGTAAAGTAAAAACCCGGCTTGAAAATGATTGATAATGGTTTTAGAATAATCGTATGTTAATAACAGACCTTATAGAAAGAAAAAAACAGGGAGAACATCTTTCTTCCGAAGAAATCAATTTTTTTATCAAAGGATATGTTGATGGAGCAATTCCCGATTATCAGGCTGCTGCATTATTAATGGCAATTTGGTTTAAAGGGATGGATTACCATGAGACAACAGACCTTACGCTGGCAATGGCGCATTCAGGAGATGTTATAGATCTTTCGGAAATACCAGGTTTAAAAGTAGATAAACATTCCACAGGCGGGGTAAGCGACGGAACAACTCTTATAGTAGCTCCTCTGGTAGCAGCATGCGGCGGAAAAGTTGCGAAAATGTCCGGCAGAGGGTTGGGGCATACAGGCGGCACTCTGGATAAACTTGAATCCATTCCCGGCTTTTCTGTAAATATCGGAATGAAGAAGTTTATAGAAATAGTATCGGAAACAGGACTTTCTCTTATAGGTCAGGACAAAGAACTTGTCCCTGCAGATAAAAAACTCTATGCACTCCGCGATGTTACGGGAACAGTGGATAATATCTCCCTTATTGCATCAAGTGTAATGAGCAAAAAAATCGCTTCGGGCAGCAATGCTATTGTTCTTGATATAAAGACGGGTAACGGCGCTTTTATGAAAAAAATAGGCGATTCCGTAAAACTTGCGGAAGTTATGGTGGAAATAGGGAAGCTTGCAGGCAGAAAAACTGTAGGTATTGTTACCGATATGAATCAGCCGCTTGGCTTTAGCGTAGGCAATGCGCTTGAAGTAAGAGAAGCAATAGAAGTTCTCCAGGGTAAGCACGAATCGCACTTAAAGAAAGTAGCTTTTACGCTTGCTGCAAGAATGCTTATGATATCCGATATTTGCGCTACAGAAAGCGAGGCATTTGAAAAACTGGAAGATGCTCTTGTCTCCGGAAAAGCTCTTTTTAAACTTGCTAAAATGATAGAGATGCAAAATGGAAATCCCGATGTTGTTTCTGATATTTCGCTTCTTCCGCAGGCTGCAAAAAAAATAGGTGTCAAGTCAGATAAAAAAGGGTATATAGCCGGGATTGAAACAAAAAATGTGGGGATTGCGGCAATGATGCTCGGAGCAGGAAGAGAGAAAAAAGATGATACAATTGACCCTGCTGTGGGTATATGGCTTGCCAAAAGGCATGGAGATTATGTAAACGCAGGGGATGAACTTGCTTTATTTTATGTAAATGAGACAAAAAATCTGGAAGATGCTATTTCTGTTTTTAAATCTGCCTATAAAATAGGAGATAAAGAGCCGGATGAGCTTCCTCTTATTTATACGGTCATAGAAGAGTAGGCGAATTTGCCTCTATTTACCCCAAAGATTTACTCTCGTGTTTGCAACAGTAATGTTTATTCAGGATAATCCCATAGTTTTATCTTGTTTATATGGGATAATAAAGGTATCCTTAAGGTCTTTATGAAATTTACTCTTGTTCCAAGCTGAAAATGTTATTCTTGAAGCTAATTTTTAGCAAATAAAAAGGTTTTTTATTTGTAAAATAAAGGGTGTCAAGATAAAATACTTATATATTGGGATAAGAATCCACAAGGTTTTGTCAGTGGCAAGGTATTAAGAGTCTATGTAATAAGCCAACCTTATGGAGAGAGGTAAAAAGATGCAAAAAACAATTTTTGTGGTGGACGATAACGATACAAACTTGTCTCTGGCAAAGGAAGCTTTAAAAGACCAATACCGGGTGATGACCCTGCCGTCTGCTGGAAAAATGTTCGCGCTTATAGATAAGGTCAAACCGGATTTGATATTACTGGACATTGAAATGCCGGAGATGGATGGATTTGAAGCTCTTAAGCGCTTGAAAGACAATAGCGCGCAGGCAGATATCCCGGTTATATTCCTTACCGGTATGACCGACATTTCTATAGAAGTCCTTGGTTTTCAGCTAGGCGTAGTGGATTTTATCACAAAACCTTTTTCAGCTCCGGTTCTGTTAAACCGCATTAAAACTCATTTAAACATAGACGACTTGATCCGGGCGCGGACATTGAAGCTTCAGCGTTTGCAAAATGGTATTGTTTTTGTTCTTGCAGATATGGTTGAAAACCGCGATCAGATAACAGGCGGGCATGTGGAACGGACAACAACATTTATTCGGATACTAATCGAGGCAATGATAGCGCGGGGAGTACATGCCGAAGAGCTCAAGGAAATAGATTTGGATTTATTGACTTCTTCCGCCCGTCTGCATGATGTTGGTAAAATTGCTATCTCAGATGTTATCCTTAACAAACCCGGGAAATTGACGGATGAAGAATATGAAATAATGAAAACTCACGCTGCGGAAGGTGAACGTATCATTGACCAAATTATTTCACGAACAGATGATGTTGAGTTTTTGCGCAATGCAAAACTATTCGCCGGTTATCACCATGAACGCTGGGATGGAAAAGGCTACCCGCGCGGGCTTTGCGGGATGGACATCCCGCTTCAGGGGCGGATCATGGCTATTGTTGATGTTTACGACGCGCTTGCTTCCAAACGTCCTTATAAGAAACCATTTACACATGAGGAAGCAATTAAAATCATCATGGAAAACACCGACAAACAGTTTGACCCTGCACTTGCAAACGTATTTTATGAAGTAAGGGACCAATTCGAAGCCGTGAAAATAGATTGAAAATTGAGAGTTGAGAATTTTAATATAACCTATCTGTAATTCTCTGTTTTCCATTCTCAATTCATAAATAGTGAGGAAGCTAACATGATCGAAATCATTAAAACAAAATACAATTTATGCACAGGCTGTAACAGATGCGTCAGAGAATGTCCAATGGAGATGGCCAATATAACTTATCAGGATGAAGACGGAAATATCAAAGTAAGAATAGACTATGATAAGTGTATAGTTTGCGGGCGCTGTGTCCTGGCGTGTAAACACGACGCGAGGTATTTTTTGGATGATCTCGATCAATTCTTTAATGATTTAAAAGACAGCGTTCCAATATCGCTTATTGCCGCTCCTTCTATTCGTACAAATATACCAAACTATAAAAGGCTCTTTACATATTTAAAACAAAGGGGAGTAAACAAGATATACGATGTATCGTTGGGGGCCGACATCTGCATTTGGGGGCATATAAAGTATCTTGAAAAAAACAACGCCGCACACATAATAACCCAGCCTTGTCCGGTAGTTGTCACATATTGCGAAATGTACAGTCACAATTTATTAAAGAGGTTATCCCCGGTACATAGCCCGATGGCTTGCACTTCTATTTACATAAAAAAATATCAGGGTATAGACGATCGTATTGCGGCGCTTTCCCCGTGTCTTGCCAAAGCAAATGAGTTTGGAGATACAAAACTGGCGAATTACAACATTACTTTTGCAAGATTGCTTGAATATATGAAGAAGAACCATGTTTCGTTACCTATAGAAGAAACAGAATTCGATCATGATGAAAGCGGGTTGGGTTCTTTATTCCCCATGCCCGGAGGACTTAAAGAAAATATTGAATATTTTATGGGGAAAAAGATTCATATAGCCAAAGCAGAAGGTTTTGATGTATATGAGAAGTTGAATAAATACGAGGAAACTCCGGAAGAGTTTCTGCCTGAAATATATGATGTACTCAACTGCGTTGAAGGCTGTAATATAGGTCCTGCTTCTTTACATGAGAGAAACTTGTTTGAAATAGACAAAACCATGAACAACAACAGAAGAAAAGCGATGGAAGATTTTAAACGGGAACATTATGAATCGGTATATAAAATATACGATGAAAAATTCGACCTGTCTCACTTCCTGAGAGAATACCGGCCTATTCTGGCAACATTCCCGATAATAACCGCCGCAGATATAAGTAACGCCTTTGAGCTGTTGGGTAAAACAGATTATGGGAAACAAAATATTGACTGCAGCGCCTGCGGTTCTGAAACATGCCATCACATGGCGAGAAAAATTGCCCTTGGCGTGAATATTCCAATCAACTGCATTGTTAAATCAATGGACGACGCCAAGATAGAACATGCAAGCAATATACTCGCTCATCAGGAGCTTGCAGAAATGGCAAAGATGCGTGAAGCAGATGAGCGTATGCGTATCATGTTGGACGCGACACCTCTTTGCGCACATTTTTGGGACGAAAACCTTAAAATAGTAGACTGTAATCAGGCAGCTGTCAGGTTGTTCAATTTAAAAAACAAGCAGGAATATATTGAAAAGTATTTCGAGCTAACGCCGGAATTACAACCCGATGGGCATTCATCGATAGATAAACTCAAAGAGTACATAGGTAAAGCGTACAAAAAAGGGTATCACCGGGTCGAATGGATGCGCCAGACACTGGATGGGGAGCCGCTGCCGGTTGAGCTTACCCTGGTTCTTGTGGAATTCAAAGGTAAAAACCTTATCGCCGGATATTGCAGGGATTTAAGAGAACATAAACGAATGATGCAGGAGCTTAATACTTCCACCAAGAAAGTAAAAACTGCTCTTGGAAAAGCAGAGAGAGCTGTCCGCGCTCTTGAAGTGGCACAGTTTACTACCTCTGCCATGTTTGGTTCAAATCCGCAGATCAATATCCTGTTTGATTCAAAATACAATGTGATTGACTGTAACCCAGCGGCGGTTAACTTTTTTGGATTCAAGACAAAAGATGATATGCTTGCCGGAGCTGTTGAGCGCATAATAGAGAGTATACCGGCGTTTCAACCGGATGGGAGCGCCTCTGTTTCGTTGGCTGAAAGTCTCAATACTGCCACAGAAAAGGGGTATATTAAATTTGATGCCGAAGTGATCATGGGTGGTGTGCAGCGAAGTTTAAATCTGGAATTTAAAAAGATTCCGTATGAAAAAAGTTTTGCCATTGTTAGTTATTTATATGACATGACCGACATTAGGGAACATGAAAAAGAGCTTATACGTATACGCGAACAAAATGAGCTGCAGTTGGCAAAATTAAATCAGGTGCTAAAAGCTACTAAAATCGGCCTGTGGGATATGAAAGTCATGCGGGACGACCCAGTAAATCCTGATAACTCAATCATGTGGTCTGATGAATTCAGAAACCTGCTGGGGTATACGAGCGAGAACGATTTCCAAAATATTGTCAGAAGCTTTAACGAACATCTGCATCCGGAAGATAAAGAAAGAGTCCCAAGCACATTTGTAAAGCATCTGATGGATACGACCGGCAAAACGCCTTATGATATCGAATACCGGTTAAGGAAGAAAAACGGAGAATACTCCTATTACCGCGCTTCCGGTGAAACTATTAGGGATGAAGATGGTAATCCCGTCCGCGTTGCCGGCGCGCTTATGGATATAACAGATGCCAAGAATATACTGCTCAATAATGAGCTCCAGTTGATCAAGCTGAATCTGATGGTTCAGGCCACAAAGATCGGTCTTTGGGATATGAAGGTTGAAAAAGACAACCCGATCAATCCAAAAAATACTTTTACATGGTCTGATGATTTCCGGCATATGCTGGGGTATACAGACGAGAATGATTTTCCAAACATTTTCAGTAGCTGGAGTTCCTGCATTCATCCAGAAGATAAGGAGAGAACCCTTGCTCTATTTGAGAAACATTTATTTGATACAACCGGCAAGACCCCTTTCGATATAGAGTACCGTATGTTTAAGAAAAATGGAGAGTGCGCCTATTTCCGCGATACCGGCGAAACTATCCGGGATGAAGACGGCAACCCCATCCATATTGCAGGCGCATTGCTTGATGTTACGGATGTAAAAAAACTTATACAGGAGACGCAAAGGCAACGTATGGAGGCTGAAGCTGCCAATAAAGCAAAAAGCGCTTTTTTGAGTACCATGAGCCACGAAATCCGTACGCCAATGAATGCTATCCTCGGCATTACAGACATTCAGCTTCAAAATGATAGCCTTGACAAAAAGACAAGGGAAGCGCTTGAAAAAATTTACACATCGGGCGATCTTCTGCTCGGCATCATAAACGATATGCTGGACCTTTCTAAAATTGAGGCCGGCAAGATGGAGCTCAATATCGGCAGATACGAAATCACAAGCCTTCTCAGCGATACAGCGCAGGTGAATATGATGCGTATAGGCAGTAAGCCGATTGAATTTGAATTATATGCGGCAGAAGATACTCCTTCTTCATTGTTGGGTGACGAACTTCGTGTTAAGCAGATTCTGAACAATTTGCTTTCCAATGCGTTCAAGTATACAGATGCAGGTATGGTCAAGATGTCGGTTTCCACAGAAGAGATCGACAAAAAAGGCAAAGAAGTAATGCTTGTTATCAGTATAAGTGATACCGGACAGGGTATGACAGAGGAGCAGGTAAGTAAACTTTTTGATGAGTATGTCAGGTTCAACATGAAGGCAAATCGTTCAACCGAAGGCACCGGACTTGGCATGAGCATTGCGCAGAATCTGGTACGTATGATGAACGGCGAAATACTCATAAAGAGTGAGCTGGGAAAGGGTTCTGTATTTACAGTGCGATTGCCTCAGTGCAGAGTCAGCTCCGAAGTGTTGGGAAGTGAAATGGTTAAAAACCTGCATCAGTTCCGTGCAAACAACAAAGCGCAGATGAAAAGGGTGCAAATCTCACGCGAACCCATGCCCTATGGAAGCGTTTTGATTGTGGATGATGTAGAAACAAACATATATGTCTGCAAAGGACTCCTGTTGCCATATAAGCTAAAAACTGATTCTGCTGAAAGTGGCTTTGAAGCTATTGAAAAAATCAAGGAAGGCAATGTGTACGACATTGTATTTATGGATCATATGATGCCGAAGATGGATGGTATTGAAGCAACGAAAATTATACGCGACATGGGGTATAAGAATCCCATAGTGGCTCTGACCGCAAATGCCGTGTCAGGACAGGCAGATATATTTCTTAGAAGTGGTTTCGATGATTTTATTTCAAAGCCAATAGATGTACGTCATTTGAACACTGTACTGAACAAGTTGATACGCGATAAACAATCTCCCGAAGTCATTGAAGCGGCAAGAACAGAGGCAAGTGCTAAAAATGATAAATCTTCAAAAAATGCAGCGCAGAATGCCCCTGCCATTGATTCACGGTTTGCTAAAATTTTTATAAAGGATGCTTTAAAATCTATCACTGCGTTGGATGCAATAAGCAAAAAAGAGTCATATAATAAAGATATACGCACGTATATTATTCATGTACACGGAATGAAAGGGGCGCTCGCAAATATCGGAAAAAAGGATATCGCCAACATTGCGTCTAAATTGGAGATATCGGCACGAAGCGATGATACAGAAACACTCTTGTCCGAAACTCCGGCGTTTCTGGATTTGCTGCGGGCAGTTGTAGAAGAACTTACGCAAAAAGTGGAAACAGAAAGCAGCGATACAGCAGATGAAGACTTGTCATATTTGCAGGAACAACTGTCTGCGCTTAAGGCAGCGTGCGAGAATTACGATGAAAAAACAGCGGAGAATATAATAGCCGAAATTGGAAAAAAAACATGGTCAAAGGCAACCAAAGAACTGTTAAGTTCCATTTCCGGGAATTTGTTGCACAGTGATTTTGATGAGGTCGTAAAGGTTATAAACAAGTTTATGGAGACGCTATAAAGTAAACCTGTACGCTACAAAGGTCAATTACCCGGAAAAACATTCCTGTTGAGGTTTAGCGGAAGTCAAATCTTTGGGGTGCATAGGGATTTTAGTAAATCCATATTTAGTTGATCAAAGTTTTTTATAATTAAATCAGCGCTAGAAATGTCCTGCTTGCCCGAAGAAGGATTCTGGTAGCCTATGCACTTCATTCCTGCTTTTTTTGCCGCAGTAACACCGTTATATGAATCTTCAATAACAATGCAATTTTTTGGTTTTACACCAAGTTTGGCTGCTGTTTCAAGAAAAATGTCCGGATCGGGTTTTCCATGCTTAACCTGGAAACCGCTTAGATAAACAGGAAAATATTGCAAAAGGTTTGACGCTTCAAGAACTGTTTTTATAAGATCCGGATGGGAAGAAGATGCAACTGCTGTTTTAAGCCCTTCTGTTTTTATTGCTTCGATAAGTTCCTTAACTCCGTCAATGGGGGGAATCTCTCCCACATTTCTAAAGTAGTTGACCCGGAATATTGTATCTTCTTCTACAAGTTTTGAAACAGATTTTTTAAGATGATATTTTTTCTTTACCCTTTCCCACATCTTGTCCATTGCAAGTCCAACAAAAGAATGGATTTCTTCTTCCTGAATGGAAATTCCAATTTTTTCCAGAATAAGTTTTTCTGCTTCAAAATGATATATTTCGCTATCGACAAGGACGCCATCCATGTCAAAAATAACAGCCTGGATCATATCCATATTTCTTTAAAGCTGTGTGTTTTTTCGCAATATTTACATTTAAATTTATCATCTGTTATTCTTATGAATTCAGCAGGGACATTTTCCCCCTGCGAACTGTGGCATATGCAGTCGCTGTTTTTACAGCAAATATTTGGAAAATTATAAATTTTAGGAGGCATGGTAAGTTTAAGCTTTTTTACAACTTTTTTATCTGTGATTACATTTATAGTACAGCCTGGAGCAAGAGCTGCTATTTGTTTAAGTTTTTTGATTCCAGGTTCTGTATATCCGGGTCTGAATATTATACCTTTCATTTTATCAGGTTCTGTTCTGGACCTGCTTATCCATTCGCCGCCCTTGCCGTAGAGGTCAAGAACACGGATCATTCTTGCAAGATGGTCTCTTATATCTTCTTCTTTTTCTCCCCTGCATATATGATCTATTACAAGTCCGCTTGATATGGGCTTGACCCCTTCGGCATAATCCTTTCTCATCTGGTCGCCCTTTACAGGAGCTTCTTTGATAAAATCTGTGGCATCGGGAGTTTCTGTGCTGCCTTTTGTTATTCCTTTGAAATCAGCGCCTGTTTTTCCTGCTATAAGGCCAAGAAGAATTATTCTTATCAATTTTCCGTTAGCAGATTGATTTTCCCATCCGTTTAACGGAGTTGTATCAAGAAATGTTGGAATTGTCGGGTGCAGTTTGTGCCTTGGAAGAGGATGGTAAAAAATAGTCCCTTCCGGGATTTTATCAAGAAATTCTTTTCTGAATGTTATTTTATAACGAAGCTCTTCCTGTCTTTTTAATATTGCATCTCCCATGCGCTCAAGCTGCGGTCGTGTAAAATACCACATTGGCGCTGTATCGTTACTGTCTATATAATTATCTATTGAATCAAATATCCTTATTTCAAAACCATTCTTTTTCATTTTATTGATATAATATTCCGGCATTGCGAGTTCGGGTGGGGCAATCAGGTCGACATTTACTTTTTTAAATATTAAAAGACCTTCGGCTTTTGAGTGGATAGTTCTGCCATGAAACAAATCTCCTACAAGCGCTATGTGTATCTGCTCTCTGTTCCAACTCAATTTTTCGAGGAAAGTAAATTCATCAAGAAGTTCCTGGGTAGGGTGCTCATGCCTGCCGTCTCCGGCATTTATAAAAGCAGGGATTTGCTTCATCTTGTTCCGTTGCGCATAGAGTTTTCCGTTTTCCTCAAGCCATCTGCATAATCCTTCCTGTCTGCTTCTTACTATAAAGATAAGGTTGTCATATCCGCAAAGTGTGTTAAATGTATCTGCAAAGCTTTCACTTTTATTTATGGAGGAATAATCTGCTTCGAGTTGATTGAGTTTTACCTTGTGGAAAGCTGCTGCATTTTTAAAAGATTCTTTTGTTCTTGTTGAATCTTCTATAAAAACTTCATATACACCAAAATCGCTGTCATTGATTCTGAATTTTTCAAGAGCATCCAGATTGTTTTCTGTTATGGCTTTTTTAAGTTCTTTTGTTTTTTCAAAAAGATAAAGCCTTTCATCAAGTGAAAAATCATCTATTACCGTAAAGCTTCTTCCTCTGAATGGACTATCCATAATATCCCTCCCTAAGCAAAACTGTTTTTAGCAAAAAAAATGCCGGCTTGAGCCGACATTTGTCATAAAAAATAATATTTTAAATACAAGATAAATTTGCTGGAAAATAGTAATTTAACTGAAAAATTATAAAAATAGATCATAAATCAATTAATAATATATGATAAAATGATGATTGTCGAGTAAAAATGGGTGTAAGAAAATAAAAACCTTTAATTGACAGAATTGATACCAGAACTTAAAATATATATATGGAATATAAAATAGTTTTAATAAAGGTTGAAAAAAGAACATCCTCTGCTTCTGAAGTGCAAAAAATACTTACAGATTATGGTTCCAATATAAGAGTGAGACTTGGCCTTCATGATTGTGTTGACAACAACAATTGCTCCTCTTGCGGACTTATTTTTCTTGAGATTTGCGGCGATGAAGCAGTTATTGGCAAAATGATTGATGCTCTTAATGTTTTAAAAGGAATTTCTGTCAAATACCTGAAAATTTAGCTAAAAAATTAGCTTCTTTTTTGCATTATTTGTCTCTAATTTGCGCATAAATTATGCTGTTTTTTGGAATATGGGTGTTTTCATTATTTTTGGCAAGATAGCTAAAGGTATGCCCCTACAATAAGTTGGGTGGTTGTTTCTGCCTGCGATGGGATAAGTATCCAAGAAAATAAAAACAGGTAAATTTTACAGCTAATTATTGCCGATATATATAAATAAAGGAAAAAATAAGGCGATGATTTTTGATTCTAAAACCATGTATACTCATGCTCTCTATATACTTGAAAAATATAAGTCAGATCCTCTTTATATTGCCCAATATCTTGGGGAACTTCTTAAAAATAATTCCTCATTACGAGAGAAAGATATTTTTATATCAAAAATCCAGGAAATTGTTGATGAAGCCCGTGAAAACAAATCTGAACCAAAGAAGAGTGATGATGTTTTAGATGAAGAAGCCTTGAAAGCTGCAAAAGATTCGAAAAATAATGATCTTGAACAGCTTCTCGAAAAGACAGTAAAAGAACTAAGAATCAGAAAAACAATAGAAGATTATTATCTGCCAAAACAACTTGTAGACGCAATAATAGAATTGGGAGCAATACCGGAAAATTCCATAGAAACCAATATAGGAGTTGCTTTTCTTGATATTGCCGACTACAGTTATGTTTCAAAATTCCTAAGCCCCATGGAAAACCAATCTGTTTTAAATGGTCTTTATTCCTGTTTCAACTGGGTTTTGAAAAAAAGATTAGGATATCTTAACAAAATTGAAGGCGACAGTATTATGTTTCAATTTGGCGGACTTACAGACCCTGTAACCCGTCATATGGAAGAAAAAAGCGCTGTAAGACATATTGCAAAAGAACTTTTTTATACCTGTGTTGAGCTTCAAAAAGTATGTTTTCTATTTAACCAGGCAGATAGCAGTTTTTTTAATGCTGATATGGATCAGGAAACAAAAGATGCGATCCAGATAGCATATAATATAATTGGAAATTTAAGGTCAAATAGTGATTTTTTT
>Ga0123354_10009731_pt1 | contig 14761 bp, 9 predicted proteins | sample TergutLab28metaG_2_FD_97872 | JGI IMG/M metagenome (GOLD analysis project Ga0123354, IMG submission 97872) | Labiotermes labralis P4 segment gut microbial communities from Petit-Saut dam, French Guiana - Lab288 P4 | ecosystem: Host-associated > Arthropoda: Insects > Digestive system > Gut ... | reverse complement strand
TGGAATAACAAAACTAGATAAAGAAAAGAATCCATGTATTAGGCAAAAAATGGGAGTACAGAACATAGTAAAGGAAATAAAACAGTACCAGAAAAAGTGGCTAAAACACGTACAGAGGATGGATACAAACAGACTACCAAAACAAGCACTACAATATAAACCAAAAGGACGAAGGAACATAGGACGACCGAGGAAGAAATGGAGGGACCAACTTCATCTTGAGGATCAAGGAACAGGAAACACACCTAACCCTTCAGGAACATGATGATGATGATATATAATATAATTTAATATAATTCCTCAAAATAGAATTTAATGAAAATCCTGTCTGCTCTTTGCAAACTATTGTATTTAGAGACAGACAACATACATGACAGAGGAAATGCGCAATTTTTGCAAGTTTTCTTTACGAATGTTGAATAACAGTAGTTATGAAAGTGGCTTTCATGTGACATAAAATATAGACATCATTCAGTTATGAAAGACAAAGTCATAGAACCTCTCCCGTTTTGGTATTGTACGCCCACAAACAAGACGAAAATTTCTATTTTTCAAACGTGACGTGATCAGATTTTCAGTAATACATTAGTAACGATTTGCAATTAGGTGTAAAAAACCGTGCTCCGACGACAACACAGGGAACCCTGCATGTAGGAAAGTTTCCCTACATCATGTCCTCCCTTTCTCCTACCTTTTCCTACTCTGCAAGCCTCAATCACTACGTTTCCAGCGGTGGTACTGGTGTAGTGGCAGTAATTCTGTCTTGGACATGCTTACAAAATTGCTGTTTTGGCTGGTGTACCCAGCTGGGAGCCAGAGCCCCTGGCCGACATATAAATAATATGTTATATATGTACTTTTATCTTGTAAGTATCTGGGTCGATCGTGAATACTCACGGTCTCCTACACTAGTTGTCCAAACTTACTTATTCTATGGAGCAGAGTCATTCTTGAGAAGCTAACCGGTTCTCAGCTAGTCAAGAAATTCCCCGTACTTTATGGAACTCGAAGGATTATTAACGCATTTGCAAGCACACGCCACCTGTCCCTGTCCTGAGCCAGATCAAGACAATCCATCACCTTATCACATTTCCTGAAGATTCATCTTAATATTATCTTACCATCTACGCCTCGGTCTTCCAAGTTGTCTTTTTCCCGCAGGTTTCCCCACCAAAGCTCTGTATACACCTCTCATCTACCCCATACATGCTACATCATACCCCGCCTATCTCAATCGTCTCTATTTGATCATCCAAATAATATTTGGTGAGGAGTACAGATCATTAAACTCCTCGTTATGCTGTCTTCTCCACTCCCCTTTTACACTACACCAGTCCATATACGCGCAAAACTCTAATGCAATAATTTTTTTTTTAACAGAAATATACAGAGTATCACAGACATGGTTTTGGGCTATTTCCATCGTCGCACCAAATAAAATATATTGTACGACGTTTTCAAACACACACTGTTTTCGTCTTCAGGTGAAATAGCCCAGAAAGATGTCAGATGCACATTACACCATTGTCAAGAAACTACGTGATACAAGATATATATATATACATACATACATACATACATATGGGGACCGCGGTAGCACAGTGGTTAAGGTGCTGTGCTACAAATCGGAAGGTCGCTGGCTCGATCCCAGCTGGTGTCATTGGATTTTTCGTTGACATAAAATCCTTCCGATCGCACTATGGCCTGGGGTCGACTCAGCCTCTAAAAGAAATGAGTACCAGGAATATTTCCTGGGGGTAAAGGCGGCCGGTGCTTAAGGCTGACAACTTACTACCATCCTGTGCCGTTGTCATGAAATCTGGGAACCTTAACTTCCTGGAACCCTCTGGGCCCCTCCGGGCCTGTAACGGGACTGCTTTACCTTTACCTTTACATATATAACGCATATACTCAATTTGAGGTCATTTTTCCCATCTCTGTACATTACGTGACAATTCATTTTGTCAATATCGTCATTATCAAAGCTTCAGGTTTAGGCCTTCAGACCTATTCCGAAAGCTTATTTTGTATCCCTGTATATTACTGACGACACTGCCCTCTGCTGAACGCATTTCGAAGGGGTGTGTTAAGTTGGTACTAACCCTGATGTTGGTTTTCCAGCGAGGGAACTGTGGCTGATAACGACCTGTCACCTGGTCAATGGCCATTACACCATGGTAGTTTGGACGAGGTTCATCTAGGCTGGTCATGTCGATGGTGCCCCACGTAAAGGCCAGTTCACTGCATTGTCTCTTCCACACCTCATGAAAATAATGACCAATGACAAGTCACTTTAGATTAAAGTTACGTATTTCAGTTATCATTAAATTAAATCAAATTTACGTTGAATTAAATTAAGCTTCGTACATGCAAACAAGGTGATAATTTCAACAAGACAAACGATATACGTATAACGTAACACTGAGGTGCATTCGTGCAACCACTGTTGGAGTGGAAAGGAATAAGTAATACATATTCTGAGTGTGTAGGCTGTTTCTAGCCCTAGGTATCCAGCATTCAGTGCGCGTGCACTATACTGTCATTTGTGGCCTGTCCGGCTGTACAGTACAGGGTTATTCGAAATGATTGTCGAGGTTTTAACAACTTCCTATACACAATACACTTGAGATTTTTTATTTAATAGAACAACACTCCAAGTTTTTGTTACATACCTTACAGGTGCTCTATATGTGCACCCTTTGTGATTCTACAAACATCAACAAGATAATCGAGTTCGTTCCAAACCGATGAGTTGTTAAAACCCCGACAATCAGTTCGAATAACCCTATATATTGTTGTATCCCGAGTCCTAGACGAGCGGTGAGTAGGGACTGTGAGATAACTTTAGGGTCGAACGCTCAAAGTAGTAGGATTCCGAGTCGCTTTATTGTCGTACTGGGGTGCAGGCTCGCGCCCCGAGCTCCAAAGGCGAAATTTACAGCATGAAGTTTGCAGCAGAAGTGCGCCAAAATACATAGGGTTAGAGGGTAGTTAACTAGCCTAGTCACAATGCTTCTGACACAAAGTTCATGTATGTTTGTAGTTTGTCCTGTGAGTCGAGCTTCGAGGCTAACGACCAAACTGGCGCGTGAAATAGGGCGAGGTTCACAGTGCAAAGTATAGGCGTGATACCAAGTAAGGGTCTAACTTACTTACTTACTTACTCCATAGTGTAGAGTCCTTCTTCAGAAGCTAATTGGTTTGCAGTTAGTCAAGAAATTCCCCGCATTTCACGGAACCCGAAGGTTCATTACCGCACTCACAAGTGTCCGCCACCTGTCTCTAACCTGGGCCAGCCCAATACAGTCCATATACCCACATCCCACCTCCTGGAGATCCATCCTAATATTATCCATCCATCTACGCCTAGGTCTCCCCAGTGGTCTGTTTCCCTCCAGTTTCCCCACCAAGACCCTATACACCCCTCTCTCCTCACCCATACGCGCCACATTCCCAGCCCAACTCATTCTTCTCGATTTAATCACCCGCACAATATTGAGTAAGGAGTACAAATCATTTAGCTCCTCATTATGCAATCTCCTCCATTCCGCCGTTACCTCGTCCCTCCTAGGTCCAAATATTCTTCTCAACACCATGTTCTCAAACACCCTCAGCTTCCTTTCCTCCCGCAATGTCTTTAAATGACGAAGTAAGGGTCTAACACAAAAGATAAATATAACAATGAATCAAGCAAAATGAAGATGCCCCAAAATGTCCCTTCGGGGTCTTGGTGTGCAGGTATGCAACAATTTTTCCACACTATCTCATAAACGGCACGGTTTTCGAAAAAAAAAATTTACTGCATATAAAATGTGTTTTGATGTCCTCTACAACTTTTATCTGAAATATTTCTCATTATAAGAAGAATTGAGCGAGATATTATCATAAACGTCATTAGGTCCTCACGTAAAGTACCCGTTATTCTTGGCAGATTGTAATGCAACTTGAATTTTTTTGACAAATTTTCGAAAAATATTCAAATATCAAATTTCATGAAAATCCGTCCAGTGGCACCCGAGTTGTTCTATGCAAACAGATGGACAGACAGACATAACGAAGTTAATAGTCGCTTTTTGCAATTTTGCGAACGCGCCTACAAACTGCAGAGTAATATGATTGCCATCAACCATTTTTTTCTATGGGGTTTTCAACCCACCAATAAAATTAGTAGCTACTGAATGCTCAGTCATGAAATTCTACTTTGATTATGATATTCAGAAATCTTCTTCCGAGGAAGACCGGCTTACCTGCGGATTTGTACTGTATCAGGGGTCTCCTAGGTTACAAAATCGCAGAGGATTACTAATTAGCTAGTGCTGGCCCTGAGATGGGTGCCTTGTCGTATGTTCTGACGTAGGCATTCTGTGTTTCGTAAATTCCTGCTTTGTTCGCTCATACCTCACTATTTGTCCTTTTTCGTAAGACACACAGAGAGTTCGTTGTCCCTGAAAACTACGAAATTTATGACTGTTTAAATTGAGTCGAACTCGGTTATAACGTCATGAAATGGACTGAATATTTTGTGTCGCTAGAAGCGAGGTGTTCTAAACGAATGGTGTAATGTTATGGTTAAACAGTGAGGAATGAATGGGTAGCACGCGGTGGCGCAGTTGGTTGAGGCACTGCACTACACGCCGGAAGGCCTCGGGTTCGATTCCCGAGGGTGTCATTGGAATTTTTCATTGACATAATACTTCCGGCCTCACTATGTCCCTGGGTTTGACTCAGCCTCTAACAGAAATGTGTACCAGGAATACTTCCTGGGGGGTGGGGTAAAGGCGACCGGTGCGTAGGGCTGATAACCTTACCACCTTTATGTGCCGACTGTCTTGAATTCTGGGAGCCTCAACCTCCTGGAACCCTGAGGGCTTGTCCAGGCCTGTAATGGGATTTCTTTACCTTGACATCATATCTTACGCTAAAGATGAGGTGTTGCATAAATCGAAGTAATTATACCCGGGTTCTACTGTATTTTGCTGTTGATTATATCTGTTTACTATACATTTTGTGTGACAAATGAACAGCAAGACGAAAAGACGAAGTGAGATCAACAAGGATGTACGATTATCTGGAAACTGCGACCACACTGTACATATGTCTGAGCAGAAAAAATTGTGTCTCGCTTTGTCCTGGAAGAGACTAAAAGATAAATTGCGCACGTGTTTCATTTCTGTTCCTTTGTATTGTGAGAAAGAAAGATTCTGGAAAATGTTGGCATAAGAGTATGGTACCTTTCATAAAGAATCGGTGACAGAATGTAAAATGATGCACTGGCTTGGATTGTGTGTGTGCACTTAGTTCAGCAGCTGACGCGTCAGGTGGATCACAAATCCTTGTAAGGACCACAGTCAGATATGCAATATTGCCATGTAAAATATGCTATTGTATAGGGACAATGTTAACTTATCGATGTGACTGGTTAAGAGTTTGACACCGAGCAGTGGCACATGACTGATTTATTTATCGTGTTAGGAGATAAAACGCGCGTCGAAATTATGCGGGAAGGTAACTATCACCCACGATCAGATCTGAATGTGCACCGAGACTTTAAGCTCCTCATCTCCAGTACGTGTTAAGAACGGCCCAATGCCGGTCCACAGAAAACATTACGAAGCCACTATTAGATAATTTCAAATGTATACGTTCTTAACCCTTACCCTGCTAACGCGGAGAATATGATGAGCTCCTAATAACGCCATCAATAGCTAATGGGATTTCATTCGGCGTTTAAAGGGTTAACAATAAAATTCTCATCTTGTCGTATAGAAACACTTGAATCCTGTACTGCCACGTGTCGTTTCTACGTATATCCGCGGTTTGTTCGCTTCTAGAAAAGGAATCGGGAAAGAATATGGAAGGTGATAAAAGAGAAGTGGAAAGTTAAATTTCTTCAACAGCAATTGACCAAAAATATACGGAAGCTCCGTTGACGATTGTCCTACTCCTTTGACCTCCTTGAATTAAGTAAACAACATTAAATTAAGAAGAATAAATGATATTCAAAATCATTTTCCTGCCATCAGTAGTAACAGACACCTTACACAACGCACATGATTTGTGTCAATGCCTATTGATACTGATACCAGATGGCAGCAGTCAAGAAGCAGTTCAGAGGCATATATACTTCCCTCGGCATTGCAGCGTTGAATTTACCGACGAAATCTATGGAGTGTGAAGCGAAATATTATATAAAATCACAGTTGGGCTATCGGTACTGATTTCAGAATCACATTTGAGGTTAAAAAAATAAACCGGAGGTCGTGTACATGTCCGACGATTTGCTTTGTGACTGCTGATCCATATCAAAATATGCGTACATTTACTGACACTGCTATGATAGCAATGACGATGAAACTTTATTTACGTGTATTATGAGGACCCAAAAATGTTCCAAAAGACCCGTTGAAAGTACTTACTTCTAAAAATATCGTCACCCAAAGTAAGTTGAACACGCAAAAGAAGGCGATGCTCTCGGTCGACAGGAATAGTTGCAGAAACCCGAGGACCATCGGGAGTAGAAGAGCTACAGTGTAAAAGCCCATGAAGTTGAAATATAGTGCCACGGCCTCTCCGAAATACAGCCGGATCTCCTCTGCATAAACACAAGAGGGAGATACCTGTGAGCATACATTCATTCCTACATTTTGTAAACAAACAATCAAAACGAGTATAAAACTATCTGTTAGTAACAGGTTACATAGGCCAGTGCACAGAACAAAAATTTGGTGCCTTCCGTTTAATTATCTCTAAAATATTAAATTATTCTGGAGTACCGAAAGCGTTCGGTTTGTGACGTACGAGTGCATGATCAAGTGGTGATGATTACACCAGATGGCAGCACTCCGATACATGGAATTGCGTTTATCGAATTCTGAAATCAAGGTTTTTTTTTAATCGCACTGTTTTTGCTTTTGACTGAATGTGCAATCTTTCGAGTGTCAGGTGAGCTAACATTTACGAAAAATGTTGTATGGAAAAGGTTATTGAGCAAATAAATTATTTTTTTTTTGTATTTCATGAGAATCATAATTATTGACTATCAGTTATTATTATCGTTATATACAATATCGATACACACATATATATATATATATATATATAGTCCATACTAAAGACCGGCTCATAAACTGCATGAAGATCAGTTCATTCATCACCTTAGTCTACAAACTGATAATTAACACAATGTTTCATTAACATGTTCCAGGGTTCTACTTACAATTTTGTACGAGTCACTTCACGTTGCAATGACATCGGAACGGATTATGAAATCGTTAAAGCCTACGGTCAAGTACAACTGTTGTCACTTGACCAAGCATTTACAAAAGATGCTGTAATGAAAGCATCATTGAACAACTAATTTAATACAATCTATTGTTTAGTGGCGTGTTTTTTAATTTTCCCCTCGTCAAAAATGACGTGTCTCAGCTACATTTACATGACAACAATAGTATAATAACCAGTAGCGTAATGACTTCATCAATCAACGCAAATGAAAAACGCCCGATAAAAGATGGGATGGATAGGCGCGGGAAAATTATGTTAATGCAGTCATTTGACGGATTCACTTCTAGGCCATAAACACAGTGTAGACCAAGAGTTTTAGGACTGATATTTTTTTTTAATCTAAGACACATGAGGAAGACACATACCTCTTTTTTAAATTCAAATATGCTCCATTGGCACATACATAGGTTTTTGCGCAGTCGTACATTTTCTGAAAAACTGACGATAATTCCCCTTTTTGGACGTTCTTTAATTATCAGTTACGGCTTCTTGGGTCTCAGCAACAACCGCAAACTGGAGTCCTTTTAACTTCATTTTCAACTTGGGGAACAGAAAATAGTCTGGCGGAGATAAATCTGGAGAGTACGGGGGGTGATAAAGGGTTGTAACATTCTTTTGGTTCAAAAATTGGCAAACAATTGCAGCTTTGTGGTCGGGCGCATTATCGTGCAAAAAGAAAAAATCTCGAGTGCAGAACGCAGCTGGACGAACCTCATGCATGCGCTCCAGCAGAAGATCCGCTGCTGCTTTATAAAATTCTGCATTTACTGTTTTTCCCTCCGGTACGGATTCTTTGTGCTGCGCCTTGGGAGTTGAAAAAATTATCAACATGGTCTTGATGCGGGGCCGTTAGAATTTCAGTTTCTTCGGCCGAGGGGATGTCTCACCAACCCATTCAGAAAGCTGTCACTTCGTTTCGGGGTCATACGCAAAACACCAGGTCTCATCTCCCCTAATAATTTTGTTAAAAAAAAATTTGTCTACATCGGCCATCGCGATAATGTCTTGGCAAGATGTGGCTCGGTCTTCCCGTTGCTCAGGTGTCAAGCAGCGTGGAACAAAACGTACACACAACTTTCTCTTTCCCAAATCCTCTTTCAGAATCCCAAGAACTACAGACTTGGGGATGTTCAAAGATTCTACTATCATTCTTGATGCGATCAGACAGTCACTTTTGACCAAATCAGAAACAGCAGCATGTTTACCTCATTTCCCGTCGATTTTGGACGGCCATCTCTCTCGTCGTCTTCTACCACTTCCGTTCCGTCTCGAAATCGAGAATAGCACCTAAAAAGTTTGATCGGTTCACAGCCTCATTTCCATAAGACATTTTCACCAATACTAGTGCTTCTGTCGCAGATAGACCGGGTTTGAAACAAAATTTTATGGCAACTCTCGGTTCATTTCCGCCATCGACGACGTATAAAGGAAACTTACTTTACAAGACAAGTTATAACTCGTAAACTGTCGAAAATAAACAAATGAAACTCGGTGTACGAACGTATGTTGGTTGATAGTACTTAGTCAGTGGGTTCGCCGATAGATCGCTCCAGGTCTGTTATTTAAAAAAAAAAATCAGCCCTAAACCTTACGGATCGCACTGTATATAACGACAGCCTACAGGTGTAGATGAAAGAACAGCTTACATGACGGTGATGCTACAAATTTAAAGTTCCCATTTTAGGGGCATCTTCAGTTTCATTACGCTCACTGCACATAAAGAAGGCGACTCACCTAATGGTTGTTTCCCGAACAGGGACCAGTACCATTTCTTCCCCAATTTTTCGAGAGCCTCCTGGTCATGTAACGGATACATACGTTTCACAAGTCTCCAGTGCAGACACACCTGAACTGAAATTAAAGGAAAGTTAAGTGATATACGTGTTGCAGTTGACTTTAACAGGTAATGGCATACTGGCACATATACACTGACAATACAATCAAGAGAAAAACACGCAAATTCTTCTGTAACATATGTTTTTGGGCGCGTTCGCAAAACTGCAAAAAGCGACTACCAACTTCGTCGTGTCTCTCAGTCCGTCTGCACGGAACAATTCGGCTCCCATTGCACGGATTTTCATGAAATTTTATAATTGAGTATTTTTCGAAAATCTGTCGAGAAAATTCGAGTTTCACTAAAATCTGACAACAATAACAGGTACTTCACATGAAGACCAATATACATTTTTTATCATATCCCGCTCAGTTCTTCTTAGAATGAGAAATACTTCAGGCAAAAGTTGTAGAGAAAATCACAACACACATTTAATGTCCAATAGTTTGTTTTCGAATGCCGCTAATGAGACAATGTGACAAAATATTGTACAGCCGGACAGGCCCCAGATAGCAATAGGTTGCATGCGCATGGCATGCTGGATACCTAAGGCTACAAACACACACTCAGAATATGTAATACTTATTGCCTTTCCACTGAAACAATGGTTGCAGGAACACGCCTCAATGTTACGTTACACGTGCATTGCCTGTCCTGTTAGAGTCTACCATCACATCAAAATTCATGTACACTTAACGAAAGAGGTTACGTCAGTTTTGAGATTCTCAGGGCGGCGACCGTCAAGATTATTGCCCTACTGGATATAAAGTTTACCTTTTCAAAGACTTTCACTGCATAACATCCAATTTGAGAAACGATGTAATTTTTAAAATCACTTATTATTTTCAGCTTTAAAGTTCACAGGTTTCCTTTTAGTATGCTCCTGTATTTTCATGCGTTTAGCCCAAATTCCTTCATCGAGATCCTGTAGTTCGCGCGCGCCCTGTGTGTGTTCTGGATTAACTTCTGAACCATTCGATCGGTTTTCACAAAACTAGGTGTTTCTTTACATTTTACCTATTGACTGTCCCTCATAGAGACGAAAAGCTGGATAGTCTGGCACCTGATCATCTTCCTTTTGGGCGCGAATGTTCTCCAGTTCGTGTCTCACTATGTACTGCCTTTCGGCCGTGGTCAGCAAGTCGTCCACGTACATCCCATCTTCCAGGAAATCATCCAGCTGAGAGACGGTGAACTCTCTGATCAGACCGTTTTTATCACGTTTCTTCAGCTCTAATTCCTCTGCCACCTCTAGAAACTTGATTTTTGAAGCCGATACATGAAGGGTCAAGCCCTGAAAGAATAATAATTGATCTACATTATATTCCAATTTATTTAGTGCTAAATCAACAGCCAAAGGCCAAGTACGAAGTACTAACAAAAAATACGGAAATTTTAGGCGCGTTCTCATAGATAAGAAAGAGCTCCTTTAGCTTCGTCACGTCTGTCCGTCATGCATTTGCGCTGCTCCCACTGAATACGCTGTACTCAAATTTGATACTAAGGACTCTTTAAGAATCTGTCGAGAAAATCCAAATTTGGTCAAAATCTGAAACAACTACTGGGCACTTTACATGCAAACATAAGCATGTTTGTATTGTTGACAGCGGCAGCTCGACTGGAGTGAAATGGAAACTCTTGTTGCGTTTCCATAGCAACATTGAACGGTTTCAGCTACATGCGGTTAACAACGGAAATGTAAGGCATTGTTGCGTTTCCATAGCAATAATGGTTACGCAGACGCGCCGTAATATGACATGATACGTAAACTCCATATCTTGTTATTATGGAACGCTGCGTCAGCCACAAGTAATGGCTGAACTAGGCAAGACCGGCTAGCTGTTAGAAGCATTTTCGCAACATTATAATTTGGAAATCCCATAAAACATACGCACAAAAAATTAAAAAGAACATCAGGAACAAAACATAAAAAAAAACAATGCAATGTAAACCAAGAAGTCAGAGTTGAAACGACAGCCAAAGTACGTATCACCTAACATTGAGACGCGTTTTTGCAACCATCCTTGGCGTGGAAAAGCAATAAGTATTAAGTATTCTGAGTTTATATTTGTGTGGAGCCTTAGGTATCCAGCATACAAAGCTCATGCGTCATATTGTAATCTGTGGTATGTATGGCTCTACAATGTTTTTGTACATTACTTCGTACATGGCACGACTTTCGAAAAAAAAATCATTGAAAAAAAATGTGTTTTGATTTTCTCGACAACCTTTGCCTGGAACATTTTTCACTCTAAGAACTGAGCGAGATATGATCAAAAAATATATTGTACTTTATGTCAAGTACCCGTTATTCTTGTCAGATATTAATCAAACTTGACATTGCTCTATATATTTTCGAAAAATATCCTAATATCCAATTTCATGACGATCAGTCCAGTGGAAGACGAGTTGTTCCATGCGGGCGGACGGGCAGACGGGCAGACGGGCAAACAGACATGACGAAGCGAATAGTCGCTATACGCAATTTTGCGAACACGTCTAAAAAATGTACGGTATTATGATGAAAACAATTTTCCCCAGATAAAGTACATTAATGGTAAAAGAAAGAGAACCCTTCCTAATGTAACATAAGGTATAACAGTGAAAATAAGGTCTCTAAACATATCAATTTTTCCGAAAACCAAATTTGTACTTGATGCGCACGTAGTACAGTGAAAATATTTGCATGCAAAACCGACACTGAGCATATGGAAGTCTCTACAATGTCACAGCCAGAACTCGTAAACTAAATAGTGCTCGGAAGAGAAGGGCAGAACTTGAAACCACGACAAACAGTAAAGTAGCGCATCAAGGCGATTTATCGTCTCATGCAGCGTATGCTGTTTTAGGTAGTCTAATGTATTAGTATATCCACTGAACGGTGGGCGTGTGGAAAGAAACGATTTTAGCAGAGAGTGGCAAACTTCCTCTGGATCCGTTCCAGGATGTGAACATCCGCTGAAATTAGAGGATTTCAGACAGCAGATGCATAAACTAATGGAGCTCTAACTAAAGTAAAATATGACATCAATAAACAATCAAGGGAACAAAAGAAAGATGACAGCGCACACAACCGATCAACCTAATGGATTGGAAAATGTGTTATTAAAATGTTAATGAAAATAAAATTTCGAATCAATATTTAACAGCAGAATCGGTTAGGATCATGCACTATTCACAGCATTTGTAATTGTAAATGAAAGTGGTTATTTTTTCCGAGAAAGAAATACATCTAATTTTACAGATTTTGAATTTCATGAAATTGACAGAGCAACAACGTAGTATGGAATGAACACCAGCATGTAGAGGACTAAAAAATGAAAAAGAATATTTAATTTTTAATTCCGACGTCATCAGTTTTCTCCACGATTAAAAAATCTAAAAACAGTTAATTAAGAATTTAAAATATTGATCTTCTTAATCTCCTTGGCTCTAATGCCCTCTAACAGCCTTGGCTTCCTTAATTAGGATTTAAAATACGTAAAGTAAACCGGAGGGAAGGAGACCACTGGGGAAGCCTAGGCTTAGATGGGTGGATAATATTAGGATGGATCTCCAGACGGTGGGAAGTGGGTATATGGACGGGATTGGGCTGGCCCAGGATAGAGACAGGTGGCGGATGCTTATGAGTGCGGTAATGAACCTTAGGGTTCCGTGAAATGAGGGGAATTTCTTGACTAGCTGCAAACCAGTTAGCTTCTCAAGAAGGATCCTGCACCATGGAGTAGGTAAGTAAGTAAGTAAGTAAGTAAATTAAAAAGGATTCAGTTCAGTAATATTAAGTAACCCAACTCCAAACCAATAAAGCTCTTAACAAAGGCATCTTTTCTACAAGTGTAAATTGGAAATAGTAAAATTGTACGAAGTATGTGAGATCTCACATTGAATTATATAAAGTTTTATATTTTACTTTCTTGCTTGAACACAATTTCTTCATACTCGGCTTATGATTATATTTTTGGCACTGAAGCTTGTACTGTACCTTCACTCTACATAATAAATATACAGTTCTCTTGATGGCGTTTTTGTTCCTTACGTTTGGTTATATGAACACAACAGGACGTCTTAGTTCACGCTGAAAGCATTGCTGTGGGGGGTAGCAAATTAAAAAAATTTGCCTAACTGGGAGTGGTAGATTGTGATTTAATAGAACAATGCTGGCAAGGAATTAATTCTGGCTTTAAATTGCCAGAAACATAAAACATGCAGAAGAAATTTAAATAACATGAAAAATGTTGAGAAAATAAATTGGCCGGTAGCTGCTAACTGTCTCAAAAAATAGACACAATTTCAGGTTGCTTCCATAATGTTAGAAAGCGCTGTTAGGTTAATATGAGATCGAAAAAATAGTTACGAATAGATTAAAGAAACAACTATTTACAATTAAACTAGGAATGCCATAAAGTCGAATAGATTTAGTGGGTCTTAGATGTTTAACGGATTTGCAACTACCCGAATCAGGAAAGGAGCCAACGGCATCATGCCAGACAACAGAGAAGAGGAGAAGGCCCCAGTAAAACAACTGTTACAGACTTATGGGAGGTGTCCCGTAAGCCTATCCGTAACTTAGAGAGTTCGACTAAGTACTGCCAAGCTTAAGCGGAATAAAGGTGATTTATTTTTCTCAAACAAAGGTACGTGTTCCCACAATTTGTGGGTTGTGGCATCCATTGATCAGGAACAGACTGCAACTAAATATATCCGAGTACGTTTTACAAGCTGCTGATGGTATAAATATTTGGCATAAGAAGTCCTACTGTTATGAGTATGCGTTGTGCTGGAATGTCACAGAGCAACGAACTAGAATGACGGAGACCTCAAATGAAACGCAGCGAGAGCACTAAATTTAGCACAGTACGCTTTTAAGACGAGTTCGAAAAATTGCTAAAAGCGGCTATTAGATTCATCATGTCCGTCCATCTGTCTGTATGTTCGTCCGGCTCTTTGTTCGAATAGAACAACGTGACTCCCACAAGACGGATTCTCATAAAATTTTATATCTAAGGGATTTCCGGAAATCTTTGGAGAAAATTCAAATTTCATTAAAATCTAAAAATAATAACGGGTACTTTACTTGAAGACCTCTTTCCATTTACGTGCACGGTACATCGCCGAATTTATTTCACAATGAAAAATGTTTCAGACAGAAGTTTTAGAGAAGATTAAAACACATACTTTACTCTCAATAAATTCTTTTTTTCCGAAAATCGTGCTGTCTATGAGGCAATGTGTATGAGTACGGTGCAGCCAGACAGGCCAGATATGACAATATAATGCGGCGCAGAAAAAAATGCTCTCTGCTTGCCCGATAGGTTATAAATCAAACAATATAACAATCAACAAAATCAGACCATGCCGAATCGCACGACACAATAGTTCAGCTTAAATGAAAACTCAACTAATAAACGTGATCTGAAATACTCACTCCAGCCGCACCTTCCGGTACAACCACATTATTACACTCACAGTATTTAATAATAAAAGGTAAAGGTAAAAGGTAAAGTGATCCCGTTACAGGCTCGGTGTGGCCCAGAGGGTGGGTAGAGGTATAGCTCTACTCTTCCATGACCGCGGCATTAGAAGGGGGTGAGTGGTCAGCAGCACGCCCCGGCCGCACTTTACCCCCGGGAAAGACCCAGTACC
>Ga0123354_10009729_pt1 | contig 14764 bp, 9 predicted proteins | sample TergutLab28metaG_2_FD_97872 | JGI IMG/M metagenome (GOLD analysis project Ga0123354, IMG submission 97872) | Labiotermes labralis P4 segment gut microbial communities from Petit-Saut dam, French Guiana - Lab288 P4 | ecosystem: Host-associated > Arthropoda: Insects > Digestive system > Gut ... | reverse complement strand
TCACTACAAAAGACAGCTATACTTGGAACATCACACATAATACGGAAAGTACTGCAATGTGAAGCTTGAAGCCTGAGCGGTGGGGATCACCGCTGGTTCAAGAGAAGTACCAAGAAGAAATGCTTGTGACAGGAGACATATATATCATATTATTATTATTATTATAATAATAATAATAATAACAACAGAAGCAGCAGTAGGATCAGCAGAAGCAGCAGAAGTAGTGGCGGCGGCAGCAGCAGCAGCAGCAGCAGCAGTAGCAAAGCAATGGAAGAAATACTAGACAGAAAAAATCTAAATATCACTCAGTTAAACCACCTCATTTATGCAGCAGCAACGGTTATTACAGAAGAAATAAATGGAACAGGAGAGTATAAATTAGAAACACAGAAATCCAAAACACCCCCGTGGGTTAGACACATACAGGGGGGCATAAATGGTATTAGAAAGGAACTGTCAGCTTTGGTGGAAATAAAAAGAGATAACAGAAAGGCACAGAACATAAAAAGAACCAGATTACTTAAGAAATATAACATAGAGAAGAAAGAAAATTTTGATCACCTGATTGAAGAGCTCAAACAAAAGGATTCAGCAAAGATGCAACAATTATCTAGGTAACAGGAAAAGACAAAACCAGTGTTACCAAAATAATCTGTTTAGGACAGACTGCAAGAAATTTTATAACCGTCTCAGGCATACATATTCCAATGTTAAAAAGGCACCAGACAAACAGGAAGTGGAGAACTTCTGGAGATAAATATATGGGAAAGAAGTTCAACATAATGGAGAGGCACACTGGATTAAAAACCAGTACCAACAACATCCAAGCATGGAATGGAGCCCAGTATGTGAAAAAGACTTCGCAGAGGCACTAAGAACGTTAACTTGGAAAGCCCCTGGAAGAGACCAAATAGCAACACACAAGCATATAGCTCCACTTTTTAACAAATTAATTGAAGAAGATCAAATACCAGAGTGGTTAACAGTAGGAGTAACATTCCTTATTCCAGAAAACGAGAATACTGAAAATCCGAAGAATTACAGACCTGTGACCTGTTGGCCTACAATATACAAACTCATTACATCTGTTATAAGCAGGCGTATACAAAAATATATGGATGATGAAAATCTGATGCCAAAAGAGCAGAAATGGTGCTGCAGCAGATCAAAAGGATGCAAAGATCAGCTGCTAATTTCAAAAGCAATACTACAAGAATGTAAACGCATGAAAAAAAAATTTGTGTATGGCATGGATTATCAGAAAGTTTTCGAAAGGGTGCCACACAGTTGGATAATCAAATCCCTAGAGTTAATTGGGATCAATAATAAAGTTATATTATTCACCAAGAAGGTCATGAGCTACTGGAGAACACTATGCACCTACACACAGAAAATAAGTTAGTAGAAACAGAAGACAAAAATACAATGTGGAATATTTCAAGGAGACTCACTATCACCACTGCTATTTTGCATTTGCTTAATCCCTCTCATTGTACGACTGAATAGGTTGAACACAGGATATGAAGAGCACACAACAAAGACAAAAATATCACACCTACTCTACATGGATGATTTGAAGTTGATCGCTAAATCACAGAAAGATCTCCAAAAACAGATACACACAGTTAAAACCTCCAGTGATGATATTCATATGGAATTTGGACTTGAAGAATGTGCCAAGATTGCATTTAAAAGAGGCAAACTAGTTCAATCGCAAAATTTAGTGATTGACATCAACAGAGAAATACAAGAACTAGAACAAGGAAAAATGTACAAGTACCTCGGGATTGAGGAAAGTGAAGGCATACATCAACAAATGAAAGAAAGATTGAAACAGGAATACAGCAGGAGATTAAGAATAATATTAAAATCTGAACTCAATGCCAGGAATAAAATTACAGCAATTGGAGCACTAGCTGTCCCAATAGTGAGTTCCAGTTTTGGTATAATTAACTGGAGAACTGAAGAAATAAAAAAAAAAAAAATTGACAGGAAAACTAGATAGATGCTAACAATATATAAAATGCTGACATAGACAGGCTATATGTAAAGAGGAAAGGAGGAGGGAGAGGACTGGTACAAATCGAAGCAGCATATAAAGCAGAAATAATTAATATTGCAGAATACCTTATCAAATTATAAAGAAGACCAGTTTGCAAATATTGTTAAAAACCATGAAAGCACTCAACCAAACATGAACTCCATAATTAAGACAGCAGCAAAGATCAAAGAAGAATTAAGTCAACCAAATGAGAAGAGTGACGCAAAACAGGATGGAATACAAGACACAAAGGCAAAATTGGAAGAGTCCCTAATTTATAGTACTTTTACATTAGTACTTTCTGAAGTATGTGTGCAGTGCCCAATATGGCTGTTTTCTGTAGTTCCTTGACTTCCTGTTTTCCTGGTATGTTGCTTACACGCTTTCTTAATGACTTTGAAATAGCCCCAGTCACCCCTATTATTACTGGTATCATCTTTGTTTTTACATTCCACATGCACTATTTCTATCGTAAGTTCTTTATATTTTAGAATCTTTTCAGCTTCTTTTTTAATCACCTTTCTGTCCTGAGATTGCAACATCTATTAACATACATGTTCCCTTTTCATTATCACAGATTATAATGTCTGATTGATTGTTGGGGATAGTTCTGTCAGTTTGTACTTGCTGATTCCACAATATGGTTACCTTGCCTCCATGACTTGTTTCTACTGATTTTGGCACATGTTCATACCAGTGTTTTTTGTCAAATTGTTCCCCTGTTTCCTTGTATATGTTGAAGTGTAGTTGTGCAGACACTCTTATCATGTATTTTTATATACTGTTCTTTTGCCAGTATTGGGCATGCTGACATTATGTGGTCAACTGTCTCATCAAATTGTTGGCAAAGTCTGCATTTGCTATCAACATTTTTGTCGCATAATATTTTGTTTGTAACGCTTGGTCTTGTGCTGCCACTATTTCACTTCCATTTTCTGCTTTTAGGTCTCCCTTCGATAGCCAGAGGAATGTGTCTTCTTCACTAATAAGCTATCTATATTTCTAATGTACTGTACATAAATATTAAATAAGCATCTAAGAAATTTAAGTTGGGAGGGCTACATGAGAAGCATGCAGTAGCAACTTGGAGTCTTGGGAACCATCTCAGCATTCGCTTATAGACACAGGGAAAACAAGAAAAACCTGTGCCAAGGTAGCCGGTCGCAGGACCTACCGGATACTGACTTCTAGTCAGCAATCCAGCAATTAAATTATGTAAGACAGAATTAAAGTATGTAAGACAGTACACCTCTGTGGGGAAGCTACTCTGTGGTATGTTCAGGAATTCGAAAGAGGTAAGAAATTACCACTTCTTGCTGTGTTAATACCCCAGAAGAGGGCAGTTATCATCTACTTCGCAGCAGACACCTGAAATCACGCCTAATACATCCTTACCTTGTGCACTGGAAGTAAGTGGCTAGCTTTTTGGGGATGAAGCATTGAACAGGGCACTTGATGAGACACATGAAATGAACACTTGCATATGGACTTTGCAAACTATATCAGTTTCTTGTCATGTTAAAATTTAATTTCATCAGATGTTGTGCAATTAATTTCATGAGTCTGTCATGTTCTAGTGTAACTGCTCATTCCAAAGGACTGTAATCTTATTTAAAGTGCCTACGCTCAGATATGTAATAAATGCTACACATTACTGATTAGATATCAGTTATTTTGAGGTGCAAACACAGAATTACAATTACAGTTTTAATTTTCGGAAACCTGTGTCCACCTGCTAGCTTTTCATTGTACCCAACACCCAGATGAGTGCCCTTTATTATTATTATCATTATTATTCAGTGTGTGTGCAGCAGTCCTGCTTCTTATTCATGAAGACCTGTGTTGAAATCTCAGCCCAAAGACTGGGTAACCAGAAATGTTTTGTGGTTCTCTGCAGTTTCTCTAGGCAAACACCAGGATAGTACCTTAATTTAGGCTATTATTGCTTTCCCACATCCCTTCCAATTCATTTTCCTATCACTATATAAAATTTACAAATGAGAGCATCTTTAACCTTTTAAAGACATACAGAAAACACCCCTGGAAATTCATTCCATATATTTAGAAAACAAAAAATGTGCTGCATCTTCAAGACATGCTGCAAAATATCCGTTTTCTTTTCCACAAAATGCCATGCAGTTTATAATTTTATCTTTTTCTGTTCAAGTAACATGTTTTTCATAAACCACAAGCTAAAATTTATATACCCACACAGGGAGCATAAAGGTAAAATAAGAACAAATTTTAACAATGAATATTGCTAATTCATCTCTAGATGCGGACAACTGATGAGTGGGTTGCCATCAAGCTTGGGGTCAAGAGCCCCTCACTGCAAAAGAGCTATGATGTTACAGAAATGTGACAAGGACTCTATAAAAATACAGCTAGCAGTTTACAATTTGTGCTCTTCAACTAACACTTAGATAATGATTAAATGAAAGAATATGTTGTGTAAAGAAAAACCAACTTGATGCACTAATAATTCTTAGTATATTTCATCAACCTCTACATGTTTTGGGTGTATCTAGGCCCATCATCAGGGGGTACAACCGTACGTATACAACAATTGGTACTTAATCTTTTTAGATGACTGTTGTCCTGGTTGGATAATGTACTAAGAATAAGTTGTGCATCAAGTTGGTTTCTCTTTACATGATTATATCGAGATGCATGGTCAACAAAACATAGCAGAAAGAATGTGTGCTTGACATATAATATTGGAAAATCTGAAATGCATACCACTCTCATATAAAGTTTCAAGGACAGCATGGATATGATTGGAGTATATGAAAATTTATCATGGATAAACAATGGGCAAATATGTGGACCACATTCAGTTGATGAACCTTGTTAATAAGGTAATGAAATCAAGAGTTGCATACAATGAAAAATTCTGGACCAGCTGAGTACCATAAACTTTCCAAACAAGACCCTGTGCAGAGGAGTTAGTTGCTGTTTCTACAATTCATCAATATGACTATTACATACATCCTATGAAACCAACCAAACCTAACAACCAAAACTGAAACATTAGTCTGGTAATACATGAGGGCTCACTCTTGCTTGCCTAACATGCACACCGTGTTGTTTGCAGGTGTGACCCACTATTTGTGCACCTTTGGACACAGTTTGGTGGCAGCCTGTGGGACAGAAATGAAAAACAGCAACTTGCTGTGGATCTTCCTGACAACTGTCATACAAACCTCCTGAAAGAACTTATGGGTGTGTAGTAGCAGAGTCAAGACCTGTCTCTTGCCTTGTTTCATGATCCTGCAAAACAAATATAGCCTTGAGGAAGCAATGTCATACTGGAAATGGGCATATCCAGCCAATCTTAATGCCTAAGCAGTTAGATGAGGGATTGGAGAATCCATAGTAATTTCATACAGATATTTTGTATAAGAAAACAACCTGAAGATGACCTTTGGTCAAAAATAATGTGAATAAAACATGTAAGTTCCTGTAACGTGTGCAGAATATACCTTTACGTGAAATCTTAAAATAACTCAGTCATGACAGCTGGAGAGAAACAAAGACTGGCACCTGCCATATAGAAGGTATGAATTTTACTGTACTTTGTTTGGAAGGGAGTATGCACTGTGTAACTTACACAGAAAATGTATAATAAAACTTGACAGAACAAATTAGAGTCTCTTCACAGAATAAATAACATAAATGCACAATGGGCCAGGCCATCTTCTTAACTGCCCAAATTTTTTATCTCTGCAACTACTATGTGTATTGTAGTTAAATTTGACTTTGGATCTATAGTTTATGTTGTCATGTAAATTTCATTTTGGTCTGTGTAAATCCAATATAACATCTATTTTACATGACGCTTGAATCAAATTTTATCCATTTTCTTCAAAAAAATTAAAAAGGTGATGTGAAAAGAATGGGTACATAGCTTAAATCTAGATCATGTAAAAATTTAGAACATCCAATTGAAATAGCTCTTAATATAGCATATGTTTAATGAAACAAAGGGAAATATAACTTATGGTTTTGTACCACAACTTCTGTAGGGCAAAATGTCTGCAGGAACAAAACTGTATTGAAATAAGTGAACCAATAAACTATGCAAAACAGCAAATAATGCATTTGGAAAACAACCATTTCCACTCACACTAAATCACATTATGGCTACTACAACTTGCTCTACAGGTTAAGTGTGAGTGCTAAATGTACACTTTGATGGTTATTATACGAATAAGAGGTTAGGCTGTGCCTAAACTAGTAACTACCAGTGAACCAACATATACATGAAAGTTTCTGCATTTATTTTATTTTACAGAAACTCCTCTATCTTTGCAATCCATCTGCAGGCTGAAAATTCGGAAGCTTGTGGGCCGCAGTCGTCTGCCATTGATGTGTACACTAGACATCCCTCAAGTGCTGAGAGATTTCCTTATGTACAGAGACAATCCTGCAGTGGACCACTGTATAATGACCACAACTATAGAATTACATAGGTTCACATCAAAATGACAACATTAATTTGCTTTTTAATAAAACTATGCAGTAAATTTTGGAAGACAATATAAATCTGCTTCAAGTTTAAGCAAAATTCTCATTTCTACTTTGACCCTTCAATACCTTGGTACTGTGCAGACCAATAATTCTTCTGATGCTGCTGGTTTCAGGTCCCTCTCCACCCTAATATATATGCATAAATATCAGTTTACAGCAATGGATTAAATAAACACACAACTTATGACATGGCAAAATGAATTACTACAGAAAGAATAAAATATATACATGTTGTATTCTGTATGAAAATGCTACACTGGTACAAGACAGATGCAGTATACAAATCAGTATAAATAACCCCAAAAATCCACAATTCATAAACTATATTATATGTACCTGCAATTTCCATGTGATAAAAACATATTTAAAAATAGTGTATTGCTATTTTGTGAGTCACTGTACAAGTCCAGTCTACACTGTGAAGCTTGCAATACACGAATGATACAAAATATTGAGACGATCACACCTTTATACACAAGTAGTCACGCATGTTACATAAGGCTCCATATATCACAAATTCTCTAAGCACCTAGCATGGTACAGGAACAAACATCTTGGTCAAGAATGCCAGTGAGGCACATATGACAATCTAAAAATTATGATGTGACAGACAATACAAACAGGTTAACAAGGTGTGGGATTGGGGGATTGGTATATGCCACATTTTGAAAAACAAAGCTTTGGTACCACCAAAGACTTCAGCAAAAATAATGAAAATCTGCCTTCCAGTCCAGTAGGCAATTAACCCTTTGAATGTGACATCTGGATTTAACTGCATAGCATCATGGACAAGGAATACATGCCAGTTCAAAATTTTCACTACTACTTCCACCATGTTAATTAAATGTGCACCAGGATTCTGCTTAATGAGTAATGAAGATGATAATATTTGATTTTAGAACTAAAATTCACTTCCCATGAACCAAATTAAAATGATGTGAAAGTGACAGTCTCAGAAAACCAGATACCTATTCAGACACAACTTCCCCAGTGTGTGAAACACCCGAAACTGCAGTTCATTTATTTACCCTCACACAAATAACTGCTTTGGTAATATGGACACCTGTCATATTCCTTTTGTTTATGTGAGATTTTACTTTAGATAGGGAACCACAATTTCAATAATTTTTTGGTACTTTTTCTTGAGTCATTACCCTACAGGTGGTTTTGTAAAGTAACTTTGCTAGCAATTCACATGGCAAGTTACTATTCCTCTTAATGGTTTCTACTACATATTCAAGAATTCTGCATAATTAAAATTCATCAAAAGGGCAGGTTCCCTCCAACTCTCTGGAAAACCCTGAGAAGGTCTTTGTCTCTGCCAAACACAGGTTGCCTTCTGCTAGCTCAGCCCACTGTCTTATCTTTACAGAGCCAAATGGCAGGTTTATCTGGCATATGGAATGATTCTGAAAATGATGAAAGCAAGTTTAAACCAGCACCAAGAATGTGCTAATCATGGGATAGTGAAGACATTCATGTACAGCCCTGTGGTGTATATGTACCCCTGCACCAAGTCTGCCGTGTCCACTCGAGTTAAAAATGACATTTGTTTAGTGTGATGTCTCCCACTCCCCTAACCCCTAACCATCTGATTGTTGGCTCTGCTGGCGTGGCTAGGTCCTTGGGTTGCGTCATTCTTATCATTTGCACTCACATCCAGCATCATAACAGTATGAACAAACGGCTTTGGAATGCACTTCCTCCTTACTGCATCATAGATGTTTAGTGGCTTATCCACATTTGTACTGATCACACCAAAGTAACATAAAAACCTTAATATAAACCTCAATTTTCACTGTCACAACACACAAAACTTCTCAAAAGCAACAAATTGAGGTTTGTAGTTATGACAGTTCTTGGGTGGGTACCTTGCAATGGTCCAGGGGTACTCTGAGAGTGGTCCTGGGTGAGTGAAATGGAACACACAGCCTTCAACCCCACCGAATTCCAGGGTCCACCACAGAGTTGCAATAACTTCAAACAATATGCACAACCTTGCCATATATTTGTTTTTGTTCTAACCACACAAGTAGATGATGACTTGGGATACAGCAAACAAGAAAGCAAAGTATATAACACACAATTCCAATCATGGTATATACATCATCGTCGTCGTCGTCGTCGTCGTCGTCATCACCACCACCACCACCATCACCATCACCACCATCAGTGCTTTCATAAGACTGTTGCCTCAAAAACCTACTGTAATATTACCTGTGAAATATCAAGGAATTTACTGATGGTGTATGATATCACAGTTATGCTCCATCTGATAGCCAAGACATAAGCTGTATGTTGATACTGTACTTTTCATTTGACTGATAGAGAGAAGCATACAAAAGCACATGCATTTAGAAACTTCAACTACAGTGATCCACATTTCAAGGCAGAGAGAGAGAAAGAGAGAGAGAGAGAACAAAGAATTGATTTCTCTGGATTCTGTCATACACTAGCTGAAAACAAGTATTTTATCTTCAAGAATAAGCAACCAGATTACTAAATCTGCATCACACGTTTGAGCACGAGCACCATGAGACACAGAATGCAGAATGTAATATGGGGTGGGCATTCTGAGGGCCTCTGATGATAATGTTATGAACAGTAATGCTCATAATTCAAATCATAGAAGGAAACTGACTTTCACACAGACTGCTAAGTTTTATTTCATTAAATCTGAAGGAAAACTGTAAGACATGTTCTATTGCAAATATGCTTGAACAAATTATATCATCTTATTTAAATTCCATTCTTCAGCAGACTACTAGGCATTGAATTTTGGTGTCAGACAGTTAAGAGGGAGGTAGATGCAGCAGATGGGCAACATGTGGGTGATGCCAGTCCAACCTTATAGTCTGTTGGACTCATTCACTGCTTAGTGTCTAAGCTGAAGAGATATATAGCAACTCCAGCTCTTTGAAGTAAACACAGCCCCTTTCATTTGCAGGGGAAGGGGGGGGGTGAAGGGGAAAGGAATGTTCAAAAATCCACACACACACAAACCCAAGTATCAGAGACTAAATATAATGGCATTTATAATCAACAAAATCAAATAAATGTCTGATCATACAAACTGAAGAGCAGTGACTAAATATACAGGAGTGCTGATAAGTCCTTAGCCCGATGAGGAAGGAAAAAAGCTAATATTTCTGTCAGAATAGTGTAAATTTCCTTCAGCGCCTTGCCTTGCAGGAAAAATACTTGATGACAACTCGCATCTTGATGCTGTCAAAATCGCACGCATTCCTGACATGCTTCCGAGCTTGTTTCCTTCCTGGTTGGGATAAGGACTTATCAGCACCCTGATAAGCTGAATTATGAGAGACACATAGGTAATATACATGCTAGAAATACTGTACTTATAATTCACTACAATCATAATTTGCAAACCTGTGGTAAAGTACAATGTGTCTTCACTACCACCATCACTGTCCACTATTAAATTAATCAAAAACTCATTAAGAGGCCCATTACATTTCACTACTCCATTAACAATCAGCAGCCAGCACCAAATCTTATAGCCTGGCCATAAATTACTGCTGTCTTGTTGGTTTTTAAGATTGTACGTACATAATGTTATGTACGTACTGCTGAAAAATGTGGCATATAAAGTGATACAAGTTAGGTCTGTCCATGTCGTTGCTAGGTACATTAAAATAAACATGTGGTATAATGTTCTAATATCTGGCAGCTCCTTGCTCCTGGAAGTGCTAGCTGTTGCAACTGTATTCCCCTTGTAACAAACTGGAAGATTTTCCCATTGCTACACTTACAGAGTTCAGAAGCTGTTACCAAAATGTGGTATACTGGTACACAAATAAAAGCACAGAAATACTTTGCTATAATTAACCTGAAAGAATTGTAGTCCCATCAGACTCATTCCACTGTGACACAATTTGTGACCATTCTGAGACCACAGTCTATGCAGTGTGTGATGTGGTCCCACACAGTAAGTAACTTCACGTTGCACAAGAAACTTCCAAAGAATGACATGGTTAGGCTTCATTCAATTAAATGTGATGGCTGGGAAGACTGCAAAAAAAAATATATATATACATTTTACTGTACAGTGGGGAATGTGTGTAAGCACTGAAGAACAGACCTGTACTTGGGAGAGATGATGTAAAAAAGAAGTCAACTACATCTTGGAAAGCTTCGTAATATATACTACTGACTAAATATTTGTGGGTTAAAAATCAGTAACAATGTGACAGAGAAGAATGATGGAAATAAAAAGGCATGGAAAATTTTGGACATAAGTCTTGAAGGAAAGAGACTTTTTAGAGGACATAAATGCACGTAGGAGGATAAAATTTAAATGCGTCTTAGAAACTGGCTGTGATTCAACTGAACTAGAACAGGATCCAGTACTAGGCTAATATTAAATTGACAACAGAAATAATGAAACTATTACAGAATTACACACTGATCGTATATTGTTTTTAACACAACACTACATGGAGTATAATATAAACCACAAGCTCTGACAGGATCCCTAAGAGCAATGTCATGGATGCAATTACAAGAGGTGGCTTTGTGGCTTCTGCAGCTGAATGCATGTCAGCTGCCTAGATATATGCAACATAAAGCAAACCATGAGGGCATAATCTAGATCAGTGTTTCTCCATCTTTGTGAGACCGCGGCCTGGTAAATTCTTTTTTCGTAAGACGAGGGCCCGGTACCAACAAATTTCCTCGCAAATACCTTTCCAGTTTTTTTAAGTTCACACATTAAACTAACATAAGTATTAATAATTATGGCATAATCATAAAGAGTATTAGTACACTTATGTATACAGTGTGGCATGTTGACAAATATAAAATTTACATTTAAATTAGTTATCAGTCACTGGACTAATGAAATCTTGTAGCATATTGTAGTTTCCTCAGGCCAACATCTCGGTCTGATCTTTGTGACACATTCATGAATATTATTCTCCTCAGAATATTTCCACTATAAAATATTTATTCATGATAAATTCTTAGAAAACTAAAATGACAAATTCCAGGAGAACCTCTCGCGGCCTGGTACCGGGCCGCGGGCTGGCGGTTGAGAAACAATGATCTAGATGACAGAGCAACACACAATTTCAGAGGTGCTTATACTGTCTCATGTGTCATAGGTACTCTTACTTTACCACAAGTAACTGTTTTATGTGAATAATGCATAAGACAAAACACTTATACTTTATGTATTTGTAACAGTCATGAAGGAGACAGGAAAGCCAAGACATTGGAAAAGTCCTTCACTGACAACAGAACAGCTACATGGAATGAATCAAAAAGCCTCAGTCAGCTAAAAAAAATGTAAGTGAAAGTCCTTGTGTTTAAATAAGCACAATGCCATGAAGGATACGGGGAGTGGAATTAGACAGAGGTGATTGGTCTGCTTCAAATCCTGGTCACTCTATCCCCCTGGAATTCAGTCAAGGGAATAAAAAAAAATTTGCATGTCAGAATGCTTCAATATTACATCTCCAAGGTAACTACAGTATCACGCAATGAAAGCTGATACTTGAATAAGACTGTTTTACAACACACGTATCCGGCAAATTAACATGCTGCCTGAATGAGGTGGCACGTTTCTTGGAAACTGCGGTATTTTCTTACGAGAGTACGTGGCATCATATGACATGAGACAGTCATCTTCACTGCAAATGATGTTCACATCATGCAGAAGCCCACATTTACCTCATCGCGTGGAGAGAAGCTTCCAACGTAAAAACACAAATGCAGACACCCTCAACACCAGGAAAATAACAATCAAGGCAATAATATCCACGGTGAAATCTGCATCTACCATGTCTAGTTCCTCCAGGGTTGTCAATGGAGATTTGAAGTGACAGTACACCTGTAAACATATGACAATACACCTGACACAATGAATTACACCCTTCAAAAGCACCAAGAATATTCGTTCTCTTAAATTTTTATGCATCCTTTGCATACTTCACACGAGTAACAACTGAATACGTAATAGAATCTCCAAAACCATTTAATAAATCTGGATGAAATTTAGTACCTGAAGTCTACACTGCAAGGTAGGCTAATGGAAAATAATGTCTTGTAAAGAAAGATTGTTCAAGGGTAACACCATGTTCATATGACAATGCATGCCTGTCCTCCAACTACAGAAGCAAATGACAAATTTTCAATAAATACAGAGTGAACAGCAGCACACCATTCTGTTTAATTTGTATCACCAATAATATTAATAGTGGCTGTGAGAATCTGTGTGGTTGGAGCAGCATTTGTGCCACAACTACCATACTAGCACTCAGTACTGAAATGCTGCATTGTAACCACTAATCAAAACACGCATTTCAGAATAACATTTTTGCAGGATACACGACAATAAGCTGGTGGCCACATGAAATATACACTTACTGTTTGATTTCATGGGGATAACTGATAAATTCCTAACTTAAAATGTAAAATTCTTGCAGTCCTTCCCATACATCTTACATCAGCTACAATCATACTTTTATATAATACTATACAACCTACACTAACTATACAATGAACAAAACTTCATTAAAGAAACTAAGAAGCAAACAAACATTAATAATACTCTTTACACCATGACACACCTGGTGGCATTTGAGTTTTTCTCGACCAAATGAGTAAGTGGCCAGGGCTGTTCCCTCAAATCCGTATCGGATGTAACTCAGATAGGTGATCCAACGGAGATATATTGGTATTGCATCAAAGCTGACAAAAAACCCGGAGAACAGAAGGAAGGGCACTGACATCACAGGAGCCAAGAAGACTCCATTCTGAAAACAAATACATTCAGACTGCACTTACACTACACATTCCTAGTGTACAAGACAATAAGAGGTGCAAGAGCTGGGACTCCAGCACTACAAGCATATAGGGACATGTCAAATATGTAAACTGATTTCCAGATGGATGACTTACTAACTAAACCTGCCACTAATTAAATAATGTACAAGTCAATTAACATGCTCTGTAATACACTGTTTTACTTCAGCAGATGAGAGGAAATGAATGAGCAAAAATTTCATGTTATTACAGACACAAAAACTTCATCACAAGCACAACAAAAGACTATCACTGGATTCCCCACTAAAACTAAAACCCTGTTTCGTAGCACAGCTATGTTTTGTGGTGTCCAGGGTAAGTGATCAAAATGGCTACCCCAAAGAAAATATTACCTTTAAACGTATCATATTTATTGCATTTCCTTTTATTTGGCTCAACAATTTAAAATGAGTTGTGTGCAGTCAAATTTTTTTTGTTTATGCTGCCCATTTTTCTGCCTCTTGGAATCTGCTGCCTTTGACTGCCACATCGCTCACCCCTCCTAACTCACACCTGATCCTGATCTCTGTGAGACACATTGCAATACAACATCATGATGTTATGTACATACCTGAACATTCATGGCAGCTCCAACAACCAACCCTACACTTTGTGCAACAAAGGATATGAGAAGACATGCCCCAAGGAACATGGAAAACCTTGACAATTCACACGGCTGTGACGTCAAGAAATACACTATCGTTACATAGATCACACAGAATACTGCCTGTAAGAGGAGAAAATAATATACACATCACATGCTCGTTCCATGTACAGAACACAGAACATTTAAACACATCCATTAATATAAAAATTTAATATCAGTACAGAGAACAGCTTAGCCTAGCAGTAGTGTGTGTGCATGTGTGTGTGTGTGTGTGTGTGTGTGTGTGTGTGCATAGCATGCATGCACATGCACTCATGTACATGAGGGGTTCCAGGCACATCAGCTTTCAAGGCTATTATGTCCTGTACCAAAGTCAAGTTGAAAAAGACACAACAAGTGTGAACCTAATAAAACAGCAACCAGGATAAGATGCAATGCACCCCAGCAGACATGTACCTATGGGCTAGAGAAACCTGCCACCCCATTCTTAAGTCACTCTTCAATTATGAAGACAGGGGCAGCTGAAGCCACCAACACAAACAAGGTGCCACACCACAGAAGGCCACCCTTACAGTATTTACTACCAAAAAAACTCCAACATGAAAGCATAAATTTGGTACATACCAATTTAACTAACGGTTAATGGGTTTGATGATAAAATTCAATGTACAATATGAGTATATACACGAATATGATGTTCAGGTGACCGTACATCATGATAAAATCCTATAATAAAACCAACTAGAGATGCATTAATTTCT
>Ga0123354_10009725_pt1 | contig 14767 bp, 11 predicted proteins | sample TergutLab28metaG_2_FD_97872 | JGI IMG/M metagenome (GOLD analysis project Ga0123354, IMG submission 97872) | Labiotermes labralis P4 segment gut microbial communities from Petit-Saut dam, French Guiana - Lab288 P4 | ecosystem: Host-associated > Arthropoda: Insects > Digestive system > Gut ... | reverse complement strand
CCGGAATCGGCTCCATAGGCCGTATCCGGGAAGAGCTGGCGCTGGGACAGGTCGCCGAGGAGGCTCTCCGGCGACGAGTATGCCCCCTTCATTTCATTATAGACCACGCCCTTAAAGACCATCCCCGCGTCTTGCGGATGGAGGTGCCAGCCCTCCTGGCCGAAAATCTCCTCCGGGATGCGCGGATGAAACACCGCGTCCAGATAGACGTCCACCAGATTGTAGAAATCGGCGAGATTGGCGCTGGCCACGGGATAGCAGGTCTTGTCGGGATAGGTCATGGCGTTTAGAAACGTCTGGAGAGAGCTCTTCAAGAGCTCCACGAACGGCTCCTTCACCGGATACTTGCGGGAGCCGCACAAGACGGAGTGTTCCAGAATATGGGGCACGCCGGTGGAATCAGAGGGCGGGGTGCGGAAGTTGACGCCAAAGGACTTGTTCTCGTCGCCGCACGCGAGAGAAAGAAGTTCCGCGCCGGTGCGGACGTGGCGGTAAAGGCCGGCCTTCATGTCGTATTCCGCGATATGTTCCTCGCGGACGAGTTCAAAACCATGCGTGGGGGAGGTCATGGGCATCGCGTCCTTTAGTGCAAGATGCCGTTTTGTAGCGCAGAGGAGCTTTCATGACAACGCGGCGGAAGGGGCTTCTGGATGCCTGTCTCGGGAGAAGAGCCCACGGCTGTGGAAAAATCACTGAAAAACAGCAAAAAAAATGTGGTGAAAATCATGAACAAATTCTTGCAAAAAATTTAGATATGACATAAAAGGACGACGCGAGTGGGGAAAATCGTTTAACGAAGCGGCTTTCCCGATCCGGTGTCCGCAACAGCATCTGGAGGGATTGCGCAACTTTTCCCGGAATAGTCTCCGCGAAGGTTCGCATTTAACATTTGAGGGCGGCTTAATTTTTTGAGCATTAATTTTCAGCGCGATTTGCAGAAGGAGGACTTCATTATGTCTGGCATGAAAAAAATGCGTCTTATCGTGGCCATGTTGATTATGGCCCTGGTCGGCACGGCGCTGCCCGCCGCTGCCAAGAAGCTGATCCCCAAAGTGGACAACTTCATTCTCCTGGTTGACCATTCGAGTTCCATGGCCTGGGCGTATCAGGGCCAGCAGTACGTGCAGATGGGCGGCGTGGCCAAGATCGCCATGGCCAAGCAGACCCTCATCGAATTGAACAAGATGATCCCGGAACTGCCCTACAAGTCCGGGCTCTACACCTTCGCCCCCTTCAAGCAGTACATGGGCATGGCTCCCTACAGCAGGAGCGCCATGGATCAGGCTATCGCCCCCATCAAGACCGACTATGACGCCTACGGCCGCATGACCCCCATGGGCGTCGGCCTGGAAAGCCTGGACAAAGTGCTGTCCGGCCTGTCCGGCAGGACCGCCGTGGTTCTCTTCTCTGACGGCGACTCCAACGTGGGCATTGATCCGGTCGTGGTGGCCAAGCAGCTCCAGGCCAAATACGGCGACAAGGTGTGCTTCAGCGTCGTGAGCTTCGCCGACAACAAGCACGGCGAACAGGTCCTGAAAGAGATCGCCAATCTGTCCAAGTGCTCCTGCTTCGTGCTTGGCGAAGAGATCCTGCGCAACCAGGCCGCTCGTGAGGCGTTCCTGAACTGCGTCCTGTTCGACACCATGGGCGGCGACGAAGTCATCATCTTCCGCTCCATCTACTTCGACTTCGACAAGTACAACATCAAGCGCGAGTTCATTCCGGTTCTTGACGAGGGCGTGTCCATCATCAAGTCCAAGCCGAATCTGAACGTGACCCTGGAAGGCCATACCGACTCCGTCGGCACCGTGCCCTACAACCAGAAGCTCTCCGAGCGCCGCGCCAACAGCGTCAAGGCCTACTTCGTGAAGAAGGGCGTTGAGTCCAGCCGCATCACCGCCGTGGGTTTTGGCAAGCTGCGTCCCCGCTTCGACAACAGCACGGCCGAAGGCCGCAAGATGAACCGCCGCGTGGAAATCAAGTTCAACTAAATCACGCGGAAACCATTCCAACAGCGGGCGGGATCGCAAGATCCCGCCCGTTTTTTGTCTTCCCAACGGAAATCTTGCCTTACAACGGTTCATGCCGTATGCACTGGCACATCGCCCGCCGGAAAACGGCGGATCCCGATTTCACCGGAGGATTTCCCATGATGGTCAAGCCCCTTGTGGCAACGCTTGCTTTGAGCCTTGCCCTTGCCGGATGCGGCATGTTCCAAAAAGACAAACCCCAGCCCGCGCCCCAGGTGCAGGTCGCCCCTGAGCCCGCTCCCACGCCGCCGCCTCCGCCGCCAGCGGAAATCCATCACACCGTCAAAAAGGGCGAAACGCTCGCCAAACTGGCGAAAAAATACGGCGTCACCACCCGCCAAATCCTGCAGGCGAACCATCTGAAGAGCGCCAAATCCATAAAGCCCGGAATGAAGCTCACCATCCCGAACAAAGCTGACGCCTCGCTTAGCAAGCCGGCCAAGCCCGGAAAGGCCGAGGCCGAACCCGTGGTGATGGGCAAAAAGCAGCGCGGCAAGATGGTCTATGACGAAGCCGCCTACGAGCGGGTCAAGGCCGAGTTCAACACCTACGCCAAAAACTGGCTGGAAAAAGAAGCGAACCTAAGCCAGAGCACGAAAAACCGCAGAGAAGTAAAACAGGAAAACGGCCGCTACGTGGCCACCTATTCCGTCATCCGCCCGGATACCATGCAGACCGAGGTGAAGCGGGTGGATTACCCCGACACGCCCTTTGTCGGCCACATCACCTACCAGATGGACGTGCATAAGTGCTACGGCACGACAGCAGCGGCGGCCCAATCCTCCACCAAGGAGGAAGTAAGCCAAGAGTCCATGCGCGAGATTTTCAGCTTCAACGGCCAAAAGGGAACCTGGCGCTAACTTGACGTAACAGCAGGGGGCGCTGCCCCCTGCACCCCCGCCAGGGAGGTGACCTCCCTGGATCCTGCAATATGCTTCGCGGCCCGCACCGGCTACCAGCCGGTGCGGGCCGCGAAGTTCTATCGGGGGTCTGGGGGGAATCATTCCCCCCAGCGGGGTCCAGGGGCGGAGCCCCTGGTCTTTTTGGGGGATGATCTTTTCGCCAAGTCGTGTATGGTGGAGCAAAATGGAGGTTCGCCATGTCCACCGTACACTCCGTAACGGCACAGACGCTCAAATCCTGGCTGGATGAAGGCCGCGGCATCACCGTGATTGATGTGCTGCCGCCGGAACACCACGACGCCCACCACATTCCGGGCTCTCTTAACCATTGCGTCTATCAGGTCGTTTTTTTGGACGAGTTGATGGCCGCGATTGCGGACAAGACCCGGCCCCTCGTGCTGTACAGCGGATCGCTCCACTGCCATGGGGCGCGCGACGCGGCGGACAAACTTTTGGACGCGGGTTTTGAGGACATCACCATCTGCCAGGACGGCCTGGAAGGCTGGAAAGCCCTGGGGTTACCCCTGGAAGGCGGCGGCCCGGAGCCTTTGTCGCCCACGGATCTCGGAAAAGGAGAGTTCTCCCTCAGCGTGGACCCGGCCGCTTCCCGCGTGGGCTGGGCCGGGCGCAACCGCAACGGGGCCAACTGGGGCGCCGCGCCCATTGCCAAGGGAGAGATCGGCTTTAAGGACGGACGGCTGGCAAGCGGCTACTTCGAGCTGGATATGCGGGGCCTGGTCAATGAGAACATTGCCGACCAGTCTTTGGCCGCCGTGCTCATCAGGCACCTTGAATCACGGGACTTCTTTTTGGCCGATGTCTTCCCCGTGGCGCGCTTCGAGATCACCCATGTGAACACGCTGGTGGGTGTCGCGGCCGGAGAGGCTAATTTTGACATCAAGGGGCAACTGACACTTCGCGGCGTCACCAGGGAGATGTGCTTTCCCGCCACGGTTGAACGCCTGGACGACGGCCGCATCACGGCCGAGGCCCATTTGGACGTGGACCGCACGTTGTTTGGGGTCAATTACGGCTCTGGAAAGCTTTTTGAGAGGCTTGGGATGCACCTGGTGCATGATCTGGTGAACATCCAGATCAGGGTGGTGACAACGGCCGCCGTTCCCCTGCGGGGGGCGTGAGCTTGCGCAGCAGACGGAAGCTCCGCATGCCGTGCACCATCTCCTGGAGCCGCGTCCCGCCGCCGCCCAGGAATGTCTTGACCGGCAGAAGAAGGCCTAAACGCACGAACCAATAAAGCAGGTTGCGAAGCCTTTTGGCCCAGGTGAGTTCCGGGAAGATTTCACGGTTAAGCGCCGCAAGATAGTGGCGGGTGGGGTCGTTTTGGCCGTGAAGCCCTTGGAGGCAGGCCTGGCCGGCCAGTTCGCCCGTGCGCAGGGCGTAGTGGATGCCTTCGCCAAAAAAGGGCTCCACAAGCCCGGCGGCGTCTCCGGCTAAGAGCGTCTTGCCGAAAACCGGCCGGGAAAGCCAGCCGCCGTAGGGCAGCGGATGTCCCTTGACGGGGAGTCCGTGGTCCTTGGGAAGTCCCAAAAAATTGAGAAAATCCTCGAAACGCGCGCCGATCATCCCGGCCGGTCTGCCGCGATAGAGGCCGCAGATGCCGACGATCACACGGTCTCGGTGCGGGAAACACCACGAATAGCCCGCGTCAATAAAGCCGGAATAGATGGTGGGGAAGCTGGCCAGAACGTCCTCATGGAGCCCCGCGCGCAAGGCGAGCCACTCCCGGCTGAGATAGACTTCCAGGCCCATGCCCCGCTCCCGGCGCAAGGCCGCCCGATCGGCGGGGCAGTGGGCGCGCACGGCGCTCAAGGCCCCGTCCGCGCCAATGAGGTATTTTCCGGTGAATGTCCGGCCGTCGCGTACGCGCACCATTGCCTGGTCCGGGTCGGCCCAGGTCACGGGCTGGCCCAGAAGCGTTTCGGCCCCGGCCGCCCTGGCGCGTTCCAGGCAGTAGGCGTCGAACACGCGCCGCTCCACAAAATGGAACGGATAGACGAGCTTTCCTTCGGAGAGCAGGGCGTCCCTGTGGCGGATGCGGTAGAAGGAGCTTTTGTGGTTGATGACGCCAAGAGCGGAAAGGCTCTCAGGCGTTTCCCCAAAGAGCCGGGTAAGCGTCTGTACGGTCTTCCAGGTGAGAAGGCCCGCGCAGAGCTTGTCGCGGGGGAAGAGCGCCCTGTCCAGTAGAAGCACCCGCGCGCCGCCGCAAGCGGCCACTGTGGCGGCGGCGGAGCCGGCCGGGCCGCATCCGGCCACAATCAGGTCGTAGTCAGCCGCCATGCGTTTCAGACTTGGCGAAAGACCAGTTCCCGAAGCAGGGTCTTGTGCACCGGACACGCCGCTGCCGCCCGCGCGAGTTTCTCGCGGGTCGTGTCGTCAATGTCGCCTTTGTATTTCAGGGAATACTCGAACACGGCCTTGGCTGGATCGTCGCGGTTCAGCTCCACGGAGACCGTCACCCCTTCCAGCGCGATGCCGTGTTTTTGCGCATACATGCGCGTGGTGATGGCGATGCAGTTGCCGAGCGCCGCGCACAGCAGATCGTGCGGGCGAAACCCGGCGTCCGCGCCGCCGTGTTCCGCCGTGGTATCCGAGAGCGCCTCGTGCGTGCCGTCGCTGAAACGGGTCTGAAAGTTTTTTTCCAGGCTTGTGCAAACGATCATGGGGCATCCTCCTCTTTTTAGTCTCTGGTCCGGCCATAGAGAACGGTCAAGGCTTTGACCCTGGCCGCCAGGTCTTCGGTCAAGGCTGTTGCCTCCACGCGCCACGTCCAGTTGCCCCGGGCGGTGGAGGGCGTGTTCATGCGCGCCGGGGCGTCAAGCCCCAGGAGGTCCTGCATGGGGGCCATGGCTATCCTGGCCACGCTCATATACGCCAGGCGAAGAAGCGCCCAGGGCGCGTCCTGGTCTGGAAGCTCCCGGTGCAGATATTCGCGCAGACTGTGCCGCGCGGCCTCCCCCGCGTCGCGCGAGAACCAGCCCAGCGTGGTGTTGTTGTCGTGGGTCCCGGTATAGACCGCGCAATTTTCCACATGATGGTGCGGCGCGTCCAGGTTTTCGCCGACTCCTAAGCCAAAGGCGAACTGCAGGACCTTCATGCCCGGAAACCCGCAACTGTCGCGCAGCTCCCGCACATCCGGGGTGATGACGCCCAAATCCTCGGCCACAATGGGCAGCGAAGGGAAATGGCCGGACAGGGCGCGAAAGAGCTCCTTACCAGGGGCCTTGACCCAGCGGCCGTTCACAGCGGTCTTCTCCCCGGCGGGAATCTCCCAGTAGCCGGAAAAGCCCCGGAAATGGTCCAGGCGCACAAAGTCGTAGAGGCGCAAATTATGCGAAAGCCGCATAATCCACCAGGCAAAGCCCTGGCTCTGGTGCACGGGCCAATTATAGACGGGGTTGCCCCAGAGCTGGCCGGTTTCGCTGAAATAGTCGGGCGGCACGCCTGCCACGAACTCCGGCCAGCCCCCGGCCGTGAGCTTGAAGAGGCCTGGGTTGGCCCAGACGTCGGCGCTGTCTAGCGTCACGTAGATGGGCGCATCGCCGATGATGAGGATATCCTGTTTGGCGGCGTAGTCTGTGAGCCGTGTCCATTGCTCGAAAAAGAGAAACTGGATGAACGCCTCTTTTTCCATGCGCTGCGCCAGATTCTCGCGGCACTCCGCAAGGGCTTCGGGATGGCGGTCCCTAAGCTCCCTGGGCCAGCTGGTCCACATGAGGCCCCCGAGCGATCCCTTAATGGCCTTGAACAGGCAGTAGTCCGCAAGCCAATGGCCCTGTTCGCGCAGGAAGTGTTGGAAGGCGGCGTTGTGGGGCAAGGCCTGGGCGTTTCGGGCAAAGGCCGAGGCAAGGAGCCGCTCCTTGAAGGCCGCGGCTTCAGGGTATGCGGCGCGGGAGGGGTCGAAATCCGGCGTCCGGCCGAGGTCGGAAGGCTCGATCCAGTTGTCTTCGGCCAGGATGTCCGGGCTTATGAGGAGCGCATTGCCCGCAAATGCGGAATCGGAAGAATAGGGGGAATCGCCGATAAACGGGGATGTGGGGGTGAGCGGCAGGATCTGCCAGAAGCTCTGTCCGGCCTTTTTCAAAAAATCGAGGAAAATCCTGGCGCCGGGCCCCATGTCCCCCACCCCGTAGGGCGAGGGGAGGCTGGTGACATGCAAGAGGACTCCCGCGCCGCGCCTGTGCATCTCGGGCTCCCTCACGCGCTTTGGGCCAGGCAGTCATCCACGGCCCGCCAGAACTCGGGACACGGCCCCACCGACAGCTCCTGCGAAAGCCCGGTCAGACACTCCATGTCCTCGAAGACCAGACGCAGCCGGATGGGAGACGGCCCGGGATAGCGGGCGAACACGTCTTTCAGGCTCTCAAGGCCCCGGCACGACGCGCCCTCCACGCGCACCTCCACGGGCTCATCCCCCAAGGCCAGAGAGGCGGCCAAAGGCCTGGCCGAATCCACAATGATCTTCACCCGGCGCGGCTCATTGCCGCCCTTCGCGCCGTCCTTATCCTTGGCTATCTTGCCGGTGAGAAGAAGCGGCTGGTCTCCCGCCAAAATCTCCCGGCACGCGGCGAAAACCTCGGGGAAGAAAATGGCTTCGCCGTCGCCGGCCAGGTCTTCCAGGCCGCAGAAGGCCATCTTGTCGCCCTTTTTGGTGAGGTGTTCCTTCCTCGTGGTGATGACCGCCGCCACTTTGATCTCACAGTCCGGGGCGTAGGCCGCGCACTCCGGCAGGGTCTTTATTCCCATGCGCCGGATGTCGCGGGCATAGACCTTCAGAGGATGGCTGGTGAGATAAAAGCCTAGCGCCTCTTTTTCCTTGGCCATCAATTCTTCATGCGGCCATTCCGGGACATTCTCCTCCTCGCAGGCAAACCCCAGGCCGATGCGCTTGGTCTTGGGAACCGGGGGAGCAAGGCCCATGAGCGAGAGTTGCCCGGAGCTCTTTTCCTCGGCGCGTTTTTGTCCCTGGGCCACGGCCTTGTCCAGGCCGGCCAGAAGGGCCGCGCGCGGGGCCTCGAAACTGTCCATGGCCCCGGCCTTTATGAGAAACTCCAGCACGCGCTTGGTCGTCTTGCGCAGGTTCACCCGCGAACACAAATCCAGGAGGTTCTCAAAGGGACCATTCTCCCCGCGTTCGCGCACGAGCTCGTTTATGGCCTCGCCGCCCACGTTTTTGATTCCGGCCAGCCCGTAGATGATCTTGCCGTCCTTCACGCTGAAATGACGCTCTGAGAGGTTGACGCTTGGCGGCAGCACTTCCAGGTTCATGTCCGAGCAGTCGGAGATGTATTTCAAGACCTTGTCCTGGTTTTCCAGGTCGCTCGTTATGAGCGCGGCCATAAACGCCAAAGGATAGTGCGCCTTCAGGTAGGCCGTGTGGTAGGAGATGAGCGCGTAGGCCGCCGAATGGGACTTGTTGAAGCCGTACCCGGCGAACTTCTCCATGAGGTCGAAGATTTCGTTGGCTTTGGCGTCGGGGATGTCCTTTTCGCGGGTTCCCGTGAGGAATCGAGAGCGTTGTTTGGCCATCTCCTCGGGATTTTTCTTGCCCATGGCCCGGCGCAACAAATCGCCCTCGCCCAGGGAATAGCCGGAGAGGAGCTGGGCGATCTGCATCACCTGCTCCTGATAGACGATGACCCCGTACGTGGGCCGCAGAATCGCCTCCAGATCGGGATGCGGATACTTGACCGCGACCGTGCCGCGCTTGCGGTCAATGAACTCCTGCACCATGTTGACGCTCTGGCCCCCAGGCCGCCCGATCTCCGCACTCAGAGGGCCGGGGCGGTAGAGGGCGTTCATGGCGATGATGTCTTCAAAACAGTTCGGCTTTAACTGCCTCAAATATTTGCGCATCCCGTCGGATTCCACCTGGAAGATGCCGTCGGTGTCGCCTCGGGAAAAGAGATCGAAAGTGGCCGGATCGGTCAGGGGCAGGCTGTCCAGGCCGGGCGGCTCCTGGCCCATCTCCCGGATGATGTCCAGGGTGTCCTGGATGACGGTCATGGTTTTCAGGCCCAAAAAGTCGAACTTGACGAGCCCGATATGCTCCACCCGCTTCATGTCCCACTGGGTCACGACTTCCTGGTTTTTGCCCAGATACAGGGGCACGTACTCGTTCATGGGCTTATCGGAAATGACCACGCCCGCCGCGTGGGTGGAGGCGTGGCGGGCAAGCCCTTCCAGGCGCCGGGACACGTCCAGAAGCCTTGCCACCCGCGAATCGTTCGCCCGCATGGCCGCAAGTTCCGGCTCCACGGCCAGGGCCTTGTCAATGGTCATCTTCAAGTCTTCCGGGATGAGCTTGGCGATGCGGTCGGTCTCGCCGAAACTCATGCCGAGCGCCCGGCCCACGTCGCGCACCACGGCCTTGGCCTTCATGGTCCCGAAGGTGGTGATCTGGGCCACGGAATCGCGTCCGTACTTTTCCGAAACGTAGTGCAGGACCTCGGCGCGTCTGCGTTCGCAAAAATCCACGTCAATATCAGGCAGCGATATGCGCTCGATATTCAAAAACCGCTCAAAGAAGAGGTCATAGGGCAGGGGGTCCAGGTTGGTGATGCCGAGCGCGTACGCCACAAGCGATCCGGCCGCCGAGCCGCGCCCGGGCCCGACCGGGATGCCCCGGCGCTTGGCCCAGTTGATGAAATCCTGCACGATGAGAAAATACCCGGCGAATCCCATCTCCCGGATGACCCCAAGCTCGTATTCCAGACGCTCCCGGTATTTCTTCTCCTCCTCCGGCGAGGGGTTCACGGCCGCCAGACGCTTTTTCAGTCCCTCGCGGGCCATGTCCTCCATCTCGTCGTCCAAGGACTTGCCCTGGGACGCCTCGTACACCGGAAAATGATGGGACTTGAGATCGAGTTCCAATTCCACTCTGCTTGCGATCTCGCAGGTGTTGGCCAGGGCCTCGGGCACGTGCGCGAAGGCGGCGGCCATCTCTTCGGGAGAGCGGTAGTAGAGCTCCCTGGTGGTGAAGCGCATCCGCTTGGCGTCGTCCTCCTGGGCCTGGGTCTGGATGCACAGGAGGATGTCGTGGGCCTCGGCGTCTGTGGCCTCCAAATAGTGGCAATCGTTGGTGGCCGCCACAGGCAGGGACAATTCATGGGCCAGTTCCAGCACCATGGCGTTCAGCCGCGCCTGTTCGGGCAGATCGTTGGCTTGCAACTCCAGGTAGAGGCGGTCCGGGAAAAGGGACATATACTGCCTGGCCATGTCCCGTCCGGCGTCCATGCCGTCTTTCAGCAGGGCCTGGTGTATCTCGCCCTTCAGACAGGCGGACAGGGCGATAAGGCCCTCCCCGTGGGAGGCAAGAAGCCCCTTGTCCACCCTGGGCTTATAGTGGAAGCCTGTCATGTAGCCCTCGGAGGAGAGCTTCAGCAGATTGTGATAGCCCTGAATATCTTGCGCCAAAAGGATCAGGTGGTATCCGGCGTCTCGCGGGGAGCGGGCGTTTTTGTCCGTGCGCGCGCCCTTGGCCACATAGACCTCGCAGCCGATGATGGGGGTTATCCCCGCCTTCTTGCAGGATTCGTAGAAGACCAGCGCGCCGTGCAGGTTGCCGTGGTCGGTGATGGCCGCGGCCGGGCAGCCGAACGCTCCCGCCCGCTTGACGAGGTCGCTTATGCGGATGGCCCCGTCCAGCAGGGAATATTCCGTGTGGCAATGCAGATGGACAAAGTCCGCCATCAGCGGGCGTCCCGGCCGGCAAGCAGCCAGAAGTCGGCCAGGGTGAGGCAGACCATGGCCTCCAGCACCGGATTGATGCGCGGAATGGCGCTTATGTCATGGCGTCCGGTGACGCTTATGGTGGCGGGTTTTCCGTCCGTGGTCACGGTCTGCTGGGGGATTGCGGTGGATGCGATGGGCTTCACCGCCGCCCGCACCACGATATCCTGGCCCGTGCTTATGCCGCCGAGCATCCCGCCCGCCCTGTTGGAGGCGAACCCTTCCGGGGTAATGGCGTCGTTGTTCTTGGAGCCGTAATTGCGCGCCGCTTGCAAGCCTTCCCCGATCTCCACGGCCTTGACCGCCCCCACGCCCATGAGCGCGTACGCCAGCCTTCCGTCGAGCTTATCGAAAACCGGTTCGCCAAGCCCGGCCGGAACTCCCGTGGCCACCACGCACACCACGCCGCCCAGGGTGTCGCCCTCGGCCTTCTCCTGGCGTACCCGGTCCTCCCAGATCTCCACCACATAGTCGTCCGGGGCGTAAAACGGACGGTTCCCGGCGCCCGCCACATCCATGCACTGGGCCGGAATGTCGCCCAGCTCCTTGGTATAAGAATACACCTTCACGCCGTGGCGGGCCAGAAAGGCCCTGGCCACTTCGCCGCCGGCCACGCGCGCGGCCGTCTCCCGGCCGGAGGCGCGGCCGCCGCCCCGGTAGTCGCGGATGCCGTATTTGGCCTGATAGGTGAAGTCCGCGTGACCGGGCCTAAACAGGTTCTTTATCTCGGAATAATCGTGGGAACGCTGGTCCGTGTTCTCAATGACAAACCCGATGGGAGTGCCTGTGGTCACGCCCTCGAACACCCCGGAGAGCAGACGTATCTTGTCCGGCTCCTTGCGCGTCGTGGAGGCGATGCCGCCCTGGCCGGGGCGGCGCTTGTCGAGCCCTTGCTGGATCAGTTCTTCGGTGATGGGGAGCCCCGGAGGGCAGCCGTCAATGACCCCGCCGATAGCCGGGCCGTGGGATTCGCCGTACGTGGTCAGCCTGAACAGGCGTCCGAAGGTGTTTGCGCTCATGCCAGGAAAACTAGCCCGGAACGGCCGCCGGGGCAAGGAAGAACTGGGAGCTTACGCTTAAGCCGCCGCAGCGTGCAGTGGAGTTTATCATTGCTTCCCTAGTACCGGGAAACCAGAGAGAGATTGACTCTCCAACAAAGGAGCCGCACAATGCGATATAAAGAAATGAATGAAACCTACCAGGTTGACGTGCGCGCCAGTGATCTGGGCGGAGAATACCGAGGCCCCGGCGCCGACAATATATACTCGGTAAAAGGCAAGGTTTCCGTCAGCGGGAATGAAGTTCGTGTTACAGCGGAATATGAGGCTCATTCTTGGAACAGATCCGTTCCTCTGCAACCCGCTGTTTATTTTGAGGTGGTAGGTGATATAGGCAATAAGATACGCGGTGGGTATTATCAATTCAATGTTATATGCCTGTCAGACCGAGACCGTATGAGCTTTCCATCTGACAAGGAAGCTCCCCGTTCTCTTGGGGATAAGAATTTTTGGCTACCCAACCCTCCGAGAAACATGCACCCTCTCTTTCTTGACCTCAAGGTGCGGTGTTTGCGTAGAGAAAAATATGGTTCATTTGATATGTTACCATGGGAGATACATAAAGAGTTCACATTTTATGTAGAAAGCGGCAGTAACGCGCAAGTTCGCCGTAGTCCATGGGAACAAACCGGACAATCCTGGGATAGGGAGCAAGCTATCGAGTATTTGCGCTCCCATGCCCACAAGGATACCCAGCATCTCTGCGCTCAATATGTTCGGGAAGCTATTAACGCGGGTGGTGGTACGCCAGTGCAGAAAGCAGAATTCGCGGGGAACCTTGGCCCCAACTTGGTAGCTGCGGGATTCGTACCGCAGCCTACGGGGATAACACCACGAGCAGGTGATGTTATTGTTATCCAACCTCTGGGAGGAGGAGCGCCTCGCAGAGGCCATGTAGGCCATGCGGCGATGTTTGACGGAGATATCTGGATATCAGATTTTAGACAAAGTGAATTATATCCTGGGAGTGGATACCGTACGGCCCGCCCGCCTTACATCATTTATCGGAGGCCATAGGCTATGAAAAAATGTATTATCATAATGATTTCTCTGGTCACATTGTTTTGTTGCTGGCAACATGGATATTGTTCTGAACAAACACCAGAACAGCTTGTTCGTGATTTTTACAAATGGTTTTTTGAGAATGATAAAGAAGGAAAAATCGCTGAAAATAATGATGGAATTTTGAATTTTATCTCAAAAGATACAATTGAAAATGTGAGAAAAGAAAAATGTAGTGATATAGATTATTTTAGAAAAGTAGGGAGCGAGTCCTACAAATGGACAAGTGTACATACTGCCATAGGAAGTGCTGTCTTGGTAGCCAGAGATATATTTATAGTTCCAGTTGATTTTGTATTTAAGGACGGAGAAGAACATATTTCCGTTGTTGTCGTTTTGCAAAAAGAGAATGGAAAACTCTTGATAACAAAGATAATGGATCAACATCCATATTTGTAATATTAAGGAATATAAAATGAAAATTTACAATAATTGCTTGTTATTAGTGTTTATATTTTTTGTGCTATTTTTATATTATCCGCGAAATGCCTACTGTTTTAACACAAATCCAAAAGAAGTTGTGTATAATTTTTACAAATGGTATATTCCAAAACTTAATACAGAATATAGAAAAGATCCATTTTTTGACGATGAAATATATAAATATGTATGGGCGTGTACAGTTGAAAAACTCCGTCTTGACCGTAAAAGGGCAATGCTTGGTTGTGACTTCTTTACTGCATCGCAAGACTTTGACGATAAACATGGACTTGATATGATGACTGTATATGATCCAATCCCAGTAAATAGGAATACAAGCGTTGTCTGTGTAGATTTTTATAAAATGTTTGGAGAAGAGTCCCTGACCCTTGCGGTATTTGTAGAAAAGAAGAAGGGCTCATTCTTCATTACAAAAGTTGAGAGCTTGCGCGATCACTAACGGATAGGGCACTGGTAACTTGCGGGGTCCAGGGGGATCATCCCCCTGGTGGCGGGGTCTCTGGGGAGGCGGAGCCTCCCCAGTTCTTACGTGTGCGCCTCCCGGCGGCTGGCCAGGGGCCAAACATCGTCAATCTGGTCAATGAGCTGCACCTTTATCTTGGAGCGCAATTCCGGCGGAACCTCGGCCAAGTCCTTTTCATTCCGGGACGGAATAAGCACCCGCTTCATACCGGCGGACACCGCCGCCAGAATCTTCTCCTTGATACCGCCGACCGGCAGCACGCGCCCGCGCAGACTTATTTCCCCGGTCATGGCCAGGTCGTTCCTTATGGGCGTGTTGGTGAGCGCCGAGATGAGCGCGGTCACCAGGGTCACTCCCGCCGAGGGGCCATCCTTGGGCGTGGCTCCGGCCGGGATGTGGATGTGCACGTCATGCTTCTCGAAGAACTGGGGATCAATGCCCAGCTTGTCCGAGCGCGACCGGGCGTAGGACATGGCGGCCTGGGCCGATTCCTTCATCACGTCGCCTAACTTGCCGGTCATGATGAGGGCTCCCTTGCCGGGCATTGTCGTCACCTCAATATGCAGGATTTCGCCGCCGACAGGGGTCCAGGCCAGGCCCACGGCAACGCCGGGCGGCAGCTCGTGTTCCTTTTCCTCTTCCAGGTAGCGGGGCACGCCCAGAAGCTTTTCCAGCATCTTGGGCGACACCTTGAAGGGGCCCTTTTCGCCCTCGGCCTTGCGCCGGGCCAGCTTGCGGCAGATGGAGCCTATTTCGCGCTCCAGGTTTCGTAAGCCCGCCTCGCGGGTGTAGTCCCGGATGATCCGGGCCAGCACCACGTCGGACATCTCCATGTCCGCTGGTTTCAGCCCGTTCTCCTTGACCTGGCGCGCCAGGAGGTACTTGCGGGCTATTTTGACCTTCTCCTCCGTGGTGTAGCCGGGGATGCGGATCACCTCCATGCGGTCCAGAAGCGGTCCGGGGATGGTGTCCAGCATATTGGCGGTGCAGATGAACATCACCTTGGAGAGATCAAAGGGCACGCCCAGGTAGTGGTCCTGGAAGGAGGAGTTCTGCTCTGGG
>Ga0123354_10009724_pt1 | contig 14767 bp, 10 predicted proteins | sample TergutLab28metaG_2_FD_97872 | JGI IMG/M metagenome (GOLD analysis project Ga0123354, IMG submission 97872) | Labiotermes labralis P4 segment gut microbial communities from Petit-Saut dam, French Guiana - Lab288 P4 | ecosystem: Host-associated > Arthropoda: Insects > Digestive system > Gut ... | reverse complement strand
TTATGTCACTCATACGTTAATTACATGTTAAGTACAGATATTAACATTACAGAAACCACATATTCCTGCCAGTTTTAATATGTATTTGGTAATCAATAAGTGTGTAACAGCTGTCAAAGTTTGTTGTCCCAATGTTCTCAGTCTGATAGGAGAACCTATTATCAAGGAGATGGATGTGGTTCACTGAATCACATTCAGTTCTAGTTATTTTCTTTTTACTTATGTTTTATTTATCCTTTTATTCTTGATATAATAAATGGAGCACTACATCTAGTAAAACAACTTGATCCTTTTTCTAGGAAAATTACACAGTTACTTCTCTGTACTCCCTTACACCCCTCACTCGTGCGCGACTGCTTTCGCACTGCACTGCTCGTGTCCATTATCTACTCCCAACTGTTTCACCATTTAAATCTGTCCCCTCCTACCTGTCAACAATGGTTTTGAACATATGTTGACAGATTAAATCCAAAACATACGGCTATGAACTGTCCGTAACTGATGCCAGCAAACCTAAGAAATAAATATATAAAAAATGTTCAGCTACAATAGTAAACACATCTCACAGAGCAGCCTCTCTTCAAAATATGCAATATGGATAAATCCAAATTGTTATCTCAAGAGGAGCAACTTATTTCAAGAGAAGGCATTGTCATATTTTACTATTAATTCTCAGGTGAAGTTTATCTTGTAAATGAAAATAATATTTAGATAAACCTGTAGATGCTTATATTGATCAGTTCTTACTTGTGAGACATGAGGGTCTCACAGCACTGTTGCAGAAGATTCAAGTATCCTGGGATGTGACACAGCATTGTGTGTGTAGAGAGCTTCTCACTCACTGACACACTTTCACATCCAAGGATACGTAAATATTCAAGTTCTGAATTGCTGTATTAGTTGCAGGAATTTGGAATCCACTGTACCATTTCTCTGTGTGCAGTTTATATAATTTTACATTCTTCATTTGAATTTTCTTCTGTGTTTGGCTGGTAGGGGGGTACTGATGTTTTGGAGGAACTTGCTGTCTTCATGTTTCAGAGTCTGCCCTGATGATGGAGGCAGTATGTACCATCAAAATATTGGTACCCACCTACTGTACTGAATGGTGTAATACACCAGAAGACTGTGGTACAAATTTTCACTTACGTGAAAATCTAAATCATGTATTACATGCTTTTATTTGTATGTATATTTTAATTTTATTTCAAATTCAATTACATAATCTATTTTGCAGTCTGGAGGTTGTTATTTATTCAGCAATCTTCGGGGTTGTGATGGGCAGCGTGTTTACTTCAATGGATGTTCCTGTATTGCACTCAATGGCTATATTGTAAACCGTAGCCAGCAGTTTGGGCTGCAGGAAGTGGTAATTATTGTGTTAATTTATAGTAATCTAATCATGTGTCCATTACATTTAAAATGCTGTTTGGTGCTGTGCACTGAGTTTTTGGGTATTGTGTATTTAAATGCCATTCTGCTGAATTTTGCTGTGCTAGAAAGTGTGGGTATCTTGTCATTTCACTGCATTTTACCAAGTTTAAAATTGTTTAATTTTTTTAAGCATGAAATTTGTCTAACTAATATTTGAATATTCAGTTTTTACCTTACAGAAAATAATGCTTCTCCATTATAAGGACCTTCAGTACTGTTTAGAGAAATAAAGCTGTCCCTATACAGACCTGGACAGGCCCTGAGGGCTGCAGGAGGTTGAGGCTCCCAGAATTTTTATACACTCTGCACATGAAGGTGGCAAGGTTGTCAGCCCCATGCGCCGGCCGCCTTTACCTCCATGACACATCCTTGGTGCTCATTTCTGTTAGAGGCTGAGTTGACCCCAGGGCCATAGTGCAGACGGATTGAATCAATGAAAAATTCCAGTGACCCCATTGGGAATCGAACCTGAGGCCTTCTGGCTTTTAGCACAGTGCCTCAACCAACTGCACCACTGTGTACCCCATTTGGAAACATTGTTATTTATTGTGAGAGTGACACAAAAGGCATAAATACACAGTGGTAGCAATATAGAGATTTTTTTTATGTCACGGCAGGTGGTGCATGCAGTTACCATTATACCTTAACATTTAAGGCTGGTTGCCTCAACTTCGTCTGTTGTCCAAGTATATCAAGATCACAGTCTTTCAAAGAAGGATTCTCCATGTTACATCTTTCTACAATGTAATGCATTTATTTATGTGAACTGTTGATACACAGGAGGTAGTGGTGGCAACAGTGGATTTGGAAGACATCCGTGCATTTCGCAACGCCATCCGTTCACGTTCACACCTTGCAGCTACTTCACCTGCTTATCCTCGAATACAGGCTGATATTTCCCTCTCAGCTGAGAAAGGTGTTGGTTTACCTACATGTGAACCAATTGAATGGATTTACCATTCTCCAGTAGAGGAGATTGCTCTTGGACCAGCATGCTGGCTTTGGGATTATCTCAGGTAATACAAACAATATGTTGAAATTTTTATTTAGAGAGTAGAGAGTCAGTCAGGATTTTTTAATATCTGTATATATAAAAGCATAAAGGTTGAAATTTTTCCTTTATTCTGTCCTCATGTAGCAGTCATTTGTTGTAGTTAGGATGTGACTATGAGGTAGCAGTGATTGATGAAGCAGTCAGCAACAGTCAGTAGGATGTGATTATGAGGTAGCAGTGATTGATGAAGCAGTCAGTACTACAGACTTGGATCTCTGCTGATAAAATTATTTATTTGCATGAATACATGGTGTTTCATTCCTGATTTCTAATGATTCTTCTGTGTTTAGTCCTTACTATTCATGTGTTGCATTGTTGAGTGATGACATGTGCATGGTGCACATGGCTGAGTGTCAAATCTTGTCAGTACCAGCACCATTAACCGAAAGATCTATAGAAGTGAGATATATAAAACCCCTGTTTGCAGAAAATTAACTGTTACCCCTCACTTGGAAGTAAAATATGGCAGCTAACCCTTTAGTACCAGAAGAGTTAAAGTTTCCTGTTCCATGATGACAATGTCATCCCTGGACAGACTTGAATATTAAGAACTCTTTCAGCACTTCAAGTTTTTGCAATTGAGGCTGATGTAATGCATGACACACAGCATTGATAAATGTAACTGTTGTATTCTGTATGTTTGTCATATGTCACTTTTATATTTTGTTTTTATTTAAGACGCTCAGGACAAGGTGGGTTCTTCTTGCCACTAAGTGGTGGTGTTGACTCCTCCAGTGTTGCCAGCATTGTGTTTTCAATGTGCCATCTAGTTGTAGATGCCATTCAGAAAGGAGGTGGGTGAACCTAATGTTAATTTAAGATTTAGTTCATGGCATTTTCAGTAGTTTAGACTGTTGACAGTAAGTGGTGAAGTAGTGAATAATGAATAGGCAGGTACGCATAAGAAAATTGTCATGGCCTGGTTTTGTGGTACTGTTCTTGAATTTGTGTGGAAGGACAGTAGCATATCTTCTAATTGCATTGAAATATATCCAGTTTCTCCTTTCAGAGTTTCATGTATACATGGTGTGGCTATAAAATAACCGGACATAATTTTTTTCTGCTTCCCTGTAAACCTGGCAACAGTGAGCAGTGTGTGGTATTGGCTTGTGCTCTCCCCTCCATTCATGGTTACAATTTCAGGGTCGTGTGGCAAACAGTATGGCAGGACCCTTTGCTTGAAGTGGATCGTGTTCTTGTTCTCTGTCAGAATCATGTTAAGTGTTAACATGGAGCAACGCATCAATGTGAAATTCTGTGTGAAACTTGGAAAATCCGCTAGAGAAACATACAGTTGTTTGAAGAAAGTTTATGGTGATGAGTGTCTATCTCGTACTCAAGTTTTCGAGTGGTTTAAAAGGTTTAAAGAGGGAAGGGAAGAGATCGGAGATAATTAGCACCCCGGTAATCCCAGCACATCAAAACAGACACTAACATCGAAAAAGTCAGTGAAATTGTTCGACAGAATTGTCGCCTGAGCATTCAAGCAGTTGCTGAGTTAATTAACATTGATAAGGAAACTGTTCGACAGATTTTAAATAACAATTTCAACATGAAAAAAGTGTATTCAAAGATGGTGCCAAGACTTCTTACTCCTGACAAAAAGGAAATTCGAATGAACATTTATGCTGATATTCTTCAAAACATTGAAAACGACCCAAACTTGTTAGAGAATGTAATAGCTTGTGATGAATCATGTTTTTTTCAATACAACCCAGAAAGTGAGCGCCAATCCATTCACTGGAAGAGCCCCAGTTCACCAAGGCAAAAGAAAGCACAGCAGAGCAAATCCAAATTTAAAGCAATGGTGATCCTTTTTTTTGACATCTGAGGGATTGTTTATGTGGATTGGGTGCCTGAAGGTCAGACCGTTAACCAGGTCTACTACAAGGGGGTTTTGACAAACCTTCGTGAATGGGTGAGAAGAAGAAGGCCTGAAATGTGGTAGAACAGCTTATGGGTTCTTCACCAAGACAACGCGCTGGCACACAACACCCTGTCTGTCAAGACGTTTTTGACGAAGCACAAGATCACTGTGTTGGAATTTCCAAAGATCAAGTCTGAATTAAAAGGAACCAGGTTCGAGTCTGTAGATGCAGTGAAGGCAAAAGCGACGGAGCTCATGAATAAGCTATCAGAAGATGACCTGCAACATTGCTTCCAACAGCGGAAGGTGCATGTGGAGCGGTGTAGGGATTGGGGAGAGGAGTACATTGGGGTGACAACATTTCTATTGTGTAATTTTTTTAATAAAAAAATGTTCTAACATCAGTCCAGTTATTTTATAGCCACACCACGTATTATACACGGTTTGTTTTGCTTATGTGCAAGTCTTAGCTCATACGGTTTACATGTTATGTAACTGGTGTGCAGGATCTTAGGTTTTGATACTGTAATGTGTTTTTAGATTCTAAGGTCCTGTCAGATGTGCGTAGAATTGTCTGTGATGGGGAGTATGTTCCAACAAACCCACAAGAATTGTGCGGACGTCTGTTTGTCACATGCTACATGGGTAGTGAGAACTCGTCGCAGGAAACAAAGACGCGTGCGTTCTGCCTTGCTGAGCAGATTGGCAGGTGAGCAACTTCGGTGATTCTTGGCTATTATGTTCTTTAAAATATTATCCCTTTGCACGCTGTGAAGACATGTACTGGGAGCAGAGGTGTAGCTGCCCTCTTTCTAGAACTTAGCACTGAATAGAGGTGAGTGGTCATTTTGTTCCCTGGCCACTCTACCTGAATGGAAGAACACAGGTATGCATTGAATGGGAGTGTAGTTGGGTCCCAGAGCTGGTCTGGAAGTTTTATATTCTTTACAAGACGGAACATTTTGATGCAAGAAGGTCATGCCGTGGCTCAGGCTGTTTGTCACCATGGAGACCAGGTTACAACACCAGGCAAGTCTATGTGGGGTTTGTGGTGGATAAAGTGGCATGGGGATAGTTTCCCCTGTCAGTATCATGCAACAAACACCCTGTATTCATTCATTCCATTCGTCACCAATGCTACATAATCTCAGTTGTTGACAGCATTTTTTCATCCTCTTGTGTGTTATATTCAGTGAGAACAGTAACAGTATTCAGCTAAACCCAACTTTTTTCCTTTATAAACACAGTGTGTCTTTGTGTTTGGCCAAAACATGTAGCTGTGTTAGTAAAGACAATAGTTGTGCTTCACAAACCCATGCTGTTCATATGACGTTAAGTAGCACACTTAAAAATTACTCTAGAGTCCTTCCCACAGATAATGGAAAAGAATGGACGTTTCATATTTGTGAGTATTTGTGGGTATATTCAGTAATTTCAATATTATTTTGGCATACTTATTATTTACACACGAAGTGTGTGCTCTTTTTGTGAGAATTATTTATTGATTACTTGATTCAAGATGTGACTTGTGCAACAGTCCTTAATGTTGGAACATTCTGTCTGTGATACGAATTCTGTGTGTCCAGTTACCACATCAGCATCAATATTGATGTGGCTGTGTCCGCTGTGCTTGGGATCTTCACTGCTGTGTCAGGATTAGTTCCACGATTTGCCGCTAGGGGTGGCAGTGCTAGGGAAAGCCTTGCATTACAGAATGTTCAGGTAGAGTATGTGGGACTATGGTTTATTTAACTTTTTAGAGACTGTGTTACCAAACGTGACCACACATAGGAAAACACCCCAGAAATTCAGTTTATGTATTTAGGCAACAAGGAAATCTACTGCATTTTTTAAGATATGCTGCATTATATGTGTTTTACTTTCCAAAAACATTCCATGTATTTCATAATTTTATATTTTTCTGTTCAAATAATACATGTTTCATACACTCTGTACTAAAATTTAAGTGTGGTAAAACTTATCATCTGTCACGGGCTGAGGCCAGGGAATCATGAATATGAGAATACATGATAGAATAGGTGCTAAAAAGTTATGCACTTCATAATACAAATAAAATTCTTTATTGTTTTATGTAGTACAGTATTTGTATGTACATGTGAACATGACCGAATACTTGATGATTCAAAAACAATTCTATATTAACAACACACTATGCACCATATCATAAGGAACACATGTGCTTTGCCTCCTACACCTCCCACACACACTTGGTCACCACCATGATGGTTAACCTTGTATAGCCTACTGTTTGCTTGTTGCACCAACAAGTTTAACATTCAAAAACTGTACATTCTGCCCACACTGTATTTTTGTGTTTCATGTTTATCTCAGACCAGATATCAACTTTTGCCCTTTGTAACATAAACTTATAGGTTTTTTGTAACTGGGATGAGAAGCGTTTGCTGCACGGTACGAACTGGGTCTTCAAGTAGAACTGTTTGCACTTGTTTTTAAAGGGTTAATAGAACTGATGGATAATCGAAGTTTTACTGTACCGACCCTGGTTGGATGAAGGTTAATGACACTGTCGTTGTCTCATACTATCTAGTGTAGGGTGATCAGAGAATAAGTAAGTGGAAAGAATGAGGAAGGAAGGAAGCTTCATGGCCTACTTTGCAGTATTATCCTGGCATTACGTGGATGGATGTAAAACCATATGACAATTAGTCATCAGGCTGAGACTTAAAACATGTGGAGCTAAAAGTCCTTTTTTAGGTCAGCAGTCAGCTGTGTCTGTCAGAGTCTGAAGGGGGTGAAGCAACAGCTTGAATAATTTTCTGACACCAACAAAGTAAACTTGGTGAGGCAGTACGTGTTGTGTATGCTTCTGGTTTCCTAAGTGTAGCATTCTGCCAGTACTGATTTATTACTTCTGAGTTCAGATTTTGTGACCAGTCCTGTAGGACTTAGAGAATTAAAATTCCTTGTTCCTAAGTGATATGTTGTTACTCCTGACCTATGAACCCTGGTAGCACAGTGGTTAAGGTGCTGCGCTACTAATTGGAAGGTGGCTGGTTCGATTTAAGATGGTGTCATTGGAATTTTTCATTGACATAATCCTCCCGATCGCACTGTAGCCCTGGGGTCGACCCAGCCTCTAACAGAAATTAGTACCAGGAGTATTTCCTGGGGGTAAAAAGTGGCCGGAGTGCAAGGCTAACAATCTTACCACCATCCTGGGCCATTGTCACATAATCTGGGAACCTTAACTTCCTGGAACCCTCTGGGCACCTCGGGCCTGTAATGGGACTGATTTGCCTGACCTATGACATGGCCAACCACATGACTAATTTGTCAGCTTTTAGTAACTTGCAGTCTTACATAAGGTAGTTTTTGCAGGCTCGGCTGCGTATGGTGCTAGCGTATCTATTTGCCCAGCTGATGTTGTGGGTTCGGAACCGATCAGGAGGACTTTTGGTTTTGGGATCAGCAAATGTGGATGAAGCATTACGTGGCTACATGACGAAATATGATTGCTCCAGTGCAGATGTGAACCCTATTGGGGGCATTTCGAAGACTGATCTACGCAACTTCCTTATCTATGCCAAGGACAAGTAAGTGTTAAGGTTGAGAAATGCAGTGTGGATTTAAATTTAAAATATATGATTCTTATATCATATGACTCCCATTTTTAATACTATGGTGCTTGGTTAGGTCGTTTGATGTAGGGACTAGGCTATTGGCTGGACGCCCAAGATAATTGTAGTTCAGCAACATGATAAGTTTTATGAAAATATTGGTAACCAAGATTCTGGACATTCATGAATAAGGTGGAGGGATCAGTGTTGCTGTGGAATGGGTAGTAATGGCCTGAACCTTCTTGGGAAGAAGTACTGATTTCATCTTTGTTTGAGCTCTCAAACTGTTTGTCTAGGTTTAATCTGCCGATACTGAGTGAAATCCTCGGAGCTGTACCCACAGCTGAACTTGAACCATTGGATGGTGGACGTCTTATTCAGACAGATGAAGAAGATATGGGTATGACATACGCAGAGTTGTCAGTATTTGGACGTCTACGCAAACAGAACAAATGTGGCCCATATTCCATGTTCTGCAAACTGATTAATACGTGGCGTGCAGATTGCACACCTGAACAAGTTTCCAACAAAGTGAAACACTTCTTCCGCTGTTATGCCATCAACAGGCACAAAATGACCGTGCTGACCCCTGCATGTCATGCAGAGAGCTACTCGCCTGATGACAACCGTTATGATCACCGTCCGTTCCTGTACCATGCACAGTGGACATGGCAGTTCAGAGCCATAGATGAACAGGTATGTTCCAGTTCATTGAAATGGACAGAAATATAGTGTAGCCCCTATTTAGTGTTCTGAAGTATAAGGTTTTTGATCACTAATAAGTTTCAGTACTTTCAAATCATTTATTTCATTGGTAAATTTCCACCACATAACCCTCTTCGCTCAAATTAGTTTGCACTACTGCTTATTTAGCACTTGGATTTTCTTTAATTACATTTGGGAATGGGCTTGGTAGAAAGTTACATACTACCAGACTGAAATGGTGCTAGTGAGCAAGTGTTTCTGGTTACTAACAGATGGCAGAAACTACAAGAAATGTAAAAATAACCCACCTTGTGGGCTGTCAGAAGTACAGTGTTCATGGGCTGCCTGACGTACAGGCCAGTCATCCATATTTGAAATGTTGGAACTGCTGTGATATTCGAGCAGGAAAGATGAGGCTTTCCCTCAGCATCTAAATCATTGCTCCAAAAGAGAAACCTTAAAAGGGGGTAGGTAAATTTAAAGTTCACCCTAGAACAGGCCATGAAGGCTGAGAGGGGGAGTAGGGGTAAAGCTGTACTTTTCATTAACTTTGACACTAAACAAGGGTGGGTGGTCAACACCACACCCTGACTACTTTAACCTTGGGAAAGAGACCCAGTACCCATTGCACAGGAGGCTGGATGGGTGTGGAAAATTTCTCCCCCACTGGAGTTTAATCCCAGGACCATCCAGTCCATAGTGAGTTACTATACTGACTACACTATCCCAGCCTATACCTTACAAAGGGGTTTTGCTGTATTGAAGTAAGAGTTTTTTTTTCTGTGTCTTTTATGTGGGTCAATCTGTTAGAAGTATTCAGTTAATTCACGTCTGTTACCCAGTCTTCCATAATGTGTCTTTCATTTATTTCCCTCCTTTTTGTAGGCCTGTTCACATCTTTACAGGATGCATATTCAAATCATTCTCTCTACCCATTTGTCTGTACCCATAGCATATTTAGCCAAATATGAGACAAAAGTTTAATTTCCTTACTCATGATCTGAAGAGTAAGGGATACAGTCACACACAAAGTACAACTGTCCTGTATAGGTGTTGTTCTGAAACCTGAATATTGTGAAGGGGGAATTGTCTTATGTTTGGGTAAACATGGTATAACAACTTCAGAATTAGTGAACAGGACTTGTACAAGAAATTATTTACAGGTTTCTGTTGTGGCTAAATAGGCCAAACATGATACTTAACATGAAGATCAATATTCTTTGCTGTGTGCTTCTTCAGTGCACTCAGATCTGTGTCCATAATTTCATATGAAAATCAGAATATCTTAAGTGTGTTTAGACTGTGTTGAAAAGACATTTTTCTTGTATAATTTCAACCTAGTGCTACATTAATATGTCTTAGAAGTCTCACTGTCCACTGTTCTTAAACATGCTATATGTTTTCATTTCTAACATGAATGTTGTCATGAGGTGTGATCAGTTGAAAATTACAGTCTTCTGTGGTGTAAAAAGTGCAAACACATTTGTATTCAATACATTTGTCTTGAACTACTCGACCTTCATGACGAAGCCAGTATGCTCCTTCAAACTATCAGCCCCTGTTTACCATTCTGCACAGCTTAACATCCTAGAAGGCTTGAATCTACAAGGTGCATTTAATTTGTGTTTGGCTTGGAATCATTGAAAGTTGGCATTCAGTAACTGAAAATGTAGGGGCAATAACAGAGCATAATGCACCAGAACTGTGATACATTGTGTTCATTTCTCACCTTATTTATACGTGACGTGATGACATGACTTGACTTAACGAAAGTTTTATGAGATTTCAGGTTTTCAATGCAATTCATACTTTGGTCTTCTCTGTGATGATGCTGTAGTCTGATCAGTGGTTTCCAACATTTTGCATGAATGTTACTGTTTTCATCACCAGGATAGCCTGCACCTAGAACAACACAATATAAGCTGTCTTAAATGGCATAGGAATGCTTGTAACTGATTCAACTTTGCTATCACAGCACAGCAGTAGATGCAGAAACATTATGATTCACAATTTGCATGTTGTAGCTACAAACACTTATTACAACCGGTGATGGGAAGTGGGAAGAGCATGTAAACAACAAAGCTTATGGAAACAGGGGTTCCTCATCTGTGTCAGGGAGTCAAGGAAGTCAAGCAAGGGGAACAACCTCTTCATCTGCTGTCAGCAAAATTCTTAAAGGTGAGTATGATGTACTGGTGATACTTTGTTGTTTGAGTGGGTTGCATAAAGTGTACTGGAAACGTGTGTGGAAATGATTTCTTCAGGAGACCAGGAGGTTTCACAACATCACGCTGGTCTTACATTCAGAGGGTCCTAAATTTTATACCTGTTCAGATCAGTTTGCAGATTTTTCTGTTGTTTGGAATCTCCTCTGAAACAAAGGTGAAAATTTGGAAATGCCTCCCACCTCCCCCACCCTTGATTGTCAGGCAGATGTTAAAGTGTATGTTCTCTTTGCTGACAGCCATTATTTTATCATCCTATCATAGCAGATGGGATCTGCCCTGTGGTACATACAGTGTCTGGGGAGCAGATGTATCTCTCTTTATTCTTCTAGCACAATTTCCATTTTAGTGAGTTGTTGGATGAAAAGTCACCAGTTTTCTTTTCAATTTGCTGCCAGGTCTCTTTCTGGTTCATTATATTAACCAACAAGCTGCACTAAGTAAAATACAATAAAAAACAAATGGTTTGCATTTTATTCCATTTTGTACTTTACTTAGTGCTTGGTTCATACACTGAATGTAAGAAAATACACTAAAATAGCATAAAACTGTTATTGATGCCTAATAGTTCCTGGCTGTACTTTATTCCAGATCATTCCACACATCTCTTTCATGTAAACTTTATTTCTGTTGCCTTTCTTAATATCTGTGTTCTGTGCAGTGATGAAAGCCTCTAAACTTAATGTCATAGTTTACTGATATGAAATTATGAAACCTACTTCTTTAGCATGGAATACCAAATATGATGAGTTGTCACATACACATGATTATTGTCTTCCACACCATAGTTGTACTAATATCTGTATCTTTTGCAGATCCACACAAAGGAGTCATAGTACCAGCAGGGTATCCTGCAGATGAGGAGGTAATAGAATTAGAAGAACAAAGCAGGTGGCATCATCCCTTATCATTTAATCACTTGGTACTATCTGCAGCTGATGTCTGAGGCAACTCATGACTTAACTGAGGGAACAAAATGATTGGTTCCTCTGGTGCAAGAGCAAATACAAGAAACATATATTGGTGCTAGTGCTAAAAAACAAAAGTTAAACTTTGGTTTAGCTATGTACAATGTTGGATGGATTGTAGATGATGAGATTTCAGTCTCATGGGATAGAAAACTGTCACTGGGCAAGTGGTTCCCAACTTGAAGATGAGGTCACAAGTATCACATCAGAAACTGCCCACCCAACACATTATCATATCCTAGGAGACATGAATCCTCAGAAGCAATGCTTTCAGAGCCTGAAATCTCACATTAAATGCTGATTAGCTATGTTTTATATTAATGATATATTAATATCAGCTTGGCTGGTTTTTGGTTAGTGTATATTGTATTACATTTTGGTTCACAGTTCAGATGAACTTGAATTCCTCCCTTGTGCATTTAGAATGGATTGCTTTATTGTGAGTCACAAAGCGCAGAAACGTACATTCCAGGTTACTGAAATCTTCAATGAAATGTAAGGCTGGTGTTGCAAACAATTATTCCTTAGTTTCTTCGAATGGCAACTTAAAATAAGTTCTGTAACTCATGTGTTCAGCCACTATTCTTGATCTGGAAAGTGTTTATCTGAAAAAAATAACTGATTTCATGAGAAATGACAACGATTTTTAAGTAGTTACTGTCTCTGTGGGACATCTGATTAGCAGAGCAGCACTGGGACAAGTTTTTGTCTAAGTACTTCACATTTCCTTTGTCACTATCACTCTACCAATACTCAGTACTCATTTTATTCATCTACCACTGACACTGTGATTTTAGCAATTGGCAGTGTCATCAAATAAACACTTCTCCCTCACTGCAGTTGTTCACTAAAGCAGTCTAAAGCTTCCACGAATATCTTCCCTGCATATCCAGCAGTGGCTAGTGGTCTGGTCTGTGAACAGCACAACAAGCACTAAAACTGGAGGAATACAGAACTGCAAAATTAGTGAAATGAAATGCAGCTGTTTAGAAGGCAATGCAGGTGTTAGCAAACACACAACAGACCTGAAATATTTAGAGCACCATAACTGCAACATACCTGCAGTGTTGTGTACTTTGCATATTGCCAAATATACATTTGCAATGAAATGCAGCTGTTGAGAAGGCTATGCAGATGTTAGCAGACACACAACAGACTTGAAATATTTAGAGCACCATAACTGCAACATACCTGCAGTGTCGTGTACTTTGCATATTGCCAAATATACACTTGCAATGAAATGCAGCTGTTGAGAAGGCTATGCAGATGTTAGCAGACGCACAACAGACTTGAAATATTTAGAGCACTGTAACTGCAACAAATCTGCAGTGTTGTGTACTTTGCATATTGCCAAATATACACTTGTGTTTTGGGCCATTGGGCATTATGGCAAAAATTCAGGCTTAACTTGCGTGCTGGGATGGTGGTGCAGGCACGACACCACCACACTCCTTTATGTTTTTATCTTGTTTCTGTGATTGGTCACATTTTCATATCCTATGGAAAACTGGGACACACTGTTTGTTTATATTCACAGTTTATGATCCAAATGAGACCCTCGAAGTATTAAGCAAGAATTAGAATTCTTAGTAAGTGGAAGCTTTCGTTGGTAACTGTCACTCTTCTTACATGCAGAGTTCAGTGGGAGTCCATTTGTAAATGAACTGTAACATTACACATAATTTATTATCTGTTCGATTCTTCTTTTGAGTGGATGCTGAAACAGATTACTCTATCAGAACAATTTACAGTTAGTAAAAACTCCTTAATTCAGAATTAGCATCTTGCACATTGACAGTTTACATAAGATAAAAAATTGATAAGAATAATCATGATTAAAGTCTCTGAAGTGAGTTATTTTTAACCACTGCTGCTTGTTGCAAAATTCTAGACCAAAAGCTGACATGCACATTGAGTAATGTACATCTGAGGCTAAGGAAAGGCTGCAGTCTGTCCCTAAGAACCCAGCACCACTAGAGAAGTGCTTCGAGCACAGACTAAAGGACTGTATAGCACATAGTTTGAATCTGTTTAATTGAAAGCATGTAACTTTTAACCTGTTTTTCAGTTAATAAGGAATGTCAGGCATCTACTGTGCCCATCCACCTAGAGTGTGAGGGGGGACTCTTAAAAAAGGAAATATTCTAAATATTAATACCAGAAATTGAAATTTTATTTTTGTCTGTTCTGAATAGGGAAGTGTTCAACTTCAAAATAAAAATCTGTACAAATATTTTTAAATGATCTATATTTATGTCTGTAAGCAAATTTTTTATTGCCCCCTCTCCTTCTTCAAAGCAACAGTCCTGCCAGCACTTGTATTTCCACCTTAGAGGCACACAGGCACACAGTGCGTTATGTCACTCTGGTTGAAACTTATTTATTAACAAACATGTTTTGTATCATATAAACTAATTGTTAACTCAGTGTGACTATTTTATGTTCTTCCATGCACTCCCATACACTGTATATACTTTTTGTGCTGGGCATCAAGCCATTAAAATAAATAAAAGTTTAAGTGTAATAGTGCAATGACATATTGATACTTGTTATTGAAAACTGTCAAGATTTAATGTTTGCATGACTGTAGATATTGCAGATCAGTGGCTTGCTTTTTGACAGAACTGGTAGTACTGCTATGGCATCTGCAGTGTTTAAGAGGACGACAGTAGAATGGTAGTATCCCTCTCCATTGAATCCTTTCCTATATCCTGTCATGAGGCCCCAAACACCATGATTTTTCCCATAAAGTGCAAGTCTTCTATCACCAACTTCACAGATTTACTGCCTCAGTATATACGAGGTCTGTTAGAAAAGTATCCGACCTTTGGCCGGGAAAAAGAAACTGGCTTACTTGGAGCGTTGGACACCTAATCACCCTCAAAGTAGTTCCCTTGGGACTCCACACACTTCTC
>Ga0123354_10009723_pt1 | contig 14768 bp, 5 predicted proteins | sample TergutLab28metaG_2_FD_97872 | JGI IMG/M metagenome (GOLD analysis project Ga0123354, IMG submission 97872) | Labiotermes labralis P4 segment gut microbial communities from Petit-Saut dam, French Guiana - Lab288 P4 | ecosystem: Host-associated > Arthropoda: Insects > Digestive system > Gut ... | reverse complement strand
TCTGAGTAGTAGTGGGTCTGGAACGGGGTCCACTCAGCCTCGTGAGCCTCGTGAGGTCAATTGAGGAGCTACTTGAATGAAAAAAGTAGCGGCTCCAGGTTCAGAAAACAGAGATTAACGGCTATGGAGACCCGTTGCGCTAACCACTTGACACCACTCTATCCGCAAAAGTTGGCACTAACTTCGCCGACCGGCGGCGGCCGCTCTGTCGGTATAGTTCGCGTGCGGACTAAGGCCACGGAGTTTAGTTTAGTTTAGTATGGTTAATATAAAGATGCAATTAATATCGAGATATTTGTTTGTGAAAGAAGACCTGATTGTAAGCCTGCCTCTATTGGACTTATGGCAAGTGATGCCTGGAACGATACCCTAATAATAAGGGGGACCGCGGTGGCACAGTGGTTAAAAGTGCTGTGCTACAAATCGGAAGGTCGCTGGTTCGATCCCAGATGGTGTTAGGGGATTTTTCATTGGTATAAAATCCTTCCGGCCGCACTATGGCCCTGAGGTCGACTCAGCCTCTAACAGAAATGAGTACCACGAGTATTTCCTGGGGGTAAAGGCGGCCGGTGTGTAAGGCTGAGAACCTTACCACTATTCTGTGCCGTTGTCATGTAATCTGGAAATCGTAGCTTCCTGGAACCCTCTGGGCCACTCCAGGCCTGTAACGGGTCTGCTGTACCTTTTTACCCTAAAAATAAACTCGTTATTTGAGATTAATATCCATTAATCACACCGTTATCATCGACGGGTTGTATACTCATTCATATGTTCTATCCCTGGGGAAGAACTTTCTTCAAATCCACGAGCAGTGGGATGTTACGAGTGGCACAGCGAGGGTGTTTAGGTCCACACATATTAACAGGTTAAGCTAGGATGATGAGTAGAAGAAAGTGTGATTTATTGGGCGTTGAAATTGAGATACGTGCGACGAACTTCGTGCCCCTGATATTTTATGTAACCCTGACATGATAGTGAGGTCAACGAACAACAGCTACTTCCCTCGCAGAAATAGTTTATATTTTCCAGCTATTCAGCTGAATTACAGCGTATGTGTGGGGTCCAACTGTGATGTCACATTCACTGTTACTACACGACCGGCTGCAACTTCGAGTTACGTGCTGGACCATGTATCAAAAGTCCCTTGTGTTCTCACAGTCCGATGCTGATCCGTATACTTTAGAAGTCTGCCGATCACGAGACATGAAGTTGAACTTAATACCATCTTCCAGTCTTTCTTTCAGTTTTTCCCACCGTATTTTTATATTTGTTTATCCTTCCATTTCAGGCGTGCCATTTTTCCCAGCCATAGGCGAAACACCATAGTATTTACAAACCCTGTTTATATATATATATATATATATGTATATACTATCCCATTGCTTATCCAGTTTAACATAAACATACCACATGGTCGTACCTCCAGCTTCCACCTGTAACCTACACAGAAAATAGTCTCTCGGACGTTCAAAATTCTTTCCTCTCGTAAAAAAAGGTTAATTGTAATGCCATTAAAGTGTAATACTGGGTCCAATTTACATGCCGAAGTGTAATTTCCTTATGACCATTGTTCATAGTATACTCCTGTATATTCTTGGGTCAACAAAGTCCTTCTACTTTGCTTACGTCGCTCTATAAAGCCGGTCTAGGACACCCTCTGTGACGTTTCATAACATGGCAGTTTAATGCTGAAATTTGTTAACCTCATCTCCACCCCATCAATAAGTGCAAGACGGCCACTTATCGGTTGCCCTCAGCTTCTTATTCAATACAGTTTTGGCCGCCTTCCATACCTGCACCACGAGTGTACGCTAATGTCAATTGAAAGACCTGAATTTTATCCACTCCCTTTAATTTATTACGCTTGGTGGCTGGAACGTTAGAATCGTGGATTTGAATCCCTGTCGAGGCAACAGTGTATGCCTGTGTTTATTTTGTGCTTTCGTTATATTGTGCCAGCAGAGACCTTGCGGTTTAGCTGTACTCATTTCAATGTGTCAGTCAAATGTCTGACATTTTCACAGCTTCAGAAAATAATCCTGAACGGGAACTGGCCAAAAGACTAAATAATTAAAAGAAGATAAATAAGAATTATGTTGATCCATAGATATTGATTACGTTTAATATTTCTGCAGTTACAGCTAAGTCCTAGTCGTTAGAATTAAATATATAGGCATTTGATTAAAGACAGTTTATCCTAGGATAAGTGCGATCTTCTGTACTCTTGCCTTGAATCGTAACTTACTCGATAGGTTCAAGATAAAAAACGTTACTACTGCTGGGCAGGAATACTCTAAGGTAGGAGATCCCAGGAGTCGGTCCCAGTAGCGGTCTGCGGCTGCTCGCCTGTTCAGATCGTGGGTTTGAATCCCACCGTGGACATGGATATTTGTCTGTTGTGAGTGTTGTGTGTTGTCAGGTAGAGGTCTCTGCGACGCGCTGATCACTCGTCCAGAGGAGTCCTACCGACTGTGATGCGTCATTGTGTGTGATCTAGAAACCTCAAGAATGAGGCCATGGCCCGCGTTGGGCCGCAGCGGCACAGGAAACAAAAAAAAAAAAAGGAGATCCCAGGAAGCTCCACAAGTTGACCCCAAGTACGAGCTGCTTCGTTGATGTTTAGGCTATATAATAGCATATTTCACATGCAGGAATTATAGCCTGTAGCTTCGAAAAGGATGGGGAATTAATATCGGGCGGTGAAGAGGCCAGTATTCTATATGACTCTAAGTGATTCTGAAAGCAGTTGTAATTAAAGAATACTTTCTTGTTCAAGAATTTTAGAGAGGCCGGACGTGGCGTATATACAAATGCTTTACTGACAGTGCTTTGGAAAATGAACGAAACGTCGTGACTCCTCAGTTACGTCAGTCTCTATCTCTACGATATTCAGAATGTACCGGAGGTTGCAGTGATTTATATTTGGAAGTCCCAGGTTCAAATATCTGTTCAGGGTTATGCTACGCTGATTAGTGTGTTTGTGGTTTCTTTCACCCCTCTAGACAAACCCTGTAATATTATCTCCAAATAGCCCACTATCGTTTTCCCTAATGTTTCGTCCAAAGGACACATTACTAATTATTCCATAGTGTAACGACATATAATCTAAAGGTTCCGTTCAATAAGAAATAAATAAAAACAAAATATACGCGAGTAACCTTACAATATGCAGAGATATTTTCAACATAAGTACTACGTTGACATGCAAGGAATGTAACTGGGCACATTGCTATATTTGAAGACAGAATGAATTGTTACTTTAGAAGTATAAGAATATTTTAAGCACAATTAAATTCTAGATTAAAATGGCGTTTGTTCATATTAAAGGAATTTTTGGAAAACCAAAAGAATATTTAGAAACTATAGAAAGTGAAGTTTAACATGTGTGCATTTTACGAGCTTTCTTCCGTACATGCAGTGTGGCCCTTTTGCAGTTCACTATTTATGTAACAACACGTAGCTGTCTGGATAACTTAAGCAGAGGCAAGGCCGTGCGAAAGGAACACAGCAACATGAAAACCGGTAAACACCGACTTTGATGTTGGGTAGTGTCAAAAGTGCTTTATTACTACTAAATTAGTGAAATACAAAGCAGTTTACAAGAATAGTAGTGTATATAAAAATAGTATGTCGTATATATTAGATACTTGTTCTTAATATTCTTGGGCATGGATGGTATTTAGTTTGATAGAAGTCATTCCTGTTTCTGAACAGGACATAATTAAATTTAGAAATTTTCGGAAAATACTTTATACACACACACACACACACACACACACATATATATATATATATATTCTTTTCTATATATATATATATATATATATATATATATATATCGAACAGAAAATCTACAGCATACATGCAAAATATGACAATAGATCGATGGCATCATGGCAACCAAAGACGTATGGATAGCACGTCACTTTTCGACGGTCAGTATCTCCCAGACAGGGACCAACGACAGTACATTTGTGCGTAGAATCCAGCACTTCTTTAACAATACGAGTAGTCAGAATAATTAACAACATTTCTAAAACATGTAAGTAGTATACGAACCTGACGAGACTGTAGTAATGTTGGTATTTAGAACAGACAGGCAAACCGCTGCGATGTGATAAATATTTACAGGAAATAACAACGAACGCCAACAGCTATAAGAGCAAACAAGGCCAACAGGTTATTACAATTCAGTTGTAATGAACGGAATGGAAATAGAAAAAATACCAACGAAGCTACGCAAACATAGGTTTCCATGGAATTTATGTTGCATATTTTCGTACCACAGGGAAATATAAAAGCATATTATACAGATCATCTTTTAATCTTATCGTAATTACTTTTAGTCTTCTTAATTAATATCGAAACAAGCATGACATGGAAGCTTGTGCTCTTTTTCATAAAACAGTATACAGTAATTTTTAAGAATTTTTATATTATTAACCTAAAGAAGGCCAAATTTTGTCGGAGCATATTGCTGTAATGAAGCATATAATATATGCTAGTTGCATTTAACGGTGTATAATACCTTCATCATGAGATTTTCTTGTTGAAGTATTACACAAATACTATAAAATCCAAGTCAATTGATTATTCTTAAAATTTCATAGCTTTGAGGTGAGACATCCCGCTTGTGTTTATCAAATCACAAATATCTTTGTATCTGTACCACTAGAATTAATGTTAGTTCATGCTGTAAAATTTTGTGGACGAGATCTCGTCATCAGCAACAGACACATTTTATATTGTACAGTTACTTTATAACATGAAGGAGTACAACCTGAAGATGACCAATATAGAGGCCGAAACATGTTGTTGTTGATAGCTAGTGTACCACCTGTAGTTATAATAAATATAGTTTGTTTTGACTGTACGTCGCCATATTTGTGATTTAAAATTTCATGTTTGGCACATATTAAATGCAATGTCTATTTCCTTAGATAAATGTTTTTCGAACATTAAAGTGATGGTCTACAAATTGGTTTCCTTGCACGCCCCCTCAATCATTGTACTAGTCTTTGTGAGAAAACACATATTAACTAATCGAAAGTGAATATCCGAATTATTTACTGTACATGAATTTTGGTTACTCAATTGTTATACCAACTACTGCACATATACAAACTTTATAAAATTTACACATTAAAACATTAAAAACGCTACGACATGTTTCGGTCCTAGGACGATCATCAGGGAGCCATATCGTCCTTGTTAAAGTAACACTATAAAAAGTCACATTAATTTCGCTGTACTATTTGATTATTGTGGCAGCATGCCTGTAATACAAATTATACCAAGTGAGTATCGTCAAAACAAATATTAGAATAATTTTGTACACAAATAATTAGGCTTGTTGGATCGATGTGAATTTATTCTTACCATGTTGTGTAATGTTACGTTGCGAAGAGTGCCCTGCTACGGATGTGCATTCTGTGCTTCGTGGCGTGATACTGGCAGCGAGAAACGTGGAAGAATTTTCGTTGCGTTTATAAGTTCATAGAGAGGGTTGGAGTCACTGACCTGTTGTTCCGCGATTAGTATCCCGTGTTGGTGGAATGCTTGCATATATATAAGGCTTCCCAACATTTCATATGTGTACCTTTTGACCATGTTTTTAGTAGTTGTAATGTGTCTACTATTGGTCCGTATTCATGCCTATTTTGCAGGATATGTAATGCGTAGGCAGACTGTGGGTTGTAGGTTCATATATAGCTCACATATTCCTTATGTCTTACGTTTATAGATCTTCCTGATTGTCCAATATACACCTGATTACATGTGTTACATTTCAGTTTGTATATTCCACTGGGATTTTTATTATTAATCTGTTCTTTAGTTAGTTGTTGTTGGACGGTGTTGGTTGCCCTAAATGCAATAGTGCAGTATTTAGTATAATAATTGAGTAACTCGACAATATGTACGGTGTAACAACAAAAATGAATTTTGGTATTAGCAGGACTCAATGTTCCTCATTTCTAAAAGAGCTGTAACCAATTTGTAGGTGCAGCGAATCATTTAGTCTGATTGAGGTGGAGTTAGAATGCAGTATTCTGTATTTGAGAAACGTGTACAAATTTCTGTCCCAAAGCAGTATATCCCAAGCAAACACAGCAGAGGAAAACGTAAACAGAGATTTTGTGGCATAAATAATTATTTCCGAAAATCTAAGATTTAAAAGGTAATTAAACCACAAGATGCTACTCTAGCGTTTCATAGCACGACACTGTTTGATGAAACTTTACATCGTATTCCCTTGCACAAATTTTTCGAAATATCTCATATGCCTTAAATTTCGACGCATCATAATTTCTATGTTACATGTGAGCATATATACCTACTTGTTGACCATGTATTTGGTGAACAAAGGCTGGTTTGTTAATAAAATAGATCACAGATTTCACTCTGGAAGGACTTACTTGATCTATGTTATACAAAATATTAATGACACTTCCAAATAAATCTCAGGGTAATTAAGAGAAAATGCGCCAGAATTTGCATACATTTCATAAGGATGCAACTACTTTTCTCTTGGAAAACATATTCCACATTCTAATGCAAACCGTCATTATTATGCCAATCCATTTTTATAATATCCGCTGCTTTTTCTCCAATCATAATTGTTGTTGCATAAGTCGGTGTAACTATAATTTGAGGCATTATGGATGCATCCGCCACCCTAATCCCCTTTACACCGTGAACTTTCAGTTTTGGATCAACAACAGCTTCTGGATCTGAACTGGGTCCCATTTTGCATGTGCCAACAGCATGGAAACTTGATGCACCAATGTTCCTCATCATGCATTCCCAATATGACCTGGTATCGAAATCTAATCCTTCACAAACGTTCACAAACAGTTTTCTCCTCCTTGTGTCACGACGTCTCATTACGTCAGTCTCCATTATTCCAACTGTTGCATAGATACCTTCTAACATTGTGTCCACGTCCTTTGTGCTTGTCAAGTAACCCGCATATATTTTAGGATAATCTGAAGGATTTGCCGAACGGAGTAATATCTTACCTCTGCTACTTGGTCGAGTAAGCACTGGAACCATGAAAACAACGTCATGTTCCTTTGACATTTCTTGTAATGAAAGAATTGTTTCGTCCGTTAGACCAAACGCTTTACCAAATACGGCAGACCCGTTTGTGTCGTTTGCTAAAATACCGAAGAAGAAAATCTGGATATCTGGTCTATCGTCGAGAGCGAACTTCGTCTTAATGAAACCAGAGACAGAGGTTCCATAAAAAGTAGTAAGCGCTCCTGTTCTTCGAGTTAGATACTCATATGACCAATCAAGGGAAGATAATGGATTTGACTGCAACTTTTCAGAACTCCTTATGCTGCATAACGATCCCAAAAACAGGAAATGATCTTGAAGATTCTCACCAACTTTCAAATCCTTAATAACTTTGATACCGAATTCTTTCAGATGTGCTTCTGGACCAATGCCGGATAACATGAGCAGTTGTGGAGAACTAACAGTGCCTGCTCATAAGATTACTTCTTTCTTAATTCGAACCTGCTGAAGTTTGTCATCACGTGATCTGAATTCAACGGTTTTGGCTTCTTTGCCAATAGGATCTATTATGATTCTGGTTACTGTAGAATTTTTAATGACATGAAGGTTTTTCCGATTTTTAACGGGTCCGAGGAAAGCTTTGGCAGTATTACACCTTGTACCGTTTATAATTGTGGCGTCCATATGTGCAAATCCTAACTGACTGGGACCATTGATATCATCAAGTTCTCTATATCCTGCCTCTTTCGCTGCGCCTAGAAGTGTCCATGCGAGGTCCAGGCTTTCCATTCTTTGGACAGTTAAAGGACCTCCTGACCCGTGGTAGAAAAATTGCAAATCTTTTTCATTTGCTCTCGGCCTGAAGTCTTCCGATTTCTTGAAATATTCCAGAACTTCATCGTAACTCCATCCGTCGTTACCAGCTGCGGCCCATTCGTCAAAATCGTGTTTCGTTCCCCGAATGTAGAGCATACCGTTAATTGTACTAGTCCCTCCTAGAGCTCTTCCTCTGGGCCAATTGCACCGTTGATCTCGTAATCCTTGACAACTTCCTTTTTGTGGTTCCGTCATGAATTTCCAGTCCATATCAGATTTTTGAAGCCCAACAGCCATTGCAGGAATTTCTGACATCAGAGATGGATTATCACCTGCTTCTATAAGAAGGACGTTCCATTCAGGCACCTCGCTGAGTCTGCTTGCCACAACGGACCCAGCAGTGCCACCTCCGACCACGATGAAGTCGTATTCATTCAGCAGGTTAGAACTGGCATCCGCAGGGTACTGGTGCGGGTTCCCTAGTTCGCTTTCTGACGAGAGGAGCGTTGTAATGAGGCTGGCGAAAAACGTTGCCCCCGCACTGGATATACAGGAACTTGGAGAGGAGACCGAAGACGTCCAGTGGTTGTAGCTCGTACACGAGCCCTCCATTCTCTGTTAATAGGAAGAACGTGAATTAAGAGAAATATAAGTATTCTGCATTTTACAACTGATGTTGCGCATGTTATGGCCTTCTGTGTTCTTACGCCGTGCATTATATTTTGTTCTGACATATCTGAGGAGCGCGCTGCCTCCAAATTGTCGATGACTGCATGCGGTTCAGTTCGTCTGACGTGTCCCGAAGGAGAAAACTGCGTACTCTGAAGCACCTGAGCATTTAGATAGGTCAAATTTTGTGTGTGTCCATAGCCGTGCATTAAAGAATATTTACACTTACGTAACAAACCAACAAATGCACGTCAGTAAAATATGTTTCATCATATATTACTATTCACCGCCATGCTTCGGTCGCTTCTGCGACCATCAGCAGGTTATCATACAAGAATATAAACAGTATATACAGGGTGTTTCAGGAGGAATAGTAAATATTTTAGGAGGCGGTACTATGGACTATTCCGAGTAAATAAGTTCATATAAACATATGTCCAATTTTCAATACAGCTGTCCGAATTTGGTTTGTACAGATTAGATTTTTGTCAGTGGGGACGGATGAAAAGCGAAGTCTACAAAGAAAAAGTAAACACAAGAGAAGAATTGGTCGCTCGCATTATGAATAGTGCTGCCCTCATAAAGCAAGAATGCTAAGATTACCTCAGGAGAGCTACACATACTATTGTCAAGAGGGTTGAGAAGTGCATTGAAGTCGATGGTGGGGTTTTTGAACACTTACTTTGAATTGCTGCAATTTATTAAGATCATTTACAAAACCAATAAATGCAATCAATACGTCATTTGTCTTTCTTTCATACCTTTTGTAGGGCTTTTTATGCGTAACATTCAAACAGCTGTATCTCCACACGAACTGAAAATTGGAAACTATATATGAACTTATTTACTCGGAATAGTCCATACTACCACCTCCTAAAATATTTACTATTTCTCCTGAAACATCCTGTATGTATGTATGTATATACATGTATATATATATATATATATATATATATATACACGTACATATACAAAGCACCTGCACAAAATATATAATTAAGACAGCCCGAAGTTATAGTTAAGAAGCGCCATATCTATTACAACGGGTGGTTCTTAATTATAAATTTTGTGCAGTTGGTTTGATATATATTACTTACATACATCGTTTTTCTTGTATGATACCCTGCGACCGAAACATGTCGGTGAATAGAAATACACGATAAAACATATTTTGTTGATCTGCATTGGTTTGTCTGTTACATAGTTTTTATAAAGCAAATTTATTCACCCCGAAATGGAGGCAGCACGTTTCTCGGAAATATCGGAAAACATGTAAACTGCGGGGTGCAAAGACCCAGATGATCATTATTTGAATTTTTGTACGAACTTTCCTTTAGTGTGATTTCGACAGTTTTTTAAAATTATCAATCAGAAAGAATACAACCTAAAAGCTAATGTGATGATTATACAAATTACGCTACGATACCATATATTTCTATGACGTGGTAGGGTACTCATTCAGCGATGTCAACTCAGGAGCCTTGTAAGATTTCGACAGTTGAGATTTCTTTGCCACGACCTGTTTTAATTCTTCAGCCATTTTTCCTCTCGGATTTATTAGCACCAGTAGGCATTTTTTTTGAAAGGAAGCTTCACGATGTGCTCTCAACGTAATAAAATATTATACAGTGTACGTCAGCACAATCACTTTATTATATACGGTAATACAAGACTACATGTTTCGACTATAACCTAGTCATTATCAGGCCTATATTAACATTTGTGTTACCAGATGCTGTGCACATTCTGGGATCCCATAGTGTTTACATTCGTGGAATATATCTATTAAAACGATTGTCTAAAAGGTGTGATGTGCAAATGCAGGATTGGGGTAGGTAAAATTTTCTCTTAAAATTTATTTTACAGATTTGTCTAAAAAATTTTTTAAAATTATATATTTTTAGACGAATCTGTAAAATACATTTTAAGAGACAATTTTACCTACCCCAATCCTGTATTTGCACATCACACCTTTTAGACGAAAGTTTTAATTACATATATTCCACGAATGTAAACACGATGGGATCCCAAAGTGTGCATAGCATCTGGTAACACAAATGTTAATATAGGCCTGAATATGACTAGGTTATAGTCGAAACATGTAACCTTGTATTACCTTATATAATAAAGTGATTGTGCTGACGTACACTATATAATATGATATTACCAGTAGGCGTACTCTCGCTTTCAACCCTTATGGCCAAATGAAGGATGGGGAAAGTAACATGCATGGACAGACGATCAGGCTTAAATAAATATAGTCAAGAAAAGAGGAAGTGAAGAATCTGAAGGGCTGAATTTGTTCCCCCGTATGTGGGATGGGAACGAATGGCGGGAGTTTTTGACTACTAAAGTGAAACTTCAGTTTCCACAAAAGCCGATATATTTCTTCAAAAGCTGGACGAACCTTAGCTACTCAACAAGGATTCTGTGTCACAGAGTTAGTTAGTCTGTCTAGTCACTAAAACAATCTTATTAAAAAAAGAAACTTTCTAGGAACATGGACCGGAACTGCCTGTCACACGTTTCAAAACTAAGGCCTATCATTTAAACGTTATGCGTATGAAGGAGGTAATTAAAGGACTGAATGTAAATAAATACCCAAATGTAATTTATATTGAAATAAAACCTAAAAGTCTTCGTAATTGTGTTTTAAACATAACTACAGATTTCTCGAAGACATATTTGTGGATTTCTAAGAGTAAAGAATTGTAAAGAAAGATGTTTGTATAATGAAACAGGTGGCACTGTCACGCGTTTGCAGTAGGGAAGCTACTTCCCGATGTATAGAACGAGTCGATAAAGAAACTGATATGTTATAAAATATTCTTCCAATAGGTAAATCGGCCTAACAAAATACAAGCTGCACCATGTACGATAAATTGTTCTAAGGTGTGAAATCTCACCACATTGAAATGATATTTGACATAATGTTACGTTTCTACTTTAATTTTTACAGAAACTGACCTTAATGATAATTTTATTTAAAAAAAACTGCAACACATAGCTATTTATTTAAACAAATAGAAAATTTTTTACTAATAAATTTCTTGTCGAATGAATAAAAATTGCCTTTTTTAATAATATAATAAAACACAAAGCAATGCTACACACCAAGGTACTATTTTGTTCCATAATTAGCCAAAACCTTACAGGCTACGACGTTTAACTTGACATTTAACCCGACAGAATCCCCGTATATTGATATTGCTTATTCTTTATGCAATTCTGTTGGGAACTATTAAGTCGAATCAACATACAGGGAGGGATGCGCTGTTGCTTGCTGAGGCTAAACAGTGGCTACCATTCTGTTAGGATCACGAGGCTGCCTTCAGGGGTCCGGTTATGCGATTATGCTAAGTAGCTGTAGATTTGTTGTATATAAAATACTGCAACCAACGTCATAAAGTATTTGCATAATTTTATATATAACACTAAAAACCAGTATTAATATGCTGGCCTTAAAGTTTATATTTGAAAGCGTATTTGCCAATTAGCGCCGAGATATGTGTTTGTTCAAATATAGCTGACCTTTTTTATTCTCCTCTGATTAAAAGAAACAATTACAAGAAACTGTACACAGTACTGTCTTACTTGGGTGTTTTTACCTTTTGTACACGTTTTATTCTAATTTGTCTCGCATGTATTGTCGCTATTAAGTGTCTTGTGTGTAATTGTTGTTGGTTTGGCCGTGAGTATTGTTGTAGTTGTGTGCATTGTTATCATCTTATGTGTATTTGTTGTACTGTGTGTGTATTGCTGTTTTTTTTTTTACTTTAGATGTCGGACTACTGGCTAGAAGTCAGTATTCGGAAGGTCCTGCGACCGGCTACCTCTACACAGGTTTTTCTTGGTTTCCTTGTGTCTAAAAGCAAACGCTGAGACGGTTCCCAAGATTCCAAGTTGCCACTACATGCTTCTCATGTAACCCTCACGACTTAAATCCAGTAGTAACCGATTTCATGTTTTGTATACATGTAAAATAACCACCGCCACCGGGTGACAACCCAATTGCAGTTAATAATAATAATAATAATAATAATAATAATTTGTAGTTCATTTGTATTACCCAGTCTTTAGGGAAAATACTCCCAAAGATGTCGAAGTCTAAGGACTTGTATGGAATAGAGTAAAGATGAGTCTGTGCTGAAAGCCTTCCAAGTTGAGGGCGTTGAGAGAGTTTTGACGCGATTTGGAAGTGTTGCTCTTTAGAGTTTTAGTCAGAGACGTCTGTTTAATTTACTTCTCTTAATTACCTGACCAGAGATGCATTATTTTCCACTTTTGACTAAAATATTAGTCTCTTTGTTTTGAAATAACTGCTTTAATACGTGCTGACGGGAAGCGAATTTAGGAATATAAATCACAATGGACAGCTTTACTCAAGAATGATAAATTCAAGTAGTTTCTTAAGGGAAAGACTTGGTTATACACCCTCTTAAAATTTAGGACCAGTTAATATTGCCGAGTCGGAATTTTGCAATCACTGGAGTGTGACTCCGAAATAGCTCGTATTCCTGGGTGTCGAATTCAGAAAAGCAGAAAGTTAGAAAGAGGCAACCGACCGAGAAAATATATGGCGGCGGTCTGTGCAGAACCTGTGCTGATGGCTGGCCGTGTGTGAATATGCAGTACAGGATTAGAAGTGAAACACATAAAGAAGGGGTATGAAGTCTCGATACAGATTCCAGGTAAGAGGCCTGATTCCAATCTAAGGAATTCTTCCGCTGCAGTTCATTTTGCTATTATTTACCCAACAGCGTTATTAACAAACACAACAATCCCACCACTTTTATAAACAAGCCAAAATATCGGTTATAACGTCGATATTTGTTGTGGCGCCGCCAGGTTTAACTCCAATATAAACCGACCAGAACAAGTTCTTTGAAGCCTTGATCGAAAGTGAAAGCCTTTGACGTAAGTTGTATACACACCCTTCTTCTTCACAATGTACACGACTAGCCTCTTCGACTTACGGAATACACGATGCACTAAACTGTATCCCCCCCCCTCCCAAAAAAAATTATCCTCATTTTGCCTTCGGAATCGAAAAATATTATGTAGCGTTCTTCAGAAAGAACTACCTTCTTTTTGCACCTAGGTAATTTATGATTCTTATTATATTCTATTTTGTGTTATCTTTTGATTTTATTCAAATCGATTCTTCAGTCTTTCTTTTCCTGCGTCTAAAGAAATAAAATTTCCCCAAAAATCTTTGCTGATAAAAAGACGAACAATTAAATTATAAAACCTAAATTAATTTTAATGTAATTACACATAATCAGTACAAAACTTTCTCTTATATAACCTCATTGCTACTAATACTATGGGTAGCTCAGTCGGTATAGCGACTGACTGCGGGTTGGAAAGTCCCGGTAGGGACGAGATTTTCCGCCCGTTTAGACCGGCCCTGGGGCCCACCCAACCTGCTGTAAAATGGGTACCGGGTCTTTTCCGGGGGTAAAGTGCGGCCGGGGCGTGCTACTGACCACTCACCCCCTTCTAGTGCCGCAGTCATGGAACAGTAGAGCTATACCTCTACCCATCCTCTGGGCCACACTAATACTATAGTGAGTTAACCGCAGGTTCCCAAATAGGACAATACTCAGACATCATTCTTTCAAATCCTACCACCAATAGGAGCGCCCAAGAATTAATTATTTTTACTTAGACATGTCTTTAACTTGTATCACACACAGCTACTCTAAACTGCCTTTATTTGTAAATAGGTTTTAAATGTATATATATATATATATATTTTTGTGTGTGTGTATTCACATATATTTTATTTATCTCAGTATTTAACCAACTTGATGCACAAAATTTGTTTCACAATAAGTTTTATTTCATGTGAAACAAATTTTGTGCATCAAGTTGGTTAAATACTGAGATAAATATACTGAGATGCACGGTCAGCAAAACGTCAAAAAATACATTTTATGTTACATCGCTATTTTATTCCTTTTTTGTGTTTGAATTCCTTGTAAATTTTGTAATCTCTTACCTCATTCTGCAGTTTTTGGCCAATACTTTTCATTTTTTCTGTATAGCTCGGTGATATCTGTTAGTAAAGCCAAAATACGTAGCTGTCGATATTCTTTACAATATATATATATATATATATATATATTGTGTTGACGGAATATCTCTTGGTTTTATTCAAATTTTTACAGTTATCAACTTCCCATTTTATAACTGAACAAAATTTGACACTATTTAAGAACGATATTTTCCACATATATGACACACACACACACACACAC
>Ga0123354_10009722_pt1 | contig 14769 bp, 6 predicted proteins | sample TergutLab28metaG_2_FD_97872 | JGI IMG/M metagenome (GOLD analysis project Ga0123354, IMG submission 97872) | Labiotermes labralis P4 segment gut microbial communities from Petit-Saut dam, French Guiana - Lab288 P4 | ecosystem: Host-associated > Arthropoda: Insects > Digestive system > Gut ... | reverse complement strand
AAGCACTACCACCATACTTTCGGATGAAAACCTGATGATGGCCACATTAGGCCGAAACATGTAGTTTACTTCATCCTTTATTAAACATCTTTTTAGATATTGTTGTGTTATTGACTGATACCTGCACCTATTGTTTATATACACACAACGGGGATGGCTCATTTTAGAATAATAATCTCTTATTATCTGTGTGGCAGGGTAACACAATCCAGAAGTCCATCATTTGAATAAACTCCATGACCATGAAAACCTCAAATTTTATAAGAGTCCAGCTGATTAATTCATTCCATGTCTGTCTTATGACAGTTTCGTAGCCTCTTCCAAAGCCAGTTCTCCACAGTGATCTAATGCTTTCTAGTTCAATTTCCAGTATCCCTTTTTTTTTCTGATGTTCATCAAGTAGCTGAGTATGTCTTTGTCCTCATCTTCCTGTCACATCCTTCCCTGTATCTTTTCTTCAATAACATGATTTACAAGTCGGTTCCAATGCAATATGTGACCAATACAGTTAGCCTTTCTTCTACTTATTGTAGGATGTTCCACTCCTCCCTGACTGTGTGTAATACTTCCTTATGTTCATATGATTGGTCCAACTAATGTTCTGTTGCTTGTATTTGTAGTTTGCAGTTGTATTTTGTTTCACATAAACTAACTTGATCATTGTGCACTGTAGTACTTATATTCATTCTACACATTTTGACTTATGTTAGTCAAACAAAATTTGAAATACTACCAAGTAGCATTGCCATGGTCATGACTAACATTGCAGAAATTACGGAATTGAATTTATTCAGATTTGATTTGACAAACCTACACTAAATGTAATCAAACAGTTTTGAGTTTTGTCTGGTTTTATCCTGTTTAAATACTGCGTGTTGAAAAGATTTTAAATGAAATTTCAGATAAAGCTTCTGTCCTTGTGACAGGTTTTCATCACACTTGATACACAGTATGAATTTTATTAATTTTAATTCAAAGTCAGTTATGAGGTTCTAATTGAGGTAACAAGAATATAGGTCACTGGGATGTGAGGCCTTGGGGAGGATTCTTCTACCCTCAAGGTGGCGGCAGCAAGTTCCCACGAAACTTCGGCATACCAAACTAAACGGCGTCATACCCCGGTAGACAGTAATCATAATCTAAATTCAATTTCAGGCTCTGTTGCTGAATATGTATATGGAACCTTTATATAGTTCATTCATTGCATTGTAAATGATTTAAAAAGCCTTACAGTGCCAACAAATGCACAGTTCTGTTTATTATGTATTTCACTCCTAATTAGCTCCTACATGTTTCAGTTTAACTGTCATCTGTAGGGAGCTTACACCTATATTACTAAAACTAACAGTGATAAGATAGTCTTACAGTGCTTATGCATATCAAATGTACAGATTATAGTTAAAATTTACAATATTTAAAATGTTGTACAATGACAATATAGTGTGTTGTCAATTAAAAATTGACAGTCTCCTAGTGCACTCCAAACAAACAGGACATAATGTGTGAGTTTGACATTGTCAAAAAAGGACATAACATATGAGTTACAGGACAGGATCCAGTTCGTATCATAACAAGAACAAGAAACTGTCTGGTAGGGAGACAACAGTAATTTATGAAAACTACTTTTATTTTATGACAGTTTATAAAAATATATAATTTATAATAATAATCTGTACATTTGATATTCATAAGCACTGTATGACTATCTTATCACTGTTAGTTTTAGCAATATAGGTGTAAGCTATCTGATGATTGCAGTTAAGCCAAAACATGTAGGAGATAATTAGGAGTGAAATACATAATAGTAAAACTGTGCATTTGTTGGTACTGAAAGAGTTTGTTAATTCATATGGAAATTGTTGACCTTCTGACACGCAGTTTGGAGGAAAAGCTCGAAAACTTGGTCAAATCACTTGATTCATCATCTTGACAACAGGGCATAGTACTTTAAGAATAGAGGGTGTTCATGACCACGTTCTACATAATTAGCTGTATCATACCCACATTGTGACTAAATTCTTAATAATTTTTTCGTTCTGAAACATAAGAAAAGCTTTGATGCAGCTGAAGACAATATGCAGAATACAAGATAGGCAGCTTACGTATAACGTAATATTGAAGCGAGATCGCGTTACCATTATTGCTGTGGAAAAGCAGTATTACGCATTCTGAGTGTGTGTCTGTCATTTCATTTATCCAGCATGAAAAGCGCATACGCCGCATTATATTGTCATCTGTGTCCTGGCCGACTGTACCTTATTTTCCCCCATTATCTCATAAAAGGCACTATTTTTGGGAAAAGTTATTGAACATAAAATATGTATTGTGACTCTGTACAATTTTGTCTGAAACATTTCTCATTCAAAGAACTGAGCGAGATACTATCATAAATGTACTTAGGTCTTCATGTATAGTACCTATTATTCTTGTCGGGTTTTAATGAAGCTTGAATTTTCTCTACAGATTTTCGAAAAATACTGTAATCTCAAATTTCATGAAAATCCTTAAAGTAGAAGCAGAGTTGTTCCTTGCGGACGGACGGACAGACAGACTGACAGACATGTCGAAGATAATAGTCGCTTGTCGTAATTTTGCGAAGGCGCCCAGAAAGACTCCAAAAATTATTTACAGGCATGCCAACATACCTGACAGAAAGCTATATGACGAAATGTAATATTTTTTTCCCACCTCTCGCGTCCAGACATAGCGGTTTGCTCAATCCATTGAACCTAACAGGGCAGGTTGCATGATTTTTATTTCTTACCTGATGATGGGAACGAAACCAGCTTCCGAAATTTTGTGTGTTTCTAATTATGAATGCGATAATGGAATACGTACAGTACATCTGCCCTGTGAGTGTCACCTCTGCATTTTCGTTCCTCTTCGTGCTACAGATATACTTAATATATTCCTTCAGATTAGGTTAAGTCACAGACATAAGGCTGCACATACATTTTCTGACACTTGACACTTCCTTATTCTAAATTAATCCCGCATACATAAAATAATAGGCTGGGCTCGTCCGGGGACTTTTGGAACGTATCTCGTAATGAGAAAAAAAAATTAACGAAACAAGGAAGTACATGTACCTGGTTCACTGTCATTTCAAGACATGGCAGTTGTAAGGTTCAGTTTACTCTGCAAATATGACACTGTTAAGTGTTTGCTTTACGATAGTTTCTGCAACAAAGGCCGCGATGTAATGAATACCTGCAGATCCGTAGGGGACAACGGGAGCCAGTAATAATGATGGCTGCATTCCGGCTGTGAAGCCATGCGAAGTACCTTGGGAGAGAAAACATCAACATAATACGACATTTCTCCCACGCAGATTTTATATCTGATGCACATAAAGGTACTCACATTTTAAAGCAAATCTCTATAAGATTACGGGCCAAAGGGATAAAATAAATTACCTATCAGAGGACTGCATTGTGTGCTCATAAACACATTACCAGTATATAGTCACAGAGAAGTTTACAGTCGTTCAGCATGTCAGGCAATTCAGAATGTTGTGTGGAACCCTAAAGCCGATCATTGTGTTCACAAGAGCCAGCCACTGATCTATCCTAAACAAGATGAGCCCATTCACATCCAATTTTTTAAGATCCTTTTTAACCCTTTAGAGACTACGTGAAAATATTTTGTACTCAGTGTTGCCCGATTTCCGAAACAGCATTGCATATTTGGAATGTTCCCTGTCTTTGCCTCTTTGTCTCCCTGGTAAGATGAAAATGTAGATGAAGATGAATACTGAGCACTGGTGGAGTGATATTGACAAGGGAAAACCGAAGTACTCGCAGAAAAACCTGCCCAGAGCCACTTTGTCCACCATTAATCTCACAAGGAATGACCTGCGATCGCATCCAGGCCTCCGAGGTGAGGGCTGCGAATTGGAGGCTATGATTACCTTGAATTATATTTGAAGATTCGTTTCGTACCGCGCAGTAAACATACCCCATTTCGGTTACAAAAAAAAAAGTCAATGTACGGGAAAATAATCGCCATCATTTCATAAATATGTACAAAAAATGAGCAAACTGTGGGGGCAGACCCTAGAACTTCGTAATGTTCAGCCTAGTGTAGGCTGAGTAACCACTGGGCTGTCAATGGTTAATATCATCTTTCTATTTACATCGAGTCTTCCAAGTGATGGAAGTGAGTTACAGATTCATATCCCGGTTGCTTTAGGCCCGAAGGAAGAACTCCCGATACCCTCAAGTGTTGGACCAAAGCCGGTATGAACGCCGTCAGCGAGGGAAAAAAACTTATGCCCTTGCGGGGTAAAGAGTCCCGTCGTCTTGGCCCCAGCCTACACATCACACTCGGAGATTATAGAGACCCTCTCATCGAGCGTTCCATGACCAGCCAATTTTCCAATTTAAGGACAGGTAAATTTTATTGTATAGTTTGGTGGATAACTTGTACACATATTACATAATAAAACGGACAGTATTTTGTACGTATTTAATATTGTGTGAAGGCAAGTAGACTGCCGCGGAGGGATTGTAGGGCCGTAGGCACTCGCAGTATATCTTGCGGATGGAAGTCTGCTGATAGTAAATACGAGATCTGACTGGTCAACTGAGCCATTGTTAACTGAGTGAGATGCCCAGGCTCCTCTTTAATACTGTGTCGTATTATTCTTAGTTATTGACGAAATTTATTGCTTTTGTAGCCTTTTTTCCTCTATTTATTTATTTGAATAACTATGTGATTGTCCCACAGTTACCTTTGTACATATGGAATTCGCCAGAATATCAGCTAATGTGTTATTCTTTAATAAACAAAGGTTTGCTCTCTTTTATGGACAAAGAAGGTCTGAATGCTAGTGGAAATTTTGATCCTTTTCTCTTTATGTGTCCCTTCTTCTAGGTCCCAAATTTGTGGAGTCGTAGCTCAAGCGGTTAATGCTGGTTTCTCATGGCCGACGCCGGAGTTCAGTCCCAGAGTAGTCGTTGTAGGCTTTGGAGTGAAAAAAGTGGCACTGAGGAAGGTTAGTCTCCAAGTGTTGTTTTCTACTGTTGAACATTCCACCACTACTACTTAATCATTTATCATCGGGGCTGGTATATCAAACCCATCTGAGGCTGCAGTACCAAAGAACTAACTCACTCCATTGGCAGCGGCAGCAGCATCAATTCTAAAAACCCCGCGTATCAATTCATAGTGTTGTTTCCTAGGCAGCGCTTTTGTAACGTTATCATTAGTCGATCGAATTCGACCTAAAAAAATAAAGAATAAGATTTTCCTGAGTTGCTAAGTGGGTGGCAACTGTTTGATCATATCTACTGTGGACAAGACAGCCACAGCCGTGTGAAGTGTGACTACGGTAGCCATTACATGAATACTATTTCAGTCTCTTGTCAGTTTTGTCTGTGCCGTTTACAGAGTATTACTCTCAGCTCGATTGCACAGAGTCCTCACTGAGACAGGAAGCTTCCTCGGTTAACCACGGAGTTCGTCGCGTTGCATGGAAACCAAATGTTCGTAAACTTTTAACACCAACTTCTTGCACGAAGCTTTTATTAGTTAGTCAATGCTCCAACATGTTTCGGCCTTACCTGTTGGCTATCTTCAGGGAGCTCGTATCTTTTCCAGCATGTGCAGCCAATGTTTAAACTGATATGGGTAGGCATTATATGTATGATTAAAATTAATTAAGCAATTGGAATTAATTGACAATTAAGCTGCATATGCTGAAAAAAAACTTACGAATTGCCTGAAGATGGCCAATAATTAAGGCCGAACCATGTCGTCGCATCAATTAACAAATAAAAGCGCCGTGCAACGAGTTGGTGTTAAATTTTACAAATGAAATGTATTTGCACGGAAAATGCACAACATTTTAACTTGTTACTGTTTTCGCAGCCCTTTGACACTGGTCTCCACAACGCACTCTCTAAATTCTGATTCTTTTAAACATTAATTCTTTTTAATATTATCCTTCAATTTGCGCCTACGTCTCGCGGGCGGTCGTCGCTTCTGTTATTCCAACTACAACGTGTACTCTGTTCTCATCTCTCCCATCAAGGCAAAACTCCTGAGATTTATAACAGAATGTTAATGGACAAAATAAGCCTTTATTACCATAAAATTAAGCTCCGCCTACCATTTGGTCCATGATTTTATCGTCTAATAATAGCCTACTTTTCGAAAAGAACTATTTAATAAGTTCCTCGCTAAGCAGCTTTTTATCCTCCCGCCAATAAATTCCTACCTTTTAGAATGAAGTGTTTTTCTCAGCACTCTGTTTGCAAACACCCTCAACCATAAAGAGAGTCTGAGACATCTGTTATAACACTGAGTGGTTCCACTGGTACAGTTTGGCAGTTTGTTGTATTCTTATTGCTATTGTGAAGCTACACTGACGATGGTCGAAAAAGCGATAGAAACATGCTGGTGACTAATAATATTTGATAAAACCTATTTTATGCATAAGAATTTGTTGGTTTTGTTACGTAAGTTTAAATATCATTTAATGCGCGGTTACGGAACATGATAAATACCCTCAACTTGTGTAAGACATCCATAAAAATAACCATGAAAAATTTTCATTTTTAGGTGCTTTAGCAAATTGTGAAAAACGACTATTAGTTTCGTCATGTCTGTCCGTCTAACAGCCCCCATGGAACAACTCGTCTCCCACTTCATGGATTTTCATGATATTTGATATTTGAGTATTTTTAAAAAAATCTGTCCAGAAAATTCAAGTTTCACTGAAATCATACATGAGTAACGTGTACTTTATACAAAGATCAATATATATTTTTTATCATATCTCGCTCAGCTCTTGGAATTATATATGTTTCAGACAAAGGTTGCAGAGAAAATCCAAACACACATTTTATGTTCAAGAACTATTTTTTTATCGTGTTTTTTATGAGCTAATGTGGAAAACTCTTACAAAACTGCGCCATTTAGCTTCGCGTGTGCGATCAACTGTCTGTCTGTCTGTCTGTCCCTGTGCAACAATTAAAGAAGTGCTGATTGTTCTTTCACGTCATATGATGATGGGTGTGTACTAAAATTTATCGACATGTAAAATGTCTGAAGTTAGGCAAAAGTGTGGGGCGTTTTATATGAGGACCCACAAGAATTTCTGAGCGCATCATAAACGTGATTACACAATTATTTATCGAGGCGTAAAATAATTCTGACACAGCCCCTTAAGAAAAATGAAGCAAATTTATGTAATATAAATTTTTTCCGCAAGTCTTACACTTTTCGAGAAAATTAAACCTACATATTTGAATACCCTAGAGTCTTTAAACTGTGCATTAGCTGCAGTTCACATCTTGTAACATCAACAATGGGGAATGGTCTTTCAAACGCGCACAAAGATTGATGAAATTTCTTAATGACGACAATTACTTGAACCTGTATCCATTTATAGAGGTACACATATACGAGGGAGAGTCAAATGAAAACTTTTAAAGTGCGATAAAAATTTGAAACACAAATCGATTGTCTTGTAAGTTGACAACAATGATACTCATGGTTTGAAGAGTGACCGACAGGTGGCAGTACGATGCAGGAATGAAACACGACGGCGCAGCAGTGGTGTAAAAATGGCGGTCCCGCTTGCAACATGCACCAAAGAAGAACAGCGTTCTGTCATCCATTTTTTAAGTAGTGAATGGGTGAAACCCATCGAAATTCATCGACGAGTGAACTTTCAGTATGGTGATGCATGTCTGTCCCTACAGCAAGTGTACGAGTGGACTAGGAAGTTCATGAACGGCATTAGTTCTGTAACAGACTCTCCTCGAACCTAGCCAGGCACACCGAGTAGTGACACCAGAGGCCATTGCAGCAGTTGAAGGCACCGTGAAGGAAAATTGCCGCGTAACAGTGAATTAAATAGCCGCACATCTGGATATGAGTCATGGATCAGCACACCATACCGTCCATGACGTTCTGCAGTTCCATAAATTGTCTGCAAATTAAGAGATAAAAATATTTAAGGTTTTCATTTGACTCACCCTCGTACTATATATAAACGCAAAAATAAAATCCGTCTTCAGGCCATATGGGAGAGTGGAGTTATAGAGGATAGAGGTGTACATGTGCGATATATATATATATATATATATTCATGGCTCGAAAGCCTCTAGTGGACCACGGCCTCCTCATTGTTGAGGTGTCGAAATCATCCTCAGACATCACATTCGGTAGGACTCCTCTGGACGAGTGATCAGCAGAGACAACACACAACTCTCACAAGAGACAGACAACAATGCCTTCAGTGGGATTCGAACCCACAACCCCAGCAAGCACGCGGCCGCGGACACACGCCCTAGATCGGCCACATGAACTGTATAAACAGTAAAATAAAGTCCCTCTACAGGCCATGAGGTCATGTGGGAGAGTCATAGTATAGATCTACTCATTCTTAACGTCGGAGCTACTTGGGGAGGGGTGGGAGGGAGTGGTCAGCTTAACACACCAGCCGCCTTAACCCCAGTATACACTGAAGAGGAGCATGGGTGGGCCCCAGCACTGAGAGGGACGCTGTCGGTAATGGGAACATGATTGCTTGGACGCCCAGCCCCTAGCCTTTTCAATATATCGACTACACCATCCAGGATCACATACAAATACATATTTAGTTGCAATATAGGCGTGCGTGCTGTTACAACCATTGATTTTTTAAAAATTTAAATGATGTGTTTTGATGTCCAACAAAAGAGAATGATTTGCCTATAACTGCTAAGCTATGCATATACATTCTTCTAATAAAACCAACGAGATGCATTAATTTCTCAAATTTAATTTTGGAACAAAAATCTACATGTTTCGGACAGTTTCTCTGTCCATCAACAGGAGTCTAGCACTGTACACATAGCAATAGGTATATGCCATACGGGTTATGCGGACTGCTTGCTAGCGGGATCAGGATGGGACTCAGTCCCATCCTGATCCCGCTAGCAAGCACTCAGCATAACCTGTATGACATATACCTATTGCTGTGATTGCAGTGCTAGACTCTTGGTGATGGACAGAGAAAATGTCCGAAACATGTAGATTTTTGTTCCAAAATTAAATTTGAGAAATTAGTGCATCTCATTGGTTTCATTATAAGAACATACCACGATGCACGGTCCTCTGAATATCAAACTAAGCATATATGTCCTAACATCCAGACCGTCTCTGGGGCTCACCCAGTCCCTGTAAAATGGGTACCCGGTCTCTTTCCCTATGGGTAAAGTAGTCAGAACATGGCTTTGACCGCCTACCGCCATCTAGTGCCGAGGTTAAAGAAAGAGTATACCTCTGCTCCCCCTTTGTGTCTTCATGCCCTGCTCTAGGGTGAATTTTCCCTTTCCCATTCTGCGTATTGTGACTGGATAGAAACACAAGTAGACCCTACAGTTCATATTTCAGATTCCTCACGTGGACCAAAATACGCCACTAAGCTTAACACAGATGGCACAATGGAAGAGAAAATGGCGGGTGTCATTGTCCTTCTCAGTCTATAACACTGTGAAAGGTGTGGTACAGTACAGTAACGTCAGAAAGTGTAGAGTGACTGTGATGTATAGGAGAAACTGCAAGGCATTTCAGGCACGTCAGGATTGAGATACGTCGGAAAATTTTGACATAGCTGTCAGTGCTCACGGCTCTAAATATTCCTCCATATGACAGCGTGTATTGCGCTGCACAGGTACAGACCTTAGCACGCTAAAAGAATACAATGAAGAAGTGGACAGCTGGCTTCTGACATATCTTTTTACTTATATAATTTGGTACGCAGGTACCAAAGACTTGGACTAATCCGCCGCTTCCATTGCAGATGGTAGCATCATTACTCCGAAGATGGAGGCAGCAAATTATTCCGGATAATTACTGCGTATCTTACACTCCACATCGCATTGTGCCACTCACATCCAAGGATACGACCATCGTTGGTCCCACGTACGAAATGCAAGATGTTCTTGTCTAGACGTTTTGCCTTTTCAGAATATTCTAAATACAGACAGAAGCTTTGGATGAAGGTTCATATCATACAGATGCCACTGACTTCGAAAGCTGCATAATTAATTCCGTTGATGAAATATTGGAAAATGAAGCAAGGAGAAACCAACATACTCAGATGATGGTCACCTGGGATGTAACGAGTGTAGGGTGTCGACACTCATCAACATTTGAGTGGAACCTAGCCGTCGAACTGCTCGGCGTCATAACCCACAAGACGGTGATCTTCATGCCACTGCAGGAAACTTACTATAAACAATGTCTGTCACCGGGGGATGGAACCGGAAAAGAAACAACGTGCAGTCGAATCACTGTAATTACGCAAATGATCTGGAAGAGCAGCACAGACAAAGAAGTGTTGTGACCCCGTTTACACTCGTGGTGCGTGTCGCACCTGCTGCTATGCAACACAAACTCGTCTCCAGTATGTCCTGTACGATGCGTGCACGCCAGGAAGCTCCATGCCCACTGCAAAATGTCGGCAAAATATGGCCAGCGGTTCGAAGAATTATATTTTTGTACGCATTATAAAAAAAAAATCCTGTCTACGCCATGAACACGTATACAGGGAATAGAGGTGTAGATCCACCCAGTCTTAACCTCGGCACCAGATGGAGGTGAGTGGTTAACATCGCGCCCCGGCCGCTTTACCCCAGTAGCTATTGTACACAAGCTAATAAAACACAAACTGAAGTACGAATCTGAGTTTTCCGCACAGATGAGAACAGGTATCAGTTTGTGTGATATGATACCGTGTAGACTGGTAGCTGAGAACATGTCGTCTTTATCTTTAGAGTCCTTTTATGTTGAAGATGAAAATGGCTGAGAATTCTGAAGAAGCCGACACAAGATCTATGCAATACTTCAACATATATATATATATATATATATATGTGTGTGTGTGTGTGTGTGTGTGTGTGTGTATACATAGGGTTTTTTTCAGGAGTAGTAAATATTTTAGGAGGTGGTAGTATGGACTATTCCGAGTAAATAAGTTCATATAACGATGTGTCCATTTTTCAATAGGTGTGGAGATGCAACTCAGTCGGTATAGCGACTGACTACGGGCTGGAAGGTCCGGGATCGAATCCCGGTGGGGACGAGATTTTCCGCCCGTCCAGACCGGCCCTGGAGCCCACCCAGCCTCCTGTAAAATGGGTACCCAGTCTTTCCCGGGGGGTGATGCTGACCACTCACCCCCTTCTAGTGCTGCGGTCATAGAAGAGTAGAGCTATACCTCTACCCACCCTCTGGGCCACACCGGGCCTGTAACGGGATCACTTTACCTTTACCTTATATATATAAGGCATGGAAATACAGAAAATAGTAATTTTTAAACACTATTTTAAAGACAGCCAGATTTCGTGTTATAGAATGCTCACATGTGCACCTCTTCTGACGAAGCAGATGTGCAGGCACCCAGCCTGTTTAGATCAATTTTTGGCGCGGTTTGTTTTCACATCGTGCACGATTCACATTCATGAATCTATTTATACCAGCTTGGTGTATGACACAACGTTAATCAAAATGTGGCTACTAAATAGTCTTACTGAAGTTAATTCTTGCGATCAAACCAAGTAGGAGAAACGTTTAATCGAAACAGATGTGATATGTGAAAGGTACCTGTACTCAGATGGTATGAAGAGGTTATTATATTACAGCAGTGCTTCCTTAGCTGTGTCCGCGTTGTTCTTGTATGCATTCACTTCAGCGTTAACTATAACAAATAAGTGTCAAAACTAGTAAAGCTTAATTAAACTAGAATTTAACGTAAACGAAGCATAAAGGTTTTCATGTTACTTGTACAGGTAGAGTCCAGTTGAAATGTGATGGCACACGGTGACGCACGGGAGGGGAAGTGAAGGGGAAACTGGCGGATGGAGTAGGTAACCAGTACTCTTCACACTACCTCGGAGCATGGTGTATCCAGCATTACTACCGCCGATGCGCACACCTCGGCTGCCAGTAGTCGACTGAATTGACGCCCCCGCTGATTTAAATGGACTCGTCCGTTTCGCCGAAAGACGAAATCTGGTTTCTGCGCGTGTGCCTTCACATTTCAAACGCAGTCTACCTCCTAACACACTGCAGAATGTCGTATCCAGTAAGACAAAAAAACTGCTCAATAACTTTCAGAGGCTTTTTTTCTGTGAATATCAACACCGCAGCAAACAAGCACGATATCAAATATCTGAAAGTATAATCTATTAAAAAGATTATACGTATAAATTATCCGTCTGTGTAATACGACGCAATTTAAATGTTATGACTTCATGTTTTTCAAAGTACTGCAAAATGATTTTAGTTGTTCCTATAAACTTAAAACACATGATACCGGACAACTGTTTTGAATTTGCGTCACGCTGATCCATTCAAAATCACGTGACTTTGAACAAAGCACAATCCACATCTTCAAAATAGAAAGAATATTTAGTTCCAAGCAGGACCTGACGTAACATATTTAGTTTCTAATATTGCTCTGTCTGTCGCTAACTACAGCTGCGTTATATATTGCTCCAGTCGGAACAAATCAGTTTGTGTTCTGTAAATCGATTTGTCATTTCGAATTTCAAGTTACACTAAAAGAACGTCGATTTGTAATCACATTTTTTACGTAACATGATAAAATTAACCAGTGTACAAAACTCGCAACATAGCTCAGCGCCAAAGTATCTGGCTGAATACTGAAGATTCGCATCTTTGCCTGCGTGTACGTTATTCTAACCAAGATATGTTAAGATGACAATCCACCCTACAGGGTGTGACTGCTAGCAGATTTATTGCCTATACCGTGTACAAACGTACTGGGTCCTATAAAACCGTCAGGCACTGTATTATGTGGGACCGCGGTAGCACAGTGGTTAAGGTGCTGTGCTACAAATCGGAAGGTCGCTGGTTCGATCCCAGATTCCGATCGCACTATGGCCCTGGGGCATTTCCTGGGAGTAAAGGCGGCCGGTGCGTAAGGCTGACAACCTTACCACCATCCTGTGCCGTTTTCATGAAATCTGGGAACCTTAACTTCCTGGAACCCTCTGGGCCACTCCAGAACTGTAACGGGACTGTTTTACTATATTATGTATCGTTTTCCTGGCTCGGCTCATTTATAATAATAATTTACCGCAATTGGGTTGTTACCTGGTGACAGTGGTTAATTTACATGTATACAAAACATGAAATTGGTTACTATTAAATTTAAGTCGGGAGGGCTACATGAGAAGCATGTAGTGGCTACTTGGAATCTTGGGAACCATCTCTGCATTTGCTTTTAGGCACAAGGAAACCAAGAAAAACCTGTGTCGAGGTGGCTGGTCGAAGGAAGTTCCGAATACTGACTTATAGCCAGCAGTCCGGCATCTAAAGTAAAAAAAAACAGCTCTTAAGATAATTATTAGACACACTTTTGTACCAGAAGTGAGGACTAGATTATGAGACAAATATTTCATTGTTCAAAAGTGCAACGTGTTTCGGTTTCTTCAGAAGACCTTTTAATAATAATGATTTGTATATACAGTTCTTGTTTTCCCCTACATTTTTAAGCCTGTGCCTGATGATGCAATAGCAGAAACGCGTAGCAATCTTTAGACTATAAAAGATATAGCCTGAAAATATAGCTGTGAATGACGGTCCATCTGTTTCGCTGTGCGTTAATAAAATATACCGGGATTTCTCACTTTAACACTGAACATTAAAGTAACATACTCCTCCGAAAACACACTCCTTAATATAGGGTGATTCAAAGTCTCCATACACGTTCTATTTATTTACAAAACCTGTTCTGTTGGAGCCCCATGGGCTTCCGGTCAGGAGAATGATCGCTTTTCTCTTTTCTTTAGACAAAAACATGTCATAACGTCACTGAAAAGAAAAATGAAATTAATCCCTATGAATGGAGACTTTTGAATTACGCTGTAGATCGAAGTACAAAAAATGCAAGAGAAATGTAGCAGTGTTTACTGGCTAACAAATTATAATGTCACATCCCACATCTTCGGGTGTTTACACCGTGTAGGGTTGTGTAAAATCCCAGAAGATACATATTTAAGCAACGTCCGGAGTGAAAAACCTGAGAAAAATACATCTCAAATCTTGAAGTTCACCGACACACCATTAAGCGCTCTAATTCAAGAGAAATTTGCGACTAGAGAGACAATGGCGAGAGCACGGTCGGTCAAACCTTATGGACATGGAGATTCTTCTGCATCTATGCGGAGACAAACCAAAAGACACGAGACTCAGCCACGCCAACTTATTGCCCGGAATGTACTCCAGAAAGCGAGAGAGGTCGGAAGGTCACTAGGACTTCTCATGGAGGTGATAGATGAACTAGAGCGAGAGAAAGTTTTGTGACAAAGCAATTGAAACTAATACAGTGCTCCATACGAAAAAGTTACGACGCAGGTTGAGAGTACGATCGACCGTGAACATTTACGTAAATACCACAGATAGTCTATTGTAGAACTCAGCTGCAGCAACAAACCTGTTTCAATAACAATGCTACACAGAAGCGTCACATTTTCATGTACACACACACACACACACACACACACACAGGGGTTTTCAAAATGACTATCGGGGTTTTAACAACTTGTCATACACAATACACTTGAGATAGGAGTGTATGTATTTTTTGTATTTAATAGAACAACACTCCGAGTTTCTGTTACCTACCTTACAGGTGCTCTATATGTGCACCCTTTGTGATTCTACAAACATCAACACGATAATCGAGTTCGTTTCGCATGTCAGCGGTGATGGTTTCAATGGCGGTTCTGATTCGTACCTTCAGTT
>Ga0123354_10009721_pt1 | contig 14771 bp, 13 predicted proteins | sample TergutLab28metaG_2_FD_97872 | JGI IMG/M metagenome (GOLD analysis project Ga0123354, IMG submission 97872) | Labiotermes labralis P4 segment gut microbial communities from Petit-Saut dam, French Guiana - Lab288 P4 | ecosystem: Host-associated > Arthropoda: Insects > Digestive system > Gut ... | reverse complement strand
TCGGTGCATTATAGCACAAGCTGTAATCACAGTCTAGTGCTCCTGAGGATGGACGAAATTATCGCCCGAAACATGTGGAGCTGATTGAAATTATTAATAAAATTATTATTGTTGCATCTAGTTGGCTGTTTATATTATTTTTTAAATTTCTTTTTTCTTTTTTTAATATCATCACGAGACGAATGCCATATCCCTTGAGGTACATTGATTCGAAGCACATCACGTTTATAATTGTTTAGCCTGCTCTTGGCTAATTTTGTTTCCGTGGTTAAGTTATGGTATCTTGTCTGATGATTGCCAGCATTTCGGAGAATCTTGGTCCCAGTGTTTAAGTGATGAAGAAAGAAAACTAGAAGTACGTAAAACGTTAGTGCAGTGCCATTCTGAAAATTGTCTTCAATTATCGAGATTGAGTTGGGATTAGTATTGTAACAGCTTATTTGAACATTTTTATCATCTATGAGCCCACTGATATCGGTACAAAGGAGGGAAAAGAGAATTAAGTCGTGGACTGAATGCAGATGAAACTTCTCCGTGTTCTTACTTTATCTCTGCTAACTAATTGACGGTATTTTGTTCTGGGCCTATTTCTAATACTTGCTGTTTCCCCAGGGTGAGATAGTGCATATTGTAGCCATACAAACAACTGAAAATAATTTTAATATTTACGAGATATGAAGTACTGACGGTGGTGAAAATGAAATTGTCGTCGAGTTTATGATGCCTTGCAGGTTGCCGCCGAAGGGCAATGCTACGACAGAGCGAGCTGTCGAAATCCGATATAAAAACCTCAAATCTCCATATAAACCCGTGCATTAAATTTACATCGTCACATGAAATTCTGACATGAAAAAATATATGTTTGAATCATGTTTAATTGACGCTAGCATAAGGTCCGTTGTTATTATTTAAACAGGAAGATTGTTAGGATTTCAACGTATTGAATTTGGAGCACGTAAACTACTTGAAAAATAATTTATATCAACCTGTAGTGTTTTTTGATAACTAAAAACTAACTAGGGGGTGGGGGGAGGACCGTTATCCCTTTCCCCGGATTTACGGAGTCAAAGTTTTGGAGGAAGGTTTACTTAAAAATTACCCGCAGTTGCAGGAATACGTCCATCGACATCGAAATTCCGTACATCAAACGGCTGTTCTGCTTACGATTCAATACCCGTTATATCATCTGTAACGATTGCTGCTGTTACTACTACTACTACTAATAATAATGAAATTTCTTTCAATTTGCCATCCTATCAAGCCCTACGCATCTACTTTTGAATTTAAGATAAATAATATTCTGTGTTACTGTATCTTATCTTATAAAATTGTAGCGTTTCATTAATGTTCTTTGTGAAAAACTGCTGTATGCACACATCAACCCGTTCCCCGTTAACTCAAAATTATATCATTTCTTACGGATGGAAGTGTTCCTCTTAAAATGTTTTCGTCTAATGTATATCTGGAACCAGTTGACTGCGGATAACGGAGATTCCCGTCCATACTACTCTAAGGAAGCAGAGACGTAGACCGCCCGGAAGGATAATTTGGGAGGATCTCTGTAAGACTGGAATGCGCCTTAAGCCCGGCCTATCTTGATGACGACGGTGACAGAAATATAATTCGACTAAAATACTTAACCCGGGTTATCTCGGTGGGGAGTACCATCGGAAATACGAAATATCAACCAAAAATACCACAGTCTGTTCATATAAAAGAAGTTTAAAAGATGAAGATAACGACCATTCTGATTTCGAGAACTTTATACTGAATTTGATATAGAAATGGCACATGAGTGTTAGATGGTGTACACCAGACTTCCACCTAGTCACCAATGACATTTAACCTATGTCCCACCATGGCACCAAGTCTTGTGTCTCAGCGTAGAAGAACTCAGTGTCAAGTGTCTATAGCCAGGGGGTGACAAGTGACAACTAGCTTGACGTCGGCTTCTGTTGCAGATCGCCTGCCTGGCAGGTACTTTTTAAGGGGTCCCAAGAGATGGGAATTACTGGGTGCTAGATCGGGAAGGTACGTAGCGTGGTCTATGCCCTCCTGCCCCCCCCCCCCCCCCCCCAAGTCGTTGCTCCGTAACCACATACAAGTCCAATAGGTGGTGTGGGGCACAGGGAGTTCCATCTCTTTTACTCTGTAAGAAGCACCTGGCTGACAAGCGATTTGCAACAGACGCCGACGCGAAACAAGCCGTCATATCCTAGCTGCAGACACTTGACACCGAATTCTTTGGCGCTTGGGTATAAGATATCGTGCCACGGTAGAAAAGAATGCTTAAATGTGGAAGGTGACTGCGTTCTTGTCTGACGTGTACCATCCGCTACCCAGTACCTTGTAGACGTCGACATCAGAGTGAAGTTTTCGGCATCAGAGTGTTATTTTATTTTTGAAATATCTTTAGCCAATCTTTAGAGCCGTTAAAGTGTGCGAATTGTACGGTATGTTACTGTTATCATAATAAAAATAAGAGATCTTAGTAATTGACCAAATTAATGCACAAATTCTTGTTTTATAATAAGTTTATTATATTCCTCTACATGTTTCGAGCACTTGTGCTCATCATCAGGAGGTCAAATTGTATTATACAGCATCTGGTATCGTCACACTCTGTAGGTGGCCGTCCGGTGCGCAGGTTGAGAGAGGACTCTCTCAACCTGCGCACCGGACGGCCACCTACAGAGTGTGACGGTACCAGATGCTGTATAAAACAATTTGACCTTCTGTTGATGAGCACAACAGTGCTCGAAACATGTAGAGGAATATAATAAACTTATTATAAAACAATAATTTGTGCATTAAGTTGGTCAACTGCTAAAATTATACTGAGATGCACGGTCAGCAAAACATAAAAATAGAGAAAGTTGATGAATAAGGGAAATCGTGTGAATTGGTAGGCCTGGTTGTGTACATTTCTGGTCAAATTAATACCTTAGAGTAGAGAATTGTTCCGTAACGAGTAGGATCGATACCTCAACTGTCGACTGGTGACGTGTATATACCCGTTTAACATTATACAATATTCAGCAGAAACCCGGTGCCGAGTTCGTTGACACAAGGAATGAGAGCTGTTTGTTTTCGTCGTAGGAACGAAATGGACCTGCTCATACTGATTGTTATCATCCGGGCCAGGAGAGTTTACTCAGTGACGGTGTTTAAATTGTGTTGATATACGAATTACAGGGGGCTGAAACACAAATGGAAATTACTTCTCAACTGACACTAGGTCAACGGCCGGAGCTCTGCAACGTTCGGCCAGTTACAGAAATGTGGTACGATTATGGAACCCTTACGTATTTAATGACAATTGCAACCTAATATTAACCTTTTGACGCCTAATGTCAACTATAGTGGTCGTACCGCGCCGCTAACCTCTAAAGTTGCATTTTATATATTTATTCAACAAATATAGGTACTGCATATTTTAAACATGGTATATACTCTCCGTTTCTTTCTCTTCAAAATGCAGTTTGTTTCATAATTCTAACATATTTGGTTCTTGTATTATTCACATTTTATATACAGGATGTGCGAAAAATTAAAAAAAAATTCCGGCGCCAAAAGGTTAATATTATTAACCGATTGATGACTGGTTTCGTTGTCACACTTCTTGAAAAGTTGATAGTTGCTCGACTGATCCACTGGGATGGTAGTAGGAGTTAGGTATGTTAACACACAGTCGAACACAACTATATTTGTTTTTAAATATACAGGAGTTTACAGCAACGACATGTTTCGGCCCTATATGTGGGCCATCATCAGGTTGTGGTTGGACTTACAGCTTAGGCTATACTAGCATGCGTGTAGTGGTCTTGGAGCGTAATGCGGCGGGTTCGAGATCTCATTATGTCACGGGATACCATGGTCCCGGGAGTATCTGGTTGGATATCGTTTCTCTCCCATAGGGATTATTTCTTATGCTAGGGGGTATAATCTATAAGTATAATTACTTAGGTTACAATATGTACAGTCAGTGAGAATAATATAGGTTACGCCTTATACAAAACATAACGGGGATGACGCACATTAGAACCACTGGGACAGGTTTTGCTTGAAGAACTTCTTGCTTTCCCGTGCCATTATCACTCTACCAATGCGCCGTCTCTTTTGTCATTCATTATTATGAGCTTAGCAGACGATGCTCGGAAGAAAAATTATTTCGGATGGAACCTGAAGATTTGTAACTCTTTTCCAAACGTCCGTCTTTGAGTCGTGCCTTGAACCAGCGAATTCAGTCCATATATTCACAACTGTTTCACTGATATTCATTAGAATTTTTCGCAAAGCGAATAGTGACTATCAGCTTCTTCGTGTCTGTCCGTCCCCCTGCCCACGTGGAACGTTTCGACTCCCACCTCATGGATTTTTGAGAAATTGTATGTTGAAGATTTTTAATAAAATTTATGAACACTTTTCAATTTTTGTTAAAATTGACACTTTGTGTGAGGACCTGCTTACATATGTGAATACTTTGGCTACTCATGTTACCATTATTGTTATGGTAACATGGCTACCAGTGGTCTGTGATTATGGTGGTTAGATTTGTCACAATTGTTACCTTGGTTACCAAACTTATCAATGTTTCTGTGGTTACTATGGTTACTGATGCCACCATTGTTCACTTGGGTACCACTTGCCAATGTTCTTGTGTTTACTGTGGTTACTGTTATGACCATTGTTACATTGGTTACCAAGATTACCATTTTTTCTGAGGTTGCTTTGGTTACTGTTTTCACCATTGTTACTTACCAAGGTTACCAATATTCTGATGGTTGCTGTGGTTACATTTGTGACCGTTGTTACTTTGGTTACCAAGCATACCATTTTTCTTGTAGTTGCAGTTGGTACGAGAACGCGCCCAAAATTTCCCAATCTTCGATCATTCTCTAACTTCTTTCAATCTTTTCCCCATATACTTGATATTAATGTGTATCCCAAGTGCATTTTTTGTTAAAATTTTCGATTAAATCATGCGCTAACTCCTCGGAATATCCTCCTTCAGAAGTCAACACTCCGTCATCTGATGAATAAAACCTCCACCTTTTATGAAATTCTTTTGGAGTTTCTACACAGATTGTCACTGTTGTCTGTTGTGAGGCACATGACTCTTGCTCACAACCACCACTTTTCTCAGTATTCATGTTAGTATTATTATCATCATCTATTTCTAAGTCTTCCAGGTGACCTCCTGCCATCTGCATTTACGATTTAAGTTGTGTATTTATAATACGCCGTCTCTCATCGTGGTTTTATTATGGTAACTTGTATTTGGTGAAAACTAAAATTTACAAACCTCCAATTACTACCTTCCTCTTGGGTTCCGATATTCTCCTAACCATTACTCCTTCAAAACCCCATAGTTACGCGTAAATATAAAGGGAATAGTACAGTTGTCTCTCTGGGGCCGGGAGAGCATAGTCGGTATAGCGACTTGCTATGGGCTGGACGGTCCGGGGATCGAATTCGAGTAGGGGCGAGATTTTCCGCACCTGTCCGGACCGGCCCTGGGGCCCACCGAGCCTCCTATAGAGAGTGTACCGGGCCTTTCCCGGGGGTAAAGCGGCCGGGGCGTGGCGTTGATCGCCCATTCTCATCTAGCGCCGATGTTAAAGAACGAGTAGAGCTATACCTCTCCTCCCCCTCAGGGCCTTCGTGGCCTGTTCTAGGGTGAACTTTACCTTTACCTCTACCTCGGGAATTTATATTATTTTCTTGGGGGGAAGGGAATGCCAGGACAGTGGGGTAAACGGGTGCCTCCCTCTACACACACACATGCAAATCCTTTCCAGTTTAAGGCCGGAACGCGCTACATCGAGCATAAATGACAATATCGCCTAAATTCTGCCCTGAACATGTGCTGCCATCACAAAGTTCAGTTAAGTTCCGGGAGGTGTTGTTAGATCAGACTGATAGTGAAGATTGTATACCTGATGGAAACTGCTTAGTACTCTAATGAAAGTGATATTCGCAGGTTCTGCGCACATCAGCACCAACACCTTTACCTTACAGTCGTCTCTTCGTGTAATTGAGCACTGCTTCATGGACGTGTAAACGTGCTGTTACTACACTAATTGCACTTGAGTGGTCAAATTCATTGCCTGGCAGCTTTTTCTGGGAAATGAGGACCTGACATCCATTGGATTGGAGAAGATGTAGGCCCATGGTGGGTCTCCATAATATAACGTGTAAATTCCAAGCTAAAATGTTATTCAAATTTAGGAGAAGCTGTATGTAAATAAACATTAGACGCCATGCAAACAAATCAATGGCCCTTGAGATATGATCTGAAAACTGACCACGCCCAAAGCAGTTTATTAGTTTCCTTACGTCGCTGTATGATTCCAGTGCATTGAAAGTGTGTGAGAGGACAGTGTCGCATTATATAAGTAATAAGCCTGTCTATATAAGGCATCTAATCTGTAGAGGACCAGAGATGTTTACGTTTGTCTAGACGTGCAACTGGAAGGAAAACATACAACGCATTTATGTAAATAAGCATTTGGAAGGCCAACAGAGTAGTTCAAAATGCAACGTTCTGTGTGTTATTAAGAGTGTGGTGAAGAAATTATGTACTTTTTATATTTATTTTATTTTGTGCTTCAATGAAGGAGGTTGACAATCCAATGAAATATACGTAGAACGATGGCAGGAAGAAACAAGTGCACATTTTTGGGAGACAGACAGAACTGGAAGTGTAGAATATTTTCAGTCAGTGCCCCAATGTAGGGTAAGGTCACTACATACTGGGAAGAAATATGCACTTTTTGAGATGAAATTGACACCCCAGTTTGCTAGTACGAAACTTTATTTGTGTTTTCAATTTTATTTGCGTTTATTTTATGTTTTATATAAGATTTTGTTTTTATGTCATTAAAATACCTAACCTCACCTTAGCGTACAGATCTGTGTTTCTTAGCCTCCGATGTATGTTTCGTTGGGTTCGATAGTAAATATTTCGTACCATCTGTGGTCATAAAATTAAATGAAATATAGTATCCAAAGTCGAAAATATTTCTGGTGATAGACCATATTATACAGAGTTATTCAAAATGATTGTCGGGGTCATACACAATACACTCCAGATGCAACCCCATGCGATTTCTTTCTATGGGGTTACGTCAAGGATTAGGTTTATGTTCCTCCTCTTCCCGCAAGTATCCCGGAACTGAAGGTACGAATCAGAACCGCCATTGAAACCATCACCGCTGACATGCGGAACGAACTCGATTGTCGTGTTGATGTTTGTAGAATCACAAAGGGTGCACATATAGAGCACCTGTAAGGTATGTGACAAACATTTGGAGTGTTGTTCTATTAACCTTTAGATGCCTAACGTCAACTATAGTTGACGTACCGCACCGCTAACCTGTAAAGTTGCATTTTATATATTTATTCAACAAGTATAGGTACTAAATATATTAAACATGGTATATACTCTCCGTTCTTTTCTCTTCAGAATGCAGTTTGTTTCATAATTCTAACATATTTGGTTCTTGTATTATTCACATTTTATATACAGGGTGTGCTAAAATTTAAAAAATAATTCCGGCGCCAAAAGTTTAAATAAAAAAATACACATGCTCCTATCTCAAGTGTATTGTATGACAAGTTGTTAAAACCCCGACAATCATTTCGAATAACCCTGTATAATCTGTATAATTTCGCCCATTTAAAACATTAGTTTACATTTATTTTGCACTTCTAGCTGTACCTTACAATGTTCGTTACTTTGGTAAAATGCATAAATATTTTTCATACTTAGAGATGGGGAAATTTAGCGTACGAGCTTAAGATTGTCGGACAGGTACTGAAATACATTCTTCGAATCGCGGTCTTGTTACCGGCTGTGCTGGTTTGTTTTGCAGTATTACTCGGTTTTTACAGGAAAATGTCCAGATAATGTCGACCGCCGCCTCCATCCAGATCTTTATATTAACGCCATCCATATCAATTCTTGCGTCTCATTGATGCTATTAATAATGGAGATGAAATAGTGTAATATTTAATCCCAGACTTTAGAATGAACGGGACAGGCAGTGTACGTATGACTTAACGTTGAGACGCGTTCGTGCAACTATTGTTGCATTGGAGAAGCAATGAGTATTACACAACTTGAGTGTGTGTATTTGTAGCCTGAGATATTCAGCATGCAATGTACATGCACCATGTTGTCAAATATGGCCTGCGACGCCCTATAATATCTTTCTACATTGTCTCATAAACGGCACGATTTAAAAAAAAGAAAGTTACTGAACATAAAATGTGTGTTTGCATGAAATAGTCTTCATTCTATGAAGAAGTGAGCGAGATAAGATCAATATTGATCTTCAGGTACTCCACCCTTTAATCTTTTCTTATCTTAATGAAACTTGGATTTTCTCGACAGAGTTTCGAAAAAAACTCAAATAAATTTCATGAAAATCCCTTTAGTGGGAACCGAGTTGTTCCTTTCGGACCTACGGATGGACGGACATGAAGCTCATAGTTGCTTTTCGCAATTTTGCGAAAGCGCCTAATAAAATGAATGGGACTTAAAATATTGCACACCAAGGCCCATATTCTGTGGCTTAATGGTGGAAGGGGTAGGAGTCAATACAATGACTAGGTTACGGGCGGCACGACCGAGGAATCGTATTTCGATATCCGGTAGGAGTAACGTATTTTTCTGTACTCCACTGCGTCGACACCGGCTATGTAGCCCCACCGAACCTCATAGTCAGTGCGTAAAGGTAAATCAGTCCCATTACAGGCCCGAGGTGCCCAGACGGTTCCAGGAAGTTAAGGTTCCCAGATTACGTGACAATGGCTCAGGATGGTGGTAAAGTTGTCAGCCTTACGCACCGGCCGCTTTTACCCCCAGGAAATACTCTTGGTACTCATTTCTGTTAGAGGCTGAGTCGACCCCAGGGCCATAGTGCGATCGGAAGGATTATGTCAATGAAAAATTCCAGTGACACCATCTGGAAAAGAACCAGCGACCTTCCGATTTGTAGCACAACACCTTAACCACTGTGCTACCGCGGTCCCGCCTAGTCAATTTGTACCGCCTGTAAACCGCCCGGTATGGGAAGCTGATCACTCACCTTCATCTAGTGCCGAAGTTAAGAACGGGTGGAGCTATACCTCCGCTGTCCCATATGTTTTCATGGCTTATGCAAGGCATTTTGCTTTACTTTAGAGTAAGAGGAAGTCGAAGTGTCCCTCTGTGATCGTATATTAGGTGCAATTTATATCGTGTCCTTTCACTTTGTATTCAGGCCTGTATGTAATAACCTTGTTGAATAAATAATGAACAGCTTAAGTTGCGTAACTCTTGTTAAAGCCTCATTATAACTTTACTCTAGGAATGAAGTTAAGTGAGAAATGTCTGGATTTGTGATATATATGACGAGTGAAGACTTCAGAGTGGAACAAAAGTGGATAGATGATCTCGTTTCTCGTTTGCGCAAGGCTGTTGAAGTTGATGGAGATTATGTAGAAAAATGAGGTGTGTAATACATCCTATGAGAATGTTCTAATACATACACAGTACATTACTATCAGTAAAATAATTGTGTTGCAAAACTTTTGGGGCAGTCTTCGTAGGTCAGTGTGTTGTGCTGGGTTGTATAATCTAAGACATTTCTCATCTACTTCTTGGCGGAAGCCAGAAATCACGAGATGGTAATTCGATTCTTGTAAAGGGCTACTCTTGCCACCCACATCCAAATTGGTTGTGATCTAACCAAACTGCCTGTGTGGTAGGTACCGAAGGCTGTTATATCGGAGATGAAGCGGTTGAAGCACGAAGCCGCAGAGTCACTTGCAGTCCCTAGACTGAGAATGCCTGAAGTTTTTTTTTTTAATTCCCACCGTACCCTTTCATTTATTGGTGGCTCTTATGAGAGTATTTGGGGAAAAAAGGTAAAGGAATCTTTCTACAGGCCTGGACAGGCTCTCAGTTTTGCAGAAAATTGAAGCTCCCAGATTTCTAGACGGTCGGCATATGGAGGGGGTAAGTTTGTCAGTCCTACGCATTGGCTGCCTTTACCTCCCTCCCCCCACCCCGAGGAAATATTCCTGGTACTCGTTTCTCTTAAAGGCTGATTGGAGCCTAGGGCTAAAGTGCGGCCGGAAGAATTATGTTAATGAAAAATCCAATGAAAGCATCGGGAATCGAACCTGCTATCCTTCCGACTAGCAGCGCAGTGCCTTAACCAACTGCGCCACCGCGTATCTTTGATGAGAGCCTTTAGCCTTAGGGAAAGCTACGTGATTCTTATATCGGTCGGTCGGTCTGTAATAAATTTCGAAGGCAGCGGAATTATTTTCCTGAAGGTTCCCATTATCGTTATTCTGCAGTTTCTCAATATTTAACTTTACAGTAGTTGAAATGTTGCGGTCTAAAATTATTTTCATGGATTACTGACATCAATATGGCTTAAAATCTCTTGGCAAACGTGTAACCCTTACGTGAAAATGTTTACCGATATGTCATTGCATATGTTTGATATGTATGTTAGGAAGTATTTAAAAATACGACCAGAAGATGGTAGTAAATATTTGCTGGTCTGTCGTCATGTACATACAGTATGTTATTTGGCAGAAGACGGTGGCATTGTTGGTAGCAGTTAAGAATAAGAGGCAACTGTTTGAGAAACGTCGCTGGAACGTCGGTTTCTAAGCCATTGGTACTGCAATATATTTGGATGTCAGTGGGCATGTAGAAAAAAAAATTGTATATTTGGTACAACAATGGATTATAAACATTTTTGAGGGTTTAGTATTTAGGATGAACTTTGTTTTTCCAGGAAAGAAAAGGAGCACTTGCACATAATTTTTATCTTTGGACTTTCCAATCAACTATTTCCCGATATAACTTCAGCAGGGTTAGCAAGGAGCTTGGTGTATTAATATGTACAGTCGAACACAACTATAGTTGTATAGTATAGTTGTGTTTGACTGTACGTTTTAATATACCAAGCTCCTTGCTATTGTACCAACACAACGGGGATGACGCACCTCAGAATTCAGCAGGGTTTTTAATAATGCCAGCACAAAACCTAGACCAAAGGACAAAAGGTAGTGAGGATGTAAAGTAGAAAGAAATTAAAAAGAACACGATTCGATAAGGACTGCAATTTCTACGACAGCTCTGTGTGTTTTGTGTGGGAGTGATCGTTATTCATTTGGCGAGTTTCAAGAAAGGAGTCATTTAATTGTTTGGAACATCAAATCCATTTGACGTACATTTTATATTTCTATTGCGTCTGTGGTCTAGTGGTCAGAGTTTCTGGCTACAGATACAGAGGTCCCGGGTTCGATCCCCGGCGCTACCAGATTTTCTGAGTAGTAGTGGGTCTGGAACGGGGCCCACTCAGCCTCTTGAGCCTCGTGAGGTCAAGTGAAGAGCTACTTGAATTTAAAAAGTGGCGGCTCCAGGTCTAGAAAACAGAGATTAACGGCTGTGGGGACCCGTTGCGCTGACCACGTGACACCCCTCTATCCGCTAAAATTTGGCACTAACTTCGCCGACCGGCGGCGGCCGCTCTGTCAGTATAGTTCGCGTGCGGACTAAGGCCACGGAGTTTAGTTTAATTGCAAGAAATAACGAAGAAGTTGTCGAAACTGAGGATATGTTACTAATTTCGTTGAATTCGCTCCTTCAGAATCTAATAATTGCTCATGTAACCCAGAAAGCTTCCCTATTTCACAGAACCCTCCCACCTTGTTTCTTTAAAGTCCATCTTAACAATTGCGTCACATTGCAAGCAGATGTCTTGCGTGATCTATTCTTTTCAGCTTGTAAGACGGATCTATTCGGAACTGCACTTTATTGTCGTCTACCTAATAACATTTGACGTACCTGAGAAGTTGGAATTACACGTTGGCCCCCATCTCAAACTTTCAAGTGCTATAACAAATTAAATTACATTTCAACGTTTAGCTCGTACCGCGCAGTGAACACATTCAATCTGAGTTGTAGCAAAACAGGCAGTTTACGTAAAAACGTAAAATTGAGTCGTGTCGGCGCAACCATTATTTCCGTAGAAAAGCAGCAATTATTTCATATTCTGGGAGTGTGCTTGTAAACTCAGTTATCCAGCATGAAAAGCACATGAGACGTATTTCTGTATTGTCATCTATGGCCTCTGGCTCTACCATATTTTCCGATATTATCTAAAAAAGGCACGGTTTTCGGAAAACAGATTATTCGATATAAAATATGTTTTGATTTTATGTATACCTTTTGTCTGGAATATTTTTCATTCTAAGAAGAAATGAGCGAGATGTTACGAAGAATATACATATGTCTTCGTGTAAAGTACCCGTTGTTATTTTCACATTTGAATGAAACTCGAATTTTCTCCACAGAATTTCGAAAAGTACTCGGATATCAGTCTTCAGGAAAATCCATCCAGTAGGAGCAGGGTTTTTCCATGCGGACAGCCGGACGGACATGAACCTAATAGTTGCCTTGCGCAATTTCGCGAACGCGCGTAAAAACCAGCTAATGTCACGGAGGGAAATAATCGCTGTTTTCTCCGAAATCCATATAAAACACACAAATTCACTCTGTGAGCAGTTTATGAATATTTAAATTGGTAGTAAACATAGTTACCACTAGACTTGGAAGATGTCAGTTTTCGCCAGCCCCTTGTTACTTCCGTCTTTGAGCTCAATATTTTTTCCAAAACATTTGCAATAAGATGCAGAAATTTCGCTGATTCAAAACTGGTATTGTGGCGATACGTGGATTCCTATGCTCGTACGTACGTTTCGGAAGAGCATCTGTATTCAGATTTTGTTCATGAAAGTAAACCGAAATGCCGTCAAATGTTAATACGCCAGCAGAGTACTCGACATGGACTGCGGCTTATGCACACTATCTTTTTCGGTTCCTTCCGCTGAGTCGAAGGTTTGTGATGTATTGACGAAACGCGTATGCTGCTCACTGGCTGCGAACGTAGTTACTCTCAGTGCCTGACAGATGGTGTTGTTTGCTAGGGGCCTCGACATGCACACACTTTCGTCTAGAAGACACTTATTGTAGAATTTTAAATTAATCATTTCCACTGGTGTCTTCTGAGTACTTATCGCCGCATTGTCATGTTTCAAAGTAATAAGAGTACTGTGCTTGGTACTGAAAAATATGCCAGTGTCTGGTAAAATTGGCTTTGTGTATTCACTAACAATGAAGCATACAAACAGACAAATTCAGTAATTCACTACTCCTGTTTGTTTTCTCAGCAGGACAGCAACTCTTCTCTTTTACAACTGATTCCTTCTTTAGTACCCAAAGATAAGTGAATCACGTGATCTAGCCATTGACCTCTTTTTTTTACTTCAATTACTTTTCCATTATCAAACGTACCTCTGATATCTACTTGTACTTCAGCCTTCCTGTGTGGTACCTTTGGATCTTCCAGTTTTCTTTTTTACGAATCAGAATGTGGGTAGTTCCTGACTGACGGTAGTATGCTTACACTGTCGATCAACTAATGTTACTGTTGAAATGTACAAACATGTATCTTGGCCAAATGTGTGTCGTCATAAGAGGACGAGGTTGCTTTGGATATATAGATTTATAGGACGATTACAAAAGCACATTAAAAAGATTGAGAATTTGGATGTGTTGCAACTTGCACAGGTTGGCGGGATTATGTGAACACTAGCGAGGCCTGTGTTCCATTACAAGGTGGGCATATCTGGACCAGTTACTTCAGTATTGACTCCTCACGTGTGACATTCGTCATCACGTACTAAACTATTTAATTTTTCCGGACCAAAATTTGAAGCAGTTGCATGCGAGACAGAGTTGTTACTGCTGAATTAAACTGCTTGGTAAACACGATGGGCAAACTCTTGTTTACATACAGCCACTTGCTTTTATCTCCAAGTTATTTAATTTATAATTATGGTCGCATAGCTAACTAATTAGCGGACTAATTTAATTCAGGAGCGTTTGTTTGAAACAGAAATGGTTTTTCGTTTGGTGGAGAAGTTCCAGATGGTAGTGGATGTGGGGAAAAGATGTTTATTTTACTGCGGAGAACAGCTGGAAGCTGAAATTGAAAGGACGTCTCATTTGATAACTGTGAAGAAAGAAATACATGAATAACCCTAGTTTTAAATTATTAAATACTATAATTAAAGGTAAATTTAATTGTAAGCTAAACAATGTAAGTACGACAGCAATGTAACGGCGAAGTACCTTCTTAGAAATTGAATTTAATGAGGTACTTGAAGATTTGAGAATTTTTAAAGCAATACAGCGGTTGAACATTGGTACCGTTAATTGCATATCGTTCATCATATTTAACAAAGTACTTGTTGTTATCAGACCCGCGAGTTTACCGTCGCGATAACGAAACGTTTGACTGAATGCAATGCTGCATTTAGTGTCTTTCAAGAAAACTATAACTGAGGGAATTTCCAACCATAATTTCGTATCTTTATTGCGTAAATGCGGGGTTTTAGATTCTGATGCTTTAAATGCCCTTGTGTGGACTAGCTTATCTCAAGCTGGAAGTGTGCAGTGTCGTGTAGTGAAAATACTGATGTATTGGTATGACCGGACCACAGTAGAAACATCCGTTGGTGTTGAGCGCAGCGTTTGATCTTGCTTTGTAATGGAACAACCAGAATGACAGTTGAAATACAAGCAGGGATAATATACAATTTTTCATATCGAAAGGTTAAGGTTAGGGCTCATGCTTGTGTGTGTGTGTGTGTGTGTGTATATATATATATATATATATATATATATATAGGGTGTG
>Ga0123354_10009720_pt1 | contig 14771 bp, 13 predicted proteins | sample TergutLab28metaG_2_FD_97872 | JGI IMG/M metagenome (GOLD analysis project Ga0123354, IMG submission 97872) | Labiotermes labralis P4 segment gut microbial communities from Petit-Saut dam, French Guiana - Lab288 P4 | ecosystem: Host-associated > Arthropoda: Insects > Digestive system > Gut ... | reverse complement strand
CTGTGTCTACATATTGTTGGCTGAGGTCATACGGATGGCGGCCACGCAAGGCTTTTTGGGACCATTGTCTCTTGACTTTGTTATTATATTCTTCATCTGTGGGGAATTCATTTGCATTTTCGCGGACTAAGTCCAGTGGCGTGCACCTATCATCTGCTTTCACTACTGCAGCATGAAAAGACGACGTGACCTGTTTGTTTAACCTTTTGACGCCTAACGTCAACTATAGTGGTCGTACCGCACCGCTAACCTCTAAAGTTGCATGTTATATATTTATTCAACAAATTTAGGTACTGAATATTTTAAACATAGTATATACTCTCCGTTTCTTTCTCTTCAAAATGCAGTTTGTTTCATAATTCTAACGCATTTGGTTCTTGTATTATTCTCATTTTATATACAGGTGTGCTAAAATTTTAAAAAAAAATTCCTGCGCCAAAAGGTTAAGAAGTATGTCTGAAGGAGCTTCACCTGCTTATCATGTATTCGAGTTATATCAATCAATCCTCTGCCACCCATTTGCCGTGGTAGAGTAAGTCTTTCCTTTGCAGCACGGGGGTGGTGAAATCTATATCTCGTGAGTAACGTTCTCATTTTGGTTTGGAGGTTCTCTAAGTCTGTAGGTATCCATTTCACTATTCCGAAGCTAAAAGTTAGTACTGGGGTCGCATAAGTATTGATAGCTTTTATCATATTTTTTTCCATTCAACTTTGTCTTTAATATGCTTGTTGTGCGATTTAAATATTCTTCGCCTAGCTTCTGTTTCATTCGGGCATGCTTAATTTGTTTAGCTTGAATGTTATTATTATTATAATTATTATTATTTATTGCAATTGAGTTTTCACTCGGTGTCAGCGGTCCTTACACTAGTAACAAATAAGAATAAATATACGAGGGAGAGTCAAAATGAAAACCTTAAAAGTGCGATGAAAATTCGAAACACAGCTCGATTGGTTTGGAAGTTGACAAAGATGATACCCATGGTTTGAAGAGTGGCCGACAGGTGGTAGTACGATGCAGGAATGCAACACGACAGAGTAGTAGTAGTGTAAAGATGGCGGCCCCGCTTGCAACGTACACCAAAGAAGAACAGAGTTGTCATCCTTTTTTTTTAAGTAGTGAAGGGGTGAAACCCATCGAAATTCATCGACGAATGAAAGTTCAGTATGGTGATGCATGTCTGTCACTACAGCAAGTGTACGAGTGACTAGGAAGTTCATGAACGGCATTAGTTCTGTAGCAGACTCTCCTCGACCTGGTCAGACACACCCAGTAGTGACACCAGAGACCATTGCAGCAGTTGAAGCCATCGTGAAAGAAAATCGTCGCGTAACAGTGAATGAAATAGCACGCAATGGAGACTACATAGAAAAATGATATCATGTGTACCTTTTGTGTTCAATAAACAATGAGATAAAAAATATTTAAGGTTTTCATTTGACTCACCCTCGTACATAAAAGAAACAATACAAAAACACAGTACAAACAATACAAAACACAGTAAATACGAGTACGCATATTACCAGAACACCCACACAATTGTCAAAACACCCACACATACAGACACACACACACACACACACCTATTACAAAGCAAGTTAAAACAACCACAGTACAAGACACACACCAAATAAAATAGTCACAATACAATCAAGTACCCTCAGTATAAGGTCACCCTAATGTGACTGGTAATTTTGTCCCCAAGAACTTCAACGTAACTCACTTCACTTCAAAACAAAATCACTTCACTTATTTACACTCAACCCCCACTTGAATTCCATTGCTTGTAACTACATTCTTAACCCTGTATCTAAAAGTGTTTAGCTTACAAGGGAAAGACTACTAAGCCTACAGGTAATTGGTTCCAGCTTTTAATGGTCCTATTAGGAAGAAATATTTACCAACATTTGTTCTCTGTTTCCTAATACTAATTTTCCGATTATGATAGTCCCTACACAGGTAACGTGATTTTAGAAGTCTATCCCCCATCGCTTTCCAAGCCCTTCCCCCGGTGTATGCCGTGAAAAGTTCGCATATTCTGGCTATCAATCTGCGCTGTGCCAAAGTTTCCCAACGCGACTCATTTCATTCAAACCCACAATCTCGGCAGGCGAGCGGCCGCAGACCTACGCCTTAGACCTCGCGGCTGCTGGGACCGGCAAACCGTACAGGTTACGCCGATTTATAACATGTATACATGTACAACGTAGTACAGCGTATAAGTCAAACACAACCGTTTTTTATTACATAGAATGTTCTATTAGGGCGACATTATATTACATTTTCTGCACCTGCCGCTAGTATGCAGTTTGTAAAATCCTGTCTTTTTTCCGCCTTATCCGATAAGCTTCCACATAAGCATGTAGGGCCAGTTTAGATATTTATAGCGGTCCGGCTTTCAGAATATGCCTATGTTTTGGGAACCCCGGAGCTAACTGTCTGCTTTCTTCGCCCACGTGATTTCTGTCGCTTCCATAAGAAATTCTGCAGGCACAGTGCTCAGTGGATTGCAGATTCCTAAACATGTTCGTTATGTAACACTAGACGGTACACCATGTCCAGCAACTAAGTAGTTCTGAGTGTGATACAGCTGCCGTGGGAGCCCCTTAGAATTAATTTTATATAGCGCATCTAATTAGGATGAAATTAATGCAACGAAGACGGTCTACTGGCTCCCCCAAGGACTACCATGTAACATGGTAACCGTATTTCGTCGAATTATGCGCGTTATTGTGACTGGTGAATAAGTAAGGATTTAGAAGAAAACGGGTAGGTACACTCATGAACCGCGACAACGTTGTCCGTATCGTGACTAGGCTACGGACTGAACAGCCGAGGAACTGTGATTCGATTCGCGACAAGGGCGGGGGGGGGGGGTTTTCCTGCAAATGTCGAGATCTGCTCTGGGGCCCACCCAACCTCATATTGAAGGGTCCCGGGAGTAAAGTGGCTGGGGCGTGCCGAGGTTAAGAATGAGTTGATTTATACCTCCACTGCCCCCTACGCCGCCATGCTGTGTAGGGGATAATTTTTACCCCTTACTCTCGTATTGAGAACGGAGTCTAGGATAACATATAGTCAAGACGCGATAGGTTGGCGTGATGCCTGTTGTTACTATATTTTATTTTTTAGGGAGTCGGGATAGCTCAGTCGGTATAGTGACTAGGCTACGGGCTGAATTCCGGCAGAGTCAAGAGATTTTTCTCTCCTCCAAAACGTCCAAGCCGGCTCTGGGGTCCACCCAGCCTCATATTCAGTGGATACTGTGTTCTGTTTCGCCGAGGGTAAAACACCCGAGACGTAAAGCTGACCACTCACCTCCATCTAATGTCGAGACTGAGAATGAGTGGATCTATACCTCCACTCCACATTTTTACCTTCATAGCGTGTATCGGGTCAACGTTACCTTTTATTGTATTTTTTATATGAACTTATTACACAAGTATATATTTTGTAAACGTTAAATTTATCGGATATAACCTCTAATAATCGCATCGGCTCCCGGTTTGAATCTTTGTCTCGCTCGTAATATTTCATATACAATGTGTAGGTATGCACATGTTTATCTCTATACTAGATTTCACTTGTCTGGGTCAACTGTCTCAGAAGTTGACATTGATGATATACACGGACGGCATATTGGTCTCTTTAGTGTATTGTTTTTCCCTTTTTAAGACAAGAAAGTACAGATATGCGTCGCTTAACGTCGGGGATACGTTCTGAGAAATGCGTCGTTAGGCGATTTCGTCGTTGTGCGAACGTCATAGAGTGTACTTGCACAAACCTAGACAGTATAGCCTACTACACACTTAATCTGTGTATAGCCTATTGCTCCTAGGCTACAAACCTGTTGAGCATGTTACTGTACTGAATACTGTAGGCAATTGTAAAACATTGGTAAGTATTGTAATAGTATATTATATTTTAATGTTATATTATATCATAATCTTATGGGACCACTGTCGTATATGCGGTCCGTCGTTGACCGAAACGTCGTTATGCGGTGCATACCTGTAGTTTAAAAATAGGGAACACACTATAGCAGTATTTTATTTAGCTGCTGGTCTGTATCAATACTGCAAGACAAGCAACAGGTGAAGATTGTAAGTCCTTCAGAAATACTTGATACCTTTCGTTTCAGAATCTTTGACCTTCCTATCTCTTATCTAAAAGCCTAAATATTATAAAATGTAACTAACGTTTTGGCTGTAGGTTTGTGTGTGTGTTTAAAACTTGGTCCCCCTTTCGAAGACAGTAATAAAGCAATGAGGAGTACTTGAGAGCAGTGTGTCAAGGAAAATATCTGGATCTATGTGAGGACAGATAAAATTGCGTAACAAGAAATTTCATAATTTGCTTGCATTCACAAAATATTCGGGTGTTCAAATGGAAGAGGAACTAATAATAATTATAACCGTCTCACGTAGCCAGTTATGTATTCTCTATTCGTGTAGTTGTACACGGCCTGGGGATGGCAAAACATAGCTAAAACGTGTGACTAATTGTGGATTTTTGATAAATAATTGTTGTGTGTGACAGTTAATTATTGGTGGCTGAATATACAGGGTGATTCGGGACGAAAGGTCAATATATTGGAGGTGATAATATCGGTCATTGTTTAAAAAAAAGTTCATATCAACACGTGTATTACTGTGATACAGCTGGTTGAAACTCCATACCTAACTCTATTAGATTTTTGTTTGTGGGGTTGGATTAAGGGCGAAGTTCACAAAAGAAAAGTGGATACACGAGACAAGTTGCTTGCTCGCAGTTTGGATGCTGCTACCCGCATTAAGAAACGTGAAGATCAACTCAGACGAACAACAGGCGATCTTTGCACAGGACATGCAAAGTGCATTGAAGTAGACGGTGGAATTTTTTTAATATTTACTGTGAACTCTAACAAATTTTTCATTTCTGCGCAACAAATTTGTCATTTAAGCATTAAATTAAAATTTGAATTAAAATAAAAGTAAGTAGTTTATGTTTCTTTAATCACAGTTCACAGTGTTTTTGTATTTGTAGTTTCATTCAGTTGTATCTCGGTAACCATTCAGTGTTAGACACATGTCCACATAAATATTTTTTTCTCACCATGATCAACACTATCACCTCCCAAAATAATGGACTTTCCTCTTGAATCACCCTGTATACATAAACACGACGGGATGAACCATATCGGCCTGAAAAGACGTAGGATATGTTGCCATAATGGTAATACGAGAAGTGCGTTTGGAAATGTAGCCGTAATATCTGAAAAGAAGAGACCAATTTGAATTATTAAATAGCACGACATTAAAATATATCTGGAAGAAATAGGATTTAAGAATGTGTACTGATCTTGCAGAGGGAAAGTCCAGTGGCTGGCTATGAATTATGAGGTTCCATAAATTGGTTGGAGGGAGGGAGGGAGGGTGTTATTGCCGCCCCTAACGACTTCCAGCTCCTCAGTAATAAATCTGCCGCATTCAATTTGTCCTGCTAGCATATGGCGTTCATAGTTCCTTAGCAAGTGTCACTGAGATGTTACATGCAGCTTGTGCAGTAACCGCGCAAGAACAGGCGGAATCCATCTGAATGATTAATGATGCGTCTGCGAAATGATGAAGTGACTAATTTTACTGGGGGGTAAAGGGATTCCGTATATGGAAATGAGGACGGGGATTCCAAGACTGGACAACGGGACAAAATAAACTAACATTTATGACGTTCGTGAACCTGTGAGTAATGTCGCTAATTAAGCTACTTGGAAGTATGAATACAGAGTGGAAGTAGTTGCTTAATTTTATCTCTCAGGCTTTCAAAATAAGGGAGCGTTGCTATGAAACTTGTGATTCATAGTTACAGTCATGTTCGTAATGAGTGGGTGTATTCAAGAACAGCTAAATGACAGTAGCAGTCCCAACTCGGTGTAAATACCTGCTGTCAACTGTGGGGACTGTTTAGTGTCACTGATTACGCCCAGTGATAGACAATTAGAACTTCTGGAGCTTCTTTAATATGGAAAATGTCGGAATAGCAGCTCAAATTAGGGTACGACTGGCTCCTTCCACGTCCCTTCCACTTCTTCCGTTAATCGTTGTACCACTCGACTTTATATATACTGGGTGGCAGAAATTAGCTACTTTACGTCCGATGTTTTTTATGTTACGTCTGGCGTCTTGTGTCTTTTTGCGCCATTCTGTATAGTCTGAACTGCTGACAGCGTCGTTAAATAAACCATGTGTAAATAAATAAATAAATACATCTGGTACATAATTGCGGGCAGCAATGTGGTTTACTGCTCAATGACATGATACTTTAAACGATGTGCATGGTGTTTTCCCAGCCATTAGTGACAAAGATTTATGCTAATATAAGCAAAATCTTATCCACGTTTAATTACTTGTTAAGAGTTGCAGTACAAAGTGCTAAGGAAAACACTGTACCTGAGAGGAGAACTGGGTAGCATGAGTGTTTGGCTAGGATGTCACATAACAATACAAGACAGGCAATGTACGTGTAACGTAACATTAAGACGCGTTCGTGCAACCGTTGTTGCAGTGGAGAAGCAACACGTATTACATATTCTGAGTGTTTGTTTGTAGCCCTAGATATCGAGCATGCAATACGCATGTGCCATATTGTCATCTGTAGCCTGCTCCGATCTACAATGTTTTTCCACATTACCTCATAAAAGGCAAGATTTTCGAGAAAGAAAGAGTCATTGAACACAACATGTACTATTCTAAGTGTGTGTTTGTAGCCCTAGGTATCCAGCATGCAATACGCATGTGCCATATTGTCATCTGTAGCCTGCCCCGATCTACAATGTTTTCCCACATTATCTCACAAACGGCAAGATTTTCGAGAGGGAAAAATGTCATTGAACACAACATGTGTTTTGATTTCCTTTACAATTTTTGTCCGAAATATTTCTCATTCTAAGAAGAAATGAGCGAGATACGATCAAAAATATCTAGTGGTCTTCATGTGAAGTACCCGTTATTCTTGTCCGATTTTAATGAAACTTGAATTTTCTCGACAGATTTTCGAAAAAATACTTAAATACAAATATTCATGAAAACACGACCAGTGGGAGCCGAGTTGTTCCATGCGGGCGGACGGACAGACATGACGAAGCTAATAGTCCCTTTTCGCAATTTTGCGAACGCGCCTAAAAACTGATTACTTATACAAGCCTTCTAACATTGTTACGATAGTGAATATCAGGAGGGGTGCGGTAAACTGGCCACGTGACTGAGATGGGAGAAATAAGAAATGTATAAGGGAATTTTGATGGAGAAATCTTTTGGTAAGCGGCCGCGCATAAGATAGGATATAGCATGCATGACAGAACAATACAGTGAATACGGTACATGATATCCTTCCGTGTGCGTGGTCGCCGGAAGAGGGTAAGACCGACTGAGGACCGAGGATGTGATGTGCTGGCTAGGCACGCTTGACATACGCATAATGCTAAAGCACAGCACTGGGACAAAATCATTCTTACTCTTTTATTTGCACAAATGATACGGCTTAAGTATTTCACTGATGTCAACACACTGGGATCCCAATGTGTGCACAGCATCCTGTGACTTAACCTGTAAAGAATAGACCTGAAGATGACTGTTCAATAGTCGAGACATATAGCCTATATAATTACCTGGTGTAATAAAAACAGTTGTGTTGACGTACACTATTAATATCATAATCAGGGGAGAACACAGTTTCTGGTTCTAAGGAAGTCGCAACTACTTTAACCTCTATCGGCCATTTGTTTCGCTGCTGTAGTGACACATATCTGCAGGTTAGGGTTTGCGTCTTTAGTTCTGTTACCTCTAGTCCTTTGATATGTCTTGATGACACCTGTTAGACAAGAGAGAGATGCTATGAAATGCTTCAAGCATTGTGATGATTCAGTGGCAGTGTCTGCATTGACATGTGTACATCAAATTACTATTTTTGTTCCTTCAAGGTCATGTTCAGTTAATTGATTGCTATTTGCTGACATTCTGTCCAAACAACTCGTTATGTCTCGAGAATGGTCAGAAAGTATACTTACTTTTGCATCTGACAACTGAAAATCACTCTTCACCCATTCTTCACCCAGACTGGGCAGCACAGTGCTTGCCATTCTTCCAATTTGCCATTAGTAGGAGTCCACATATGTTAGTTCAGTTTACTGCAGTTAGTATTGTATTGGGTTTTTATTCACCATATTTAAAGAACACCCTAGAAGTGCTTACTTTTAGCTCACAGACACGTGTCACATCTAAAAAACGCTTCATCCACTTGGACTGCATAAAAGACTCAAATGTTTTTATGCATACACTGTGTAGAACATAAATCAACATGGATTTTTGCCTACAAGTCTTTACTATTATAAAACTCGCAATGTCAACAACATTGTAATGTTATACTTACTATTTTAAAATTTTAATATTTTAAGTATCCTAATACTAGGCATTGTACTATCAAGGTTGACATGATGGTGCTTATACTGTGTGATATTTGTAACTGTCTGAGAAAGGCAACTCGATACTGAAACATTTAGATGTTTTCTATGACTTACATATTATTTATATCTTATCGCATGCATTTGTTGGTGAATGTGACTGATAACACAGTGTTCATTTCACATCAAGGTTTTCTCAGTTTTGCAAGCCCCATAGCACACGAATAGTGACAGTTGTCAGATAAAATAATGTCTGTATAGAGTATGGGTCTTGTGCTTAATGAGACACCTTGCTGCACTTGCTGTATTATATGTTGTGCTGCATGTTGTTGGTTCTGGAACCAAAGCAATGGCAAATCAACAGACTGTAGTGAATAAAAGGGCTGTGTGTTAGTCTGTTTCATGATGATTTGTTCACAGGGTTGCTACAAAAATGTTGCGTTTCTTTTTGTACAAATATCAGTATAGAGTGTTAATGACAAGGAAATACTTGTAGAAATGTCCACAGAGGAAAATTAAACCATTATGCACAAACATCAAGATGAAAATCTGTAAAACAAAGTATTATTATTAGTAGTAGTAGTAGTAGTATTACATAGCATACTGGTTTTTGGATCCTGGAATGAATATAAACTCAAATTTCACAAAATCATAAAGATTTCTGTTTATGTGAAACACTCTTGAGTGACATCACTCCATGCTCATTGGCATACACAAATTCATTCAGTTGATATAATCTTAAAGAGCTGCTTCAGTGAAAAAGTTACAGTCTTATAAATTCAGGTATCAAGGAAAAAGTAAAAATAGATAATATAAATACTGACAAACAGAATACATTGATCATAAATACATCATCCTATTCAAGGGGACTAACAACATGATAAACCATGGCTGGGTAGATATGATAGTTATTTCATTCCATTATTATGATTATCTACATTTCTGAACTGGTGAGGTTATTGAACAATGTACTAAATAATGTATGTCTCATTTGCAATATAATCACTGAGGACATTTTGCTAAAGAAATTTCTAAGTTTGGGAAAATGCAAGGGCATAAAATGGACAAATTTTAATTAACCTTAACACAAAGCAGATTTGATTTTTAAATTGTTTTACACTCCATTATTTGGCATGTTTTATCAGAGTTATGAAAACCAGTGCAGTTTGTATGAATACTACACAGGACACAGGTAATAGATTGGAAATGATGCTGCCAGAAATGACTATATAAACCGTTCCCAGAAGTTATCATTACTTGACTTGTGCAAAATTTGAGTTTCTCAAAACAGTGTTGCTGAGGGCTGAAGTCTTGTGGGATGTTATGCTGTGTCACTTGGTAAGTAGGTGCCAACAGTTCCAAACATCATTAACTATGACACAGTATAACGTCCCTGAAGACTTAGATCTTCTGCTTGATCTTCATCAAATATTTCCTTTGAGACATGTCTCAGGAAAACTGAGGGTTTTGTAACTAACACACCAACTTTATATGCACAAATATGGAATGTATAGAACCATTTAGATGGCTATCAGTCTTATTTTATCACAGCACATTCTTGTAATGAAAGTTCAAGACTAGTCAAAACCAGTACTTGTCACTGAGAAAAAGAAACATATATAAGTGTTCCCACAGTTAGTAAAATTCACATTGCATTTAAACATGCACTTACCATGCACACTTTGACCTTGCAAACATGTCTGTGGTGCCTGTCTCTGGCACAGGGCATATCATGGCACTTATTGTTTTGTTTGACAATTTTTCCACATTGATAAAGCGCCTGAGGAGCAGATTTACCAAGTAACATTTAGTCATGGTCGGTAATCTTCATTTTGGAAGTGGCAGATAAAATTCTGAGGTTATATTACACCCACCTTAAATCAAAGTAAATGTTTTAAATGTGTTAAATGTTTTTTCACATTTTTAGTCACAATGTTCATAATTACCTTAATTGCAATGCTAAATTCAAAGTGTCTCCAAAAGCACAGTTGTAATAAATAAACATAGAAGTAACAAAACAATAGTGCAGCTGTTGAAACAATACTGGGCTACAGCTGCATTGTGCATCACTTTTTCATTATCAGTCTGTTTATGAGCTTCCCAGTGTTTCTTAACTACTTCCAGAATGGTCCCCTCACATTAATCAGATTCAACACACCAACAAAGTGTGTGATTCGGAGCTTGCAGTTCTAGTTTTGTTTGACTACGGTCCTGAGTGTCATACACATTGAATACCAGTGGCACATTATCTATTACACGAGGGACACAAGACATAGTCAGTGTCGGACAGCAGCCAGTATCCTCTCCACATCGATGCAGCACTGTTGCCCATGGAGAATACCGGTCCTTTGGGTTCACATTAAATAGATCTTCTACTGGTATAAGGCGTGGCTGGGGTTCCTTGCAGGTGAAGCTTTGGACTCTCAAAATGTGCTGAAGATTCCTGGTTGCCAGATCCTCTGTTGCACAATGGACTTTGGCCACATTTGCCATGAGAACGATCAGTTTCAGGAGAGCCAGTAGTGCCACCATTACTAGGGCTGAACACAACAAAATTCCATCTTATTTACTATGTATCAGTTATAAGAAACTTCAGAACAGTTGTAGACATTTTTAACTGGCACAGATCTAGGTTGGAGTTGAAGACAGAAGTGTATTTCCTCTGGATGAATGTCTTTCCTCATTTTTTTTTTAATGAAAATATTTATCCTACTCTAATTCATAGGAAGTTGAACATGTTGTCAGTAGCAACAAAAAATAAAAAAGTAATTTCACAGTCAATTATAATAGTCAATGACAACAGTGTCATTAATCTTATGCTGAAATTACAAGTTCTCCAAGAATTATTCACAGAGTTATGGTTGTCACTGCTTGTGACATCTGTGAACTATTTTGACCTGTAATGGTAATGGCAATTTACACCTAAGAACATTGCACTTTAAAGCACGTAAATTTATCTTAAATCCCTTTTTGCTAAAACAATTTTTTTAAAAGAAGAGAGATGCAAATATTTCAATCCGTTAACATGGGAAACTGTGTGAGAGATTTGAACTCTCAAGGTCAGTGACATCCTGAGCAGTGTTGCAGCTGTCATGGACAGTTCAAATTACAATTCTGTTAGTGATTTTTGTTCAGTCAGAAGACTTTGGGACCCCAACATGACTTACATAGAGCTATACTGTGGATGTATACAAACTGTTAGCATCTTCCATAATAAATGAAGGCCTCCAGAATTAAAATTACAAGCAAAGTTTTCTACTGGCACATGAAATTCGTATGATATCCCCAACACTGTTCAATCTGCACTGTGATTTTTATCTGTCAGTGCTGCTGTGAGATGAACTACCAGAGGAAACATAAATTGTTATGGTTATAATGCTGTTATTGCTGCTTACATTTCACACAGACACTGTTGTACTGTGTACTTTCAGAACCACCTGTCCAGTAGGGCTAATTTCATAATAACAGCCCAGAGAAACTGAGTTAAATATCTTCAGTTTATGGCTAACTACGCACAAGAATCGAGATAAGATTGGGTGGTGACATCAGTTCTGTATTTGCTGTATCTTCTGAAGAGCTGTTGAAACTAATAACGCAGTACTCTTGAAATTAAGTGTAATTTTTTTAGCAAACTGCATTTTATCATCACAACAAATTCAGTGCCTACAGTGTTTTGATCCCTGAGAGTGGTTCTCCTGCTCATTGTTTTATTGATTGGTTACCAAACTGCAGGCACAGAGGTAATAGCTACTTTCTTCATCTCAACAACCATGACTCATTACCAAAGCTGGTACTGTAAGACTCCCCACATTAAAAAAGAGCTTTGAGACATAGGACTGAATTTATGTATGTCTTTAAAATTTCCATATTTAGTGTTATAGTTGATTTAAGCCTACTTATTGTGAAAGCAGAATACTGCAGTGCTCTTCCATTTGTAACTAGTATTAGTCAATTGAAATTTCAATGGGAAAATTGGCATTTCACATCTATAGCTATGATTTCTATGGATAAACCTTCCTGTGACTCACTGTCATACATTTATAACTTCTGAGATGTGCTAAAAGTCACAGTTTCACTGATTTTGCATGTCATAATCTTGAAGAGTTCTTGACAGACAGCTTGATTAGAATATACATAGGTAGTCATGTATTTGGACTACCTACAAACAGTGCTGACCAGAGCATAGGAACCGCATGACTGTTATTAAAAAAGATATTTCTGGCCATTGCCACCACCTAGCATATTGAGAACCATAAAAATGTCTTGCTGCATTGGGTCAGAATGACAGAATTCCAACTCATACACTTTTGTTAGATACAAAGCACATCACATTATTACATATGATTGTAATACACAGTTACATTCACCATGTGTACAGGATTAAGGAATATAAATAGTCAGGGGCATAGGTGCAGCCACTCCAGGCAGCAGAGTCCAAGGGGCAGCAAAATTTATATTTTAAATAGAAAATATTTCCTCATTCAACATATTTTAAATTATTGAAACAAATAAAAGGAAATTGAATGAATAATTGTGATTTTTTTTTAAGTTCACAGTTCCTGTCAGGGGTTGGCATTTTGATTACTCACCCTGAGTTATGCCACTGTAAACAGAAATGACTCCATACCATATGTTCATTGCTAAATAGATTACTGTGATTTGTTTCATATAGCTGTGGTGAAATTTATATAAAATCATTTTGGAAAAATGGAATGGATTGCAATTAATGTCACCAGCTTGGAAAGATTCAGGGGTTTTAGAATTATGCTGACCTAAGATTCTGGGCAAAAGTATTCCAGACAGACAGGTGTAACACACATGAGTAAAAATATAAAGTGGTCATGTCCCTCTGCATCCCATGAAAGCATATAGGGGAGTGGGGTGTGGCTCCATTCATTCTTAATCTTAGCACTAGATGGAAATTACTGGTCAGCTTTACCCCCAGGAAAGAACCCTTGTTTGCCTGCACACATGGAAGGTTGAGTGGACTTGATATAGGCAATGTTGATGAATTATTTGCACAGTGAACACAGTATTTTGGGACAGAAAACCGAGACTAGAGACACGTAATACAATGACCACCTAGACCAGTAGTTCTAAAACCTTCTTGTCGACGACCCAAAATTATAAATCACATTTATCTTGCAACCCACACGGTACCTGTATTCATTGAGCACTGTAACAAATTGCTTCAGATTTATTACATGCTTTTAAAAACATTTATGATGAAATGTATATGCAACATGGACTGTGTGTGCTAGAATACGTGCATACTTACAATGACCTAAGCCATCAAATTTACTGGATTTCTAGGGGACTGAATGAATCATCAGAAGGCTCTCGCGAGCCCTACTTGGATCGCGACCCTGGGTTTGATAATCATTGACCGATATTGTAACCGTCACCCCGCCATGCGGGCCTTCAGTTAGCACATGCCATCACCCCATGCAATCATTCAATCAGTCCCCAGACAACCAAGTAACTTGTTTTCCTTCTGATCTGCAGACTAATTTATACATGACTGCCCTCTCTAGCCGGCGGGGACAGTCAGCATATGAACACGTCACGGTGTCCAGCCACGACGTCCAGTCTGTCACGTGTTCAGCTGACGGCATGTTATAATTGTTGGTAGGTTTTCACTCTTTTATAGGCCACGCAGGCCCTTAGGGTGAGTAGAGGTATAGCTCTACTCTTTCTAGGACCTCGGAACTCTAGATGGGGTTGGGGGGTCAGCCCCACACCCCGGCCGCCTCTACCCCCGGGGAAGACCCGGTACCCATTGTACGGGAGGCTGGGTGGGCCCCAGGGCCGGTCTGGACGGGTGGAAAATCTCGTCCCCACCGGGATTCGATGCCGGACCGTCCAGCCCGTAGTCTGTCACTATACCAACTGAACTACCCGACCCACGTGTTATAATAGTTAGAGCACAAATTTCACATTCCAACAGCGCATTTCGTAAGTAGCAATGGCGATTCGGTGGATGGGGTTCTACGGTAAGGTTATGTGGTGATGGTTACCAAATCAACCCTTAGTTTTTTTTCTGTTGATTACCTTCGTCATGCTGTAAATTTGTGTGATTCGTACCTTGAATGATGTTACTCCGGACCGAATGTTCTTGGTGCTTGCTTAGTTCGGTTTCTTAGTGGTATAGGTAGCATCACCCAGAACAGACTGCAACTGTCACTGAACTAAAGGACCGCCAGGTTCCACATGCCAATATATATACACATGAGATGGTTCGTCGATTCTGGGGGGGGGGGGGGGGGAGCGCACGCACAACACCCCCCGCTTTGTTTTGGTGGGATAGTCCAAAAAAGCCCACCAGGGGGCTTT
>Ga0123354_10009717_pt1 | contig 14773 bp, 13 predicted proteins | sample TergutLab28metaG_2_FD_97872 | JGI IMG/M metagenome (GOLD analysis project Ga0123354, IMG submission 97872) | Labiotermes labralis P4 segment gut microbial communities from Petit-Saut dam, French Guiana - Lab288 P4 | ecosystem: Host-associated > Arthropoda: Insects > Digestive system > Gut ... | reverse complement strand
TTGTTGGACTGTATCGGACTGTGGTGGATAATGAAATGGCGGAGAAGCAGGGATTCGAACCCTGGGTGGAGTCGCCCCCACAGCGGTTTTCGAGACCGCCCCGTTCAACCGCTCCGGCACTTCTCCGCGCCGGGCTATTGTTACCGTGTTCTGGCCGGAACGTCAACAGTTCTAGAGAGCTGTTGACTTTGCCCTGACCCGTGGGTACAAATGGGGCCATGATTTTTTCACCAAGGAGCGGCCATGCGTATTGACGGATTGCACGCGAAAGCTTTCGGAGTTCTGTTTCTTTGTTGCTCCCTGCTGCTGTTGGGCGGTTGTGCGAAAATGTATGGTCTCAAGGAAGAGCCCAAGATTTCCGTTGCCGATATCCGCATTCAGGAAGTCAAGGCGATGGAAGGAGTTTTCCTGATTAAATTGCGGGTGTTGAATCCGAACGATGTGGCCCTGGACATTCATGGCATCAACTGCGACTTGGAGATCAACGGCCGTCACTTTGCCAGCGGCATAGGCGACAGCAGTCAGACCGTGGCCGCCTTCGGCACCACTCTGGTGCCGGTGGAGATCTACGCCTCGGTGCTGGAAATGGTCGCCTCGGTGGCCGACCTGCTCCATACCGCCGGCAAACTTCCCTCTAGGGACAAGCCGCTGCCGTACACGCTCAAGGGCACTGCCCGCATAGGCATCCACGGCTTCAAGCAGGATGTCCCCTTCAACTCCTCGGGCGAGCTGTCCCTGAAGGGCCTGGCTCTGCCCCGGTGAGTCCAGCTCAGGGACGCCGGACACGGGTGAGGCTTTTTGTCGGCGACCCGGTCGTATCCCCCGGTCTGTGCCCAATTCGCCTCCGCATTCCGATTTTATGCCGCGCAACTGCCTGTCATGCCACTCTTCTGTTACAATTGTGTTGACAGGATCGGCCGGTACAATAGAGTACAGTCCCCTTTATGACGGAATCCACGGCACACGGACAGGCAATGCTCACACCACGGCAGGGACAGATTCTCGTCTGCTTGGCGCGCCAGCAGATCGAACAGCATCTGGGGATGGCGCCGTCGCGGCCGGTCGCCGACGAGGAACTCGACCAGCCAGAATTGCGGCAGGTACGGGGCGTCTTTGTCACCCTGCACCAACGCAAGGCTCTGCGCGGCTGCATCGGCAGCCTGAGCGGGGTGGAGTCCATTGTTGCCGGCGTTCGCCGGCAAGCCCTCAACGCGGCCTTCCACGATAGCCGTTTCCAGCCGGTGACTGCGGCTGAACTGGACGCGCTTGAGGTGGAAATTTCCGTCCTCACCGTTCCCCGGCCTCTGGCCTATGAAAACGCCGACCAGCTCCTCCGCCAGCTCCGGCCGGAAGTCGACGGCGTCATTCTTGAGGGGCCCGGGGGAGCCGGGGCCACCTTTCTGCCCCAGGTGTGGCAACAGTTGCCCGCGCCGGAGCAGTTTCTCGGCCACCTCTGCCACAAGGCCGGAATGGCCGAGGGGGCCTGGCGCTCGAGGCGGCTTTCCGTTTCGACCTATCAGGTGCAATCCTTTGTGGAATCCCGCTGCGGCGGACAGGCTACATGAAAGAATTGTTTCTCCCGCCGGAACTCTCGTGCGAGATCGGCGAAATTTACCGCTCCATGGTCGCGGTCTACGACGAGGTGGCCCGGGAGATTCTCCTGACTTGCGCGGGTTGCCCGGACAACTGCTGCGACTCCTATTTCCTCCATCACACCTACTGCGAATGGGCGTACCTGTGGGAAGGCATCCGGGCCCTGGACGACGACCAACTGGACCGGATCATGCAGCGGGCGCGCGACTACGTGGCCAAAAGCCGCCAACTGATCGCCAGGGGCGAGCGGCCGCAGCTCATGTGCCCGCTCAATGAATCCGGGCTGTGCGGGCTCTATGCGCACCGGCTGATGATCTGCCGCACCCATGGCGTGCCCGCCACCCTGATCCGTCCGGACGGCCAGCGGCTCCGCTTTCCCGGCTGTTTCCGCTGCCAGGAGATCGTCGCCAGCAGCTATCCGACCACGGCCGATGCCCCGGCCATGGACCGGACCGTCCTCTACCAGCGGCTGGCGCAGCTTGAGACCCGTTTTCTAGTCGAGCGGCGCGGCTTCATGCCGAAAATCAGGCTGACCATCGCCGAAATGATTGTCAACGGTCCGCCCAAGGACATCAAATCCACCTGAAATGAGCTTTTTTCACGAATCCATGGACACCACGGTACAACAGGCGCTCAACGCCATTCTTGCCGGCGACCGGATCGACCGGCCCACGGCTCTCCGTCTGCTGGACGGCAACCAGGAAGACCTGTGGCGGGCCGCCAACGAGATCCGCCGCCATTTCTGCGGCGATCGTTTCGACCTCTGCTCGATCATCAACGCCAGAAGCGGCAACTGCACCGAAAACTGCCGCTTTTGCGCCCAGTCGGCCAGGCATCACACCGGCATCGAATCCTACGAGGCGGTGGACGAGGACGAGGTCCTCGCCCAGGCCAAGGACAACGACGACCACGGCGTGCACCGCCTCTCGCTGGTCACCAGCGGCCGCAGCCTGTCGTCGAACAGCCTGGCCGAAGTGACCAGGCTGTTCGGCAAGATAGCGGCTTCCTCCTCCATGCTGCTGTGCGCCTCGGCCGGTTTCCTCACCGAGGAAATAGCTGCCGGCCTGTACGCGACCGGAGTGCGACGCTACCACTGCAACCTGGAGGCGAGCCAAAACTACTTTCCCCGAGTCTGCACCACCCATACCTGGGCGGAAAAGGTCGAGACCCTGCGGCTGGCCCGCAAAACCGGGATGTCGCTCTGCTCAGGCGGCATCATCGGCATGGGCGAAGCCATGGAGGACCGGATCGACATGGCCTTTGAACTGTGCGAGTTGGAGGCGAAGTCGATCCCGGTCAACATCCTCACCCCCATCCCAGGAACTCCACTGGCGGAACTGGCGCCCCTGGCGCTCGACGAGGTGCTGACCACCGTGGCCATGTTCCGCTGCATCAATCCGGATGCGGTGATCCGCATGGCCGGCGGCCGGCAGCAACTGGGGCGCGAGCAGTACCGTTGCTTTGCCGCCGGGGCCAACGGCGCCATTGTCGGCAACTACCTGACCACCACCGGTTCATCCATCGCCAGGGATCTCGCCCAGCTTTCGGCCTTGGGTTTCACCTTTGAACGGCCCGAGCCATGAGCATCGAGATCGGCGACCTGCTCGATTTCGATCGTAACCACCTCTGGCATCCGTACACCTCGACCACCAGACCGTTGCCCGTCTATCCAGTGGCCTCGGCCATGGGGGCGCACATCCGCCTCATGGACGGACGGGAATTGATCGACGGCATGTCCTCCTGGTGGTGCGCCATCCACGGCTACAGCCACCCGGCGCTGGTCCAAGCCCTGGCCAGCCAGGCCGAACGGATGGCGCATGTCATGTTCGGCGGTTTCACCCACGAGCCGGCCGTGGATTTGTCCCGGCTGCTGGTCGAACTGACGCCGGCGCCGCTTGACAAGGTTTTCCTCTGCGATTCCGGTTCGGTGAGTGTTGAGGTGGCCCTGAAAATGGCCCTGCAATATCAGCAGGCCGTGGGCTGCCCCGAAAAGTACCGGCTGGCGACCGTGCGCGGCGGCTACCATGGCGATACCTTCCACGCCATGTCGGTCTGCGATCCGGTCACCGGCATGCACACCCTGTTCGAGCGCTCCCTGCCGCTCCAGCTCTTCGCGCCCCGGCCTGAGTGCCGGTTCGACGCCGATTGGGACGAGAACGACCTGGCGGCCATGGCCCGGCTGCTGGCCGACCACCACCACGAGACCGCAGCAGTGATTATCGAGCCCATCGTCCAGGGGGCCGGCGGCATGTGGTTCTATCACCCCGAATATCTGCGGGGCCTCCGGCGGCTGTGCGATCAATACCGGGTGCTGCTGATCTTTGATGAAATCGCCACCGGGTTCGGCCGCACCGGCAAGCTGTTCGCCGCCGACCACGCCAATGTCGCGCCGGACATCATGTGCCTGGGCAAGGCGATCACCGGCGGCGCCATGACCCTGGCCGCCACCATGGCCACCACCGCCGTGGCCACAGCCATCTCGGAGGCCGACCCGGGCGTGTTCATGCACGGTCCCACCTTCATGGGTAATCCGCTGGCCTGCGCCGTGGCCTGCGCCTCGACCCGGCTGTTGATGGATTCTTCCTGGCAGGAACGGGTGGCCACCATCGGCAACCAACTGCGGGCGGAGTTGGAACCGGCCCGCCGCCTCAGCGCCGTGGCCGATGTCCGGGTGCTGGGCGCCATCGGCGTCATTGAAACCAGCCAACCGGTGAACATGGCGGTCTTGCAGAAATTTTTCGTCGAACAGGGGGTCTGGATCCGCCCCTTTGGCCGGCTGATCTACCTGATGCCGCCCTATATCATCGCGCCGGAGGAACTCTCCCGCCTGACCAATGCTGTGGTCCGGGCGGCGGCTATGGGCGCCTAAGGGGGTGATCCCGGTCCTGCGCCCCGCCCATCCGGTGAACGACAACCCCTTTCCTGCCGCCCAACCGGCCCGCCCATGAAACGCGAACTGGTCAACAAGAGTGTGCTCCTGGTCCTGGTGCTTCTCATCTCGGGCCTGTTCCTCGGCATGATCCGGCAATTCCTCATGCCGATTTTCATGGCCGGCATCTTCGCCGCCATCCTCAGCCCGGCACACCGCTGGCTCACCGGAAAGATCGGCGGCCGGGACAACCTGGCCTCGATCCTGGTCATCGCCGGCATCATCCTGCTGGTGCTGATCCCGCTTTCGCTCCTGATCGGGGTGGTGGTCGCCCAGGCGATCAGCGTCGGCCAGTCGGTCAGCCCCTGGGTCCAGTCCTTTATCCGCGAACCCACGGCCGTGACCGCCTACCTGGAGAATCTGCCCTATTACCAGCAGATCTTGCCCTATCGCGCCCTGATCATCGAGAAGGCCGGACAGGCGGTGGGCAATGTGTCCTCCTTTCTGATCAACAGCCTCTCCACGGTGACCATGCAGACGGTCAGCGCGGTGTTCAGCAGCGTAATCATGCTCTACGTGATGTTCTATTTCCTCATCATGGGCGAGGTGCTGCTGACCAAGATCCTCTACTTTCTGCCGCTGCACGACCGCGACGAACGGCGCCTGCTGCACCGCTTCACCTCGGTGACCAAGGCCACCCTGAAAGGCACCCTGATCATCGGCGCCCTCCAGGGCGGCATCTGCGGCGTGGCCTTCGCCCTGGCCGGCATTCAGGGACCGGTCTTCTGGGGCACGGTAATGGCGGTGATATCGATCGTGCCAGTATTCGGCACCGCCATCGTCTGGGTGCCGGCCCTGATCATTCTCGCCCTGAAGGGAGAGCTGTTCGGTGTGGCCATCCTGGCGGTTCTGTGCGGCGCAGTGGCCGGCAACCTCGACAGTGTCCTGCGGCCCCGTCTGGTCGGCAAAGACACCGAGATGCACGATTTGTTCGTGCTCTTCGGCACCTTGGGCGGCATCAGCCTGTTCGGCATCTTGGGCATCATTATCGGCCCGATCATTGCCGCCCTGTTCATCACCATCTGGGAAATCTACGGCCAGTCCTTCGAGTCCTACCTGCCCGATGTCGGACCCCTTTTCGGCGCCGGCCAAGGTGGAACGGAGCCGGAGGAGTCGCCTGCTGGCCAGCCCGAGCCGCCGGCCCAACTGGCGCCCGCAGGAGAACCTATGGCGCCGGCGGACCGCCCGGAGCGGCAAGATGCGCCGACCGGCGGGGAAAGTGATCGGTAAAGCGATGAAACCGGCGGGAATGCGGGTTGAATTTTCCCCTGTTATCCAGTACAAAGCAATATTCTTTCCCATAGGAAGATGGTGGGCAAAATTCCGACTTCATTGGTTCCTACCTGAACAGCAGATGGAGGGGTACAGCGATGAGCGAAGCAACCCGAGTGAAAAATACCGGTCTGCGCGGGGTGACCGTGGCCGATTCCGCGATCAGTTTCATTGACGGCGAAAAGGGAGTGCTGATTTACCGGGGATACCGGATCGAGGATCTGGCCGACCGTTCGTCGTTTATGGAAACGGTGTACCTGCTCCTGTTCGGCGTCCTGCCCACCGTCGAGCACATGGAAGCCTTCACCCGCCAGGTTGCGGGCCTGCGCCGGGTTCCCGGCTACGTGATCGACTCCATGCGCCACTGGCCTAGGAACGCCCGGCCCATGGATATCCTCCAGGCCTGTGTGCCCCTGCTGTCCATGGCCGAGGAGCATAGCGACACCATGGACCGGCAGGTCTGTCTTAACCGGTCCATCGCCTTGATTGCCCAGATGCCGACCTTGGTGGCGGCCTGGCACCGCGTCCGCAACAATCAACCGGTGCTCGATCCCGATCCCGATCTCGACCATGCCGGCAACTTTCTCTGGATGCTCCAGGGGAAAAGGCCCGATCCGGCCATGGCCAAGGACCTGGACGTCTGCCTGGTCCTCCATGCCGACCACACCTTCAACGCCTCCACCTTTGCCGCCCGCGAGGTGGTGTCCACCCGCGCCAGCCTCTACGCCGGGGTGTCAGCCGGTCTGGGGGCGCTTTCCGGCAGCCTGCACGGCGGCGCCAACGCCAAGGTGATGGAGATGCTGCTCAAACTGGAGAACGAGCCGGATATCGAGGGCTGGGTCAGCGCCCAGCTGGCCAGGGGCGAGCGGATCATGGGCATGGGGCACGCCATCTACAAGACCGGAGATCCCCGGGCAGCCTATCTCAAGCGGATGGGCCAGCGGCTGGGCGCCCAGACCGGCGGCAGGTGGGCGGAGATCTCTCGGAAGATCGAGGAAACCGCCCTGACGATCTTTGCCGGCCAGGGCAAGACCACCATCCTGCCCAATGTCGATTTCAACTCGGCGCCGGTCTACTATCTGATGGGCATCCCCACCGATCTTATGACCCCGGTCTTCGCCATCTCTCGGGTGGTGGGCTGGTGCGCCCACATCATCGAGGAGCAGTTCGCCGACGTCCAAGGCAAGCCGGCCCTCTACCGGCCCCAGGCCCAATACGTGGGCGAATACTGCGGCTTGATGGGTTGCGAATACTCGCCGATGAACACCCGGAAATAACCGGACCGGAGACTACGCGTCGCTGCCGGCATCACCAGGCGACGTTGGTCAGATCGATCTTGTTCTCGGCAACCAGTTTCAGGCAGGCGTCGACGCTGTCGGCGTGATAGAGGGCGCCTCGACCGGCGCGGATTTCCTCCAGAGTGGTTTCCATGCCCAGCGAGGGACGGTAGGGCCGGTGGGAACTCATGGCCTCCACCACATCGGCCACAGTCAGGATCTGGGACTCCAGCAACAGGTCCTGGGCGGTGAGTCCCCTAGGGTACCCCGATCCGTCGAGAAGTTCGTGGTGCTGGTAGACGATGTCGGCCACCGGCCAGGGGAAGGGGATGTCCTTGAGGATTTCGTAGCCCACTTCAGGATGGCACTTGATGATCGCCCGTTCCTGGGCGGAGAGGCGGGCCGGTTTGACCAGGTATTCCGAGGGCAGGCTGATCTTGCCGATGTCGTGGAGCAGGGCGGCGAAGTGCAGTCCCTCGATCCGGTCCTCGGAAAGTCCTAGTTCGCTGGCAATGGCGCAGGCCAGTCGGTCGACCCGTATCTGGTGGCCGGCAGTGTAGGGATCGCGCTTTTCCGCCGCCATGGCCAGTGACCTGACCGTTTCCTCAAAGCTGTTGTGGAGGGCGTCCCGGCTTTTTTTCAGGGCCTCCAGCGCATTCCGGCGCTCTGAAATATCACGGGCCACCCCTCGATATCCCAGCCACACGCCGCTGTCGGAGAACACCGGCACACCGTTTTTCTCGATCACCACCATCCGGCCGTCCCGGGCCAGGCAGACGGTCTCGAACCCGCTGAACGGTTGGCGCGAGTCGATCAGTTGCTGAAAGATCTGGCTGGTCTGCTCCTTCTCATGGCCGGCGATCAAATCCACCGGGCGCTTGCTGATCAGTTCCTCGGGCGCAAACCCCAGCAGATCGCGTACTTTGGGACTGCAATAGGTATAGGCCCCCTCGGTGTTGATTTCCCAGATCCAGTCGCTGGTGGTTTCGACCAGCGAGCGGAACCGTTCGTTGCTCTCCTCCAGGGCGGTCAGCAACCGCTCCCGTTCCTCCCAGATGATGTGGCGGACCCGGTCGGCCAGGACCGTGTGGCGGATCATGTAGAAGGCCAGAAAGGAAACCAGCACCAAGGTGACCGAGGCGATGACGTTGAGCTGCTTGGCGATCAGGCCAATCTCGACATTGACATCCTCGACATACAGCCCGGTGCCGATGATCCATCCCCAAGGCTTGAATCCGCGCACGTACGAGAGCTTGGGCACTATTTTCCCGGGGTTGTCCTGCCACTGGAAGAGGTGTTCGACATACCCTTCCCCTTGGTTCCTGACCACCTTGACGAACTCCTCCAGCAGATTCTTGCCCATCAGAGAGCGGGCATCGGGCACGGTCTCACCGTTGAGGTCAGGACGGTAGGGGTGGATGACGATCAGCCCCTGCATGTCGTTGACCCAGAAATAATCCTTGTTTAACGGCCCGTAACGGAGATCTTGGATGATGCCCAGGGCTGTCTGTTGGGCCTGCTCCCGGCTCATGATCCCGGCCCGCTCCATCCTTTCGTAGGCGGCGACCATATCCCAGACCACGGTGTTCAGCTCCCGCAGCGTATCCCGTTTCCTGGCCAGCATATTTTCTCTGAAGGAAGGCAGGATGATGACGAAGGTGGCGGTGACGAACAAAATGACGGTGAGCAGGGCCGGCAGGGCGATCCTGATGGAAATGGCGTGGGCGGATTTTCGTTTTTTTTCCTTTTCCATGCTGGGTGGGGGCATTCGTCGGAAAGTGGGGGAAGACGGAGGGCGGACCGGTAGAGTATGAATGTTCTCCTGTCATCAACCATAATGGTTAGCGATCCGATCAGCAAGGTTTCTGAAGGCTTTGGGCCGGTGAAACCATCGGCTCGGGCGGACAGTCCGCAGCGATGAGATTGGGCTTGACTTTCATGGGTCGATCAGGTTTTCTTACAGAGAGTTTTCAGGTTCCTTGCGAGGATGAAAAGGGAACTCCGTGCGAATCGGAGACGGGCCCGCCGCTGTAACCGGGGACAATCGCCGCAAACGATCACTGACCGAAAGGCTGGGAAGACGCGACGAGAGGATGAGCCGGGAGTCAGAAGACCTGCCTGAAAAGTGACGACCTCTCCCCGCGGATCAGGGAGACGACGCCGATACGTGGATAAAAGGGCATCCCCGGATCATTTTGAATGGTCCGGGGATTTTTTTTTGGGGGAGGCTCGGTGCGTGCGTCTCCTTCCGGACCAGAGCGGCGGGCGGTTCGGGGCCGCTTAAGAATGCGCTCCGAACTCCCTGGGAAGAACGGCTCCGAGCCTGGAGGCCGAGAGGAGAATAGGTCGGACGCGGAGTTCCACCGGTTGCCATGTCCGGGATGGCCAGCGGCGCATCGTTTGCCGGCGCTGCCGCCGCTCGCTGCCCCCGTTTCCGTGTCTGCTGCCCCCCTCAGCCGCGTGCTGCCGCGTGCTGGAGCCGTTTTTCTTGACTGCGCGTCCGAAAGCGCCTTTCCCCTGATGCTTGATTCTTGCTTCTCTGGCTAACACCATGTAACAATTGATAGTTCGCATATATCATGATATCTCCACTGTCGCTAAAAGGAGATGAGGCATATGACAGCAAGGTATCGTGTACTGCTGACAGAGGAAGAAAGGCAAGAACTGTGGCAAGTGACGCGCCCGGGTAAAACGGAATCCCGGAGATGCGCCATGCCCGGGCGTTGTTGTTATGTGACGCTGGGGCGGGTGGTCCGGCATGGCATGTGGCGGATGTAGCCCAAGCCTTTGGCATAACCAGCCGTGCGATTGAAAAAATAAACCCTCCAGGTAACGCTGCCGTCTGCTCAAGAGCTGCCCCCATGACGGCAAGGGAGCTGAACTGCTTGCGCACAGCGAAGTTCCGTCATATCTTGGGGACTGTTGACGGCCCGCTGGGCTTTCCTCACCAATTCTTCGTCGATTCGCCGTGGTCTGGCCATGCCGCAAACATATCCCTGTTAATCTCAACTTGAAAGCGAATTGGAATTACCATCTTCTTCCCCCCTTTTGCTTCGTTCATCGTTCACCATCCGGCCATCCGACCAAACCGCTCCCAGAAATCGGGAAAGGATTTGGCCACGCACTCCTCGCCAGCAATGACCACTCTGGGGATGCGCAGACCGGCCACGGCAAAGCTCATGGCTATGCGGTGGTCATCGTAGGTGGTAATGGCGGCGCCATGCAGGTTGCTGCCGCCCTTCCTGCCGTGGATGACCATCCGGGCAGGTTCCTCCTCCACTTCGGCGCCCATCCGACGCAGTTCGTTGACCACTGCGGACAGCCGGTCGCACTCTTTTATCCGTAGGTGGGCGATATTGTTGATGATGGTCGTACCCTCGGCAAAGACGGCCACCACCGCCAGGGTTGGGGCCACGTCGGGCATGTCGCCCATGTCCACCTCGATGCCTTCCAGGGTTTCCGGCCCGGTGACGGCGATGCCCGCCTCGGCCTGGTCAACCCGGCAGCCCATGCGGGCCAGATAGGGCAGCAGCCAGGCATCGCCCTGGAGGGAGGGTACTGGTACGTTGGTCACCACCACCCGCCCGCCGGTGACCGCTGCTGCCGCCCAGAAATAGGAGGCGCCCGAGGCGTCTCCTTCGATGGCGTAGGTCTGGCCCTGGTAGCGGCCCTGGGGGATGCGGAAGAAATTCAAGGTTGGCGCGGCTTCGACCCGGATGCCGAAGTCGGCCATCACTGCCAGGGTCATTGCCACATAGGGTTTGGAGAGGATCTCGCCTTGCACCTCCAGCTCGGACGGCGCCGCGGCATAGGGCGCCACCAGGAGCAGGGAGGAGAGATACTGGCTCGATTTGCCCTCAGGCAGCACGGTACGGCCGCCGGCCAGCCCTTTGGCGAGGATGGTCAGGGGTGGGCAGCCGGTGCCGGCATCGCTGTCAATGGCCACCTGCCAGCCGCGCAGGGCTTCCATCAGCGGTAGGATCGGCCGCTCGGCCATGCGTTCGCTCCCGGTGATGCGGAACCGGCCGTGGCCCAAGGCCGTCACCGAGGTGAGAAAGCGGGTGGCGGTGCCGTTGTTGCCGAGGAAGATGTCGCCTTCGGGCGTAACGATCCGGCCGCCGGCGCCTAGGACCTGCCAGCGGTCCGGGTCGCTGTCGTCGCAGTCGATCCCCATGGCTCGCAGGGCGCCTATGGTGTAGCGGGTGTCTTCGGAGGCCAGCGGTCCGAGCAGTTGGGATGGCCCTTCGGCCAGGGCCGCGGCGATCAGGGCGCGCTGGGTCAGGCTTTTGGAGCCTGGAACCGTGACCACGGCATCAAGGGAGCGAACAGGGGTAATGGCGATCATCTCGGGACGTCACGTAAAGTGTTAGGAATGGAGGCCGTTCAGGGCGGCCAGCAGGGCCTGGCGCATGACCGGGTGAGGGGCTTCGTTGCCTGTCCACAGGGTGAACTGGGCCGCGCCCTGGTGCTGGAGCATGGTGAGGCCGTCGATGGCGCGGCAGCCGCAGGCAATGGCCTCGCGCAGCAACCGTGTTTCCAAGGGCGCGTAGACGATGTCCATGATCACCGGAAAATGGGGAAGCAATTCAGGGGCGATCGGCATGTCGTCGATACGCGGGGTCATGCCCGCCGAGGTGGTGTTGATCAGGGCATCGGCCCGAACCTGGGGCAATTCGGTGGCCGGAACGAACGGACAGCCCATCTGGTCCGCCAGCTTACGGCCCTTGGCTTCGGTGCGGTTGGTGAGCAGGACGCTGGCCCCGGCCTCGAGCAAGCCGAAGCCCACGGCCCTGGCTGCGCCGCCGGCGCCGATCAACAGGATGGTGCGGCCGGCAGGGTCGATAACCTCGGCCAGGGCCCGGTTGGACCCCAGCCAATCTGTGTTGTGGCCGGTGCAGCGGGTGGAGGCGCCGGTTCGTTCGAACACCAGTGTGTTGACCGCGCCTATCTTGCTGGCAACGGGGTCGACGGCATCGAGCAAGTCCATGATTGCCACCTTGAACGGCACAGTGACCGAAACGCCGATGAACCCGAGGCTGCGCAGCCCGTGGAAGGCCGTAGTCAAATCCGTGGGGCGCATCGGCACATAGACGCCGTTGAGCCCCAGGTGGGCCAAGGCAGCATTGTGCATGGCCGGGCTCAGGGAGTGCTCGACCGGATCGCCTATGATGCCGAAGAGTTGGGTGTGGCCGTTAATCATTTTCTGGAATCGAGCAGGGCGAGCAGCCGGTGGAGGTTGTGGATCGTGATCTGGCCCGGAGCGGTTGCCTGTTCCGGGCTCAGGGCCGCGTAGGTCATGTGGCCGCCGAGGAAAAGGGTGGCCAGCCGGCTGATCATTCCGGCCTTGCCCATAGCAAAGGCGCAGAGGGGAAAGGCGGCGGCCTCGGACTCCTTTTGGAGAGCCAAAACGCGCAGGGCGTCGGCCGGCGAGGCGGCGGTGGTGACGATCTTGCCGATGTCGGCGCCGCTGGCAACCATTTGGCGCAGGGTGGCGCTTAACTGATCGGCAGTGGGAGTTGCAGCAAAATAATGGCTGGAGACCAACACCTGGGCGCCGCAGGAACGCGCCGTCGCCAGCAGCCGCATCCATAACTCCGGCGCAGTCCGCAGCTCAATGTCGACCAGACGGGCGCCGGCCCGCAGGGCCGACTCAAGGCGATCGATACGCTCCGACTCGCTGCCGGCAAACTGGCCCCCTTCCCAGACCGGGCGGTTGGTCGCCAGCACCGGTTTGCCGATGTCGGCGATGCAGGCAGGAGCAAGCGGCTCGTGCAGCCCGTCGATCCGGATTTCGATCACATCGGCCAATTCGGCCACGGGTGTAACCGCCGCCAGCACTGCCTCGCAGGTTTCGGCCATTACCGGGACGCAGATCAATCCTAAGGTCATGGATTAGGCGTCCAGGCGCAGGGAGCCGACGATGGCCCGGACCGAGGATTCTCCCTGCTGCCGCAGGTAGGCTTCGATGCCGTCGACAATCTGGCCGGTCGCCGCCGGATTGAAAAAGTTGGCGGTGCCCACCTGGATTGCGGCGGCGCCGGCCAGGAGAAATTCAATCGCGTCTTCGGCGGTGGCGATGCCGCCAATGCCGACCACCGGAATATTGACCGCTGAGGCCACCTGCCAGACCATGCGTAGGGCGACAGGCTTGATCGCCGGTCCGGACAGGCCGCCGATCACGTTGGCCAGTCTGGGCCGCCTGGCACGGGCGTCGATGGCCATGCCGATCAGGGTGTTGATCAGGGAGATCGCGTCGGCCCCGGCCGTCTCCACCGCGCGGGCCATGGCTACGATGTCGGTGACATTGGGCGAAAGCTTGACCATGACCGGCAGGTCGGTGGCCGCCTTGACCGCATGGGTGACCGCCGCCGCCATTTCCGGGACAGTGCCGAAGGCGACCCCGCCCTTCTTGACGTTGGGGCAGGAGATATTGACTTCCAGAGCGTCGATGCCGGCCACGCCGGCCAGCCGCTCCGCCAGGGCGGCATATTCCTCGATGGAGTCGCCCAGGATGTTGACGATCACTCGGCAGCCGCAGGTGCGTAAAAAGGGCATTTTGTCAGCGATGAACCGTTCCGCGCCGACATTTTCCAGGCCGATGGCGTTGAGCATGCCACAGGGAGTCTCGACAATGCGCGGCGGTGGATTGCCAGGCCGGGGCGCGAGGGAGATGCCCTTGACCACCACGCCGCCTAGGCGGGAAAGCGGGACGAGATGGGCGAATTCGGAGGCATAGCCGAAGGTGCCGGAAGCGGTCAGGACCGGATTGGCAAGCGCCAGCGAGCCTAAGGAGACCGAGAGATCGACGTGGTTCATCGCTGCCATGTGACCTCCAGGGCGTTCACCACCGGCCCGTTTTTGCAGACATGGAGATAGTGGCCGCCCTCGCCGTGGACGGTGCAGCCAAGGCAAGCGCCCAGGCCGCAGGCCATGTGCGCTTCCAGCGAAACCTCGCAGGCAACCCGGCCCTCCTGGCAGGCCCGGGCGGTTGCGGACATCATCGGCATCGGTCCGCAGGCATACACATTGTCCACTGTGGACAGATGGTTGGCGAGCAGATCGGTCACCAGGCCGTGGTGGCCGAGCGAGCCATCGTCGGTGGCGGTTTCGACCCGGCATCCCAACTGACTGAATTCCGCTGCCAACAAGGTCAGTTCCTCGCCGGTCCGCGAGCCTAGGAGTACCGAGCAGCGCTGGGGCGTTGCCAGCCGTTCGGCCCAGAAGAGCAGGGGGGCGATGCCGATGCCGCCGCCGACCAGGCAGACGGAGGCGTTGGCCGCCGGCGGGTTGAATCCTCGTCCCAACGGGCCGATCAGGCTCAGGTTCTGGCCGGGGCGGCAGCGGGCGAGCAGTTCGGTGCCCCGGCCCACCACCCGGATCAGGAGTTGCAGGCTATCGGACCCGTTGCACCGGTGGATGGAAAAGGGCCGGCGCAGCAGGGGGTCGAGAAAGGGGCCGCAGGCCGCCATGACAAACTGTCCGGGCCGGGCGGCCGTGGCGATCTGCGGGGCGTGCAAGGTCAACCGGTAAAAGGTCTCGGCCAGCCGGTCGATCTTGTCGATTATGGAATTTTCCTGGTACTCGGGCATGGAAAGCGAAACAACAGAGCACGGGTAAACCGCGTTTTTTGAAAAATCAACAGGTGGTTATCAATGCTGCAATCAGCTTTGCTCGTCATGGCCGCAGTGTTCGGCGCTGTGGT
>Ga0123354_10009715_pt1 | contig 14775 bp, 18 predicted proteins | sample TergutLab28metaG_2_FD_97872 | JGI IMG/M metagenome (GOLD analysis project Ga0123354, IMG submission 97872) | Labiotermes labralis P4 segment gut microbial communities from Petit-Saut dam, French Guiana - Lab288 P4 | ecosystem: Host-associated > Arthropoda: Insects > Digestive system > Gut ... | reverse complement strand
TCCTACAGTAATATGCACCCAAATTATAACTGTCAACAATAATACCCTGAATAACTTCTGTTGATAAATGATGTTCAGACAGGCAAAGTATATGAGGAGGATCCTTTACCCAATTAATAACCAGTTCATCAGTTTTATGTGTGATTGCTGTTACAAACTTCAATGAGAATTGGAAGAGGCTTTGTTAAAACTCAGTTCAGCAAAAAAAAAATAAAAAAATCAGTTACTACAAGAAGAAACACATTGCAACACATCGAAAGTGAGTGCTGTCGAGTGTAATAAAATTTCCACAGTGATTCGTGAACAGACAAAGAATACCTCAGTAAATTGAAATCAAGTACCCTCTAATAGCTCAGTGCACAACAAGAAAATAAAAGTGCAACAGCCCAAACTTATGCCAACGATAGTAAATCTCTATGTCATGCAAGATAACCTCCAAAACGACATAGAGTTAACACAACTTCAAGGTCAGAAGAATAAAATAGGTGCATACATACAACAACAACAAAAGGCAAAATATTAATTATAGGTGACAGCCACTGAAGGGGCTGCGCCAATGAAGTAACAAACTACTTGGGAAAAACTTGAAGTTACAGGCACATTGATGCCTGGAGCTAGATCTGACGCTATGCTTTTGGCTGACAAAGAAATAAGAAGTCTACATAAGGAAGATGTAGTGGTCATTTGGGGTGGTGCAAATGATATCAACAAAATGAAACCAGTGTCTGATGTAAACACACCAGGAACTTTGCCCTTAACTGTAAACACACAAGCATCATAGTAGTGACTGCTTCCCATAGACACAATCTACATGTGCAATCTTTCATTAACGAGCAGTATTTAATCGGACACTAATGAAAATTATGGGTCACACAGTCATCGTAGAAACAACTTCAACCAGGAACGACTTCACAAAACATGGTTTGCACCTCAGTATGACTGTGGTGAAAAGAATGGCTAATATGATAGGGAAGAAAATAAAGATACTCCTTACAAAACAGAGGAAACTCCCTTTTATTATTCCATGGAAAGACAAAACAAGGACATTTACGCAAGAAGAGGATAAAATAAATATCGAGAGTTATAGTCTACCCAATTCAAACTGAATCAAAAGTAGAACATCAAGGAGAGAAAAGAGGGTACCAGTGACAAGGAGTGAGGATTTTATATGGTCAGCATTTGGAACTTAAGACAGTATGTTAGAAATTAATGTCGAAAATAGTGAAAATTGTGACCCAATAATAATCAGTTATTTTATTTGTAGCTCTGAATTTGACAACTACAGAATATTTCCCTTAAATAATAGACCAGCAGATCATGATGTACAGCTCATAACAATAAATATTGCATTGAATCAATCACTAGATTATCAAACTTATTTCAAAAGAAACACTGATTTTCAGATAAAATTGAGTTATGAAACATGGGACTCTGTTATCGAGGGTGATGCTGTAAATAAAATGTTTAATTCTTTTTTTGAATACTTATTTAAGGATATTTTATTCAGCTTTCCCTTAACCAAAGTAAACAGAATAACTACAAATATTTCCTGGATTACACAAAGTAAAAATTTCTTGCAAACGTACAAGAAAACTACATATTGAAAGCAGGAATAGACATAACTCATCCATAAAAACATGTTCCAAAAATTACTGAGGCTGTTGTCGAAAGTTATATACAGAGTTCAAATAAATAATGATAACTACATGGATATATATATATATATAGAAACAGGGAGAATGGTATAAAATGATGACATACGATCTTCAAATGTCAACAGTGTGAATGTTAATAAGCAAAAAAATATTACTGATGTTTTTAATAATTATTTTCTAACTATAGCTCATGATGTCACCAAAAAGAATGTGAGCAATACCACAGATAATACCACATTAAGTATCAACAATGATACCTCCATGCATTTTATGTCACAAGCCTTTACAACAAAATATCCTTACATGAGCAGTAAACCAACTATAACTAAGGAAATAAAAAACATAATTAAAGTTCTTACTGCACAAAATTCCCAGGGATATGATTACATTTCTACAAAAATACTAAAAATAAGGTCTTCTTTTATGAGCTTACCATTAAATTATGTATGCAATGAAACTGTCTCTACAGGCATTTTGCCAGATAGATTGAAATACTCGATAATAAAACCATTATACAAAAAAGGTGGGGGATCATGATGTATCTAACTATAGACCAGTATCACTTCTAACATCATTTTCAAAAATGTTTGATTAAACGCAAAGGAGACTTATGGACCATTTATCTAAGTATAATATTGAAGTGTGGAACAGTATGGTTTTAGAACAAACTGGACAACAGAAAATACCACTTATAAATTGAGTAATGTAATCTTCAATGCCATTGACAACAAATTAACAGTGGGGGTATTTTCTGTGATGTAGAAGAAGCTTCTGATTGGGTAAATCATGATATGGTACTGCCTAAAATGGGATTCTGTGGTATAACTGGTAAAGAAAACACTATACAAACCTTATCTTAATAATAGATATCAAAGAGTGTCAATAAACAGTAAGAAGTGTAATAACACAGTGCTGTCTAAGTGGTCTGTATTTGAACATGGTGTGCCACAAGGTTCCATCTTTGGACCACTGCTATTTTTGTTACGTATACATGATTTACCTAAGATGATAAATAATGAATCTGTTCCTATATTATGTGTGGATGATACCAGTATATTGTTGACACACCCAAATCTTATAGATTTTAATATAAACATCCATAAGGTTTTTTAAGTTTCAAATAGATGGTTTAAGGAAAACTTATTGTCTCTAAATTTTGAGAAAACACAATATATTCATCTTATGTATATTGGACCATGCATCATTGTGATAGTTCAACAATATGTTCAATTTACAACTAAAAATAACATGCTTACTTGCAGAAGGATTAGATATGGTAACAAAATAATTCCAGACATTTCTCAAACAAAATTTTTTGTTGAACTGTTGATAATTATTATCTTGGAGAAACTATGCTAATGTACTTATCAGTACATGAGCACTGCTTGTTACGTCCTTAGAATCATCAAGACATATATGTCTCATTTGACAATGATAATGGTTTATTATTATCTTTTCCACTGAATTATGACTGATGGAATTATATTTTGGGTGAGCTGTTCCCATAGTCAAAACATTTTCATTATACAAAAGAGAGCAGTTAGAATTATTATGGGATATAAGACTAGGGACTGTTGTATGAACTTATTCAAAACTTAGAAATTTCACCCCTTAAATCAAAGTGTATCTTTTCTCTCCTTTTATTTTTGGTAAGTGATAGGGATCTTTTCATGAGAAATTATGAATATCATAACGTACATACTAGACAAAGTAACAATCTCATTGCCACTGGCCAATTTAATTGTCTATCAGCAAGGTATTCACTACTCAGGTATAAAACTTCATAACATGTTACCCAGAGAAATAAAAAGTATTGCAGGAAATCTGAATAAATTTAAGCAAGCTTGAAGGAAATTTCTGAATTCACATTCAGTTTACACATTGGAGGGCTTCTTCAGTACGTAATATACAATACACAAACCTGAATGCAGTTATTTTCAACGTCTGTTGGTATTTAGAAATCAAAATTGTATTAAATTGTTGTAATGTTTATTAAATTACATACAAATATTCATTGTAAAATTTTATTAATATTGTAATATTTGTTATAAGAAATTCTATATACATTATCGGAAGCTTATTTTGTTTGTAATTATTTATATGTTTTACACACTAGTATGATATGACGTATTTTACATCCAGTCATTGTATTCAGCCTGTATGGATCTATTTGAAAGCAATAAATAAATACAAACACAAACCGAATGTTATACCACTTTATCAGGCAAATTCAGCCATACTTGCAAGAATTTGCTTTCCTGTGAAAATTCGTGCACTCCAACCATAGCGAATGTAGTGGTTCCCAAAGTGTACTCTGCAGATCCCAAGGGATACATGGATGCATTTCTGTAATGGCTACTTTGAAGTTTGCTGATTTTTAATTGAAGGAATAATGCTTTATTAAAAATAATCTCAGAACTTTTTTAATTTGCAAGATATTATTTTGTATGATGATTAGAATATCCAATTAAGAAACCCCCTGTACCTACTAAGTGAGTGATAATCAGTCATGCAGTACATAGTTACATGTGCTACTTATATGTATTGGTAGCCATCTAAAAATGAGTTCTGAGATATAAATTTTTAATTTTGGATAGCTGTCATCCAGACACTACATTTACGTGACCAACGACATGAGGAAAGATTATTTTTAAAAGCCAAAAGGGTTCTGCATGCCAAAAAGTTTGGGAAACACTGGCCAAATTCAGGTTAATCTTGGACAGGTGGCACAGGCTAGGGTTTTCTTCGGGCAGTTTGGTTTTACCATGCTGGAATCATACCACTTGCTCCATACTTGTCTTTGTCTACGTACTTCTTGTACCAAAAGCACAAAGCTCATGATGTGTGCCTCAGTTTCTTGCTGTAGATTTCATTCATTAAGACAAATTTCATTTGTCTGTACTTTGGGGTCATGTTCCTGTTAATTTACATCATAATGGAAGTTAATGTAGTCTTACAACTTTCTCATGTGTAGAATATTATTTCAGTTTGGTGTTGATGTTATTTTGAAATTTCGGCTACTGAGAAATGAATTTTTTTTTTATAAACAGCAGTGGGTTTTGTTAGTGCTGTAACATGGGTCACATTCTTGTGATAAAAAGCTCTGGGAAAGGCCATTTTCTTAACAGCCACTTTTTTTATCATAAGCATCCATTTAAAACTGCAATACTGTCCTGAAGTTAATTTTATTCATTCCATATATTGCTTCTGTAATACCAACATATGCACATAACAAAAAATAAAAGAAAATTAATTTCTGCTATGTGTATATGTTGGTATGAATGATTGATTACTGTCCTGAAGTTTTGAGGTTTTTGAAGTGGTGTAGCAGAGCATTCTGTTTTTCTGGAATATGACGCTGCTTTAATGGGTAATTGGGTCTTGACATTATGAGGGAATGCTGGAATCTGATTACACACTGATGCAGTGTCACTTCCCAGAAAAATGAAGTCATCAGCTGCATTACTGTTTTATCATTTTTATACAGACTTCTGAGATCCATATTTCAGGCCTCATTAAAATATTATGGGTGCACTAAGAATGGTGTTACTTTATCACTGACCTCTCCATTACTCCTATAAAACATGTTTGCAGCAAAAATATTTATAAACACCAACTTTTGGAAACTGGATCTGTTTGCATCTGTAGATGAAAAGGTGGGAAGCATCTGCATGGTTGGGCCCATTGGATGGATAAGTTATCAAGTGTGAACACAGACTGTGCTACTATGTCTTTGTTTGTTTGTCATTTTCAATTTTAGATGAGGAGGAATGAGAAATCCTTTGCAGATGAAGAACATGGAGTTTTGGCTACATTTTAACTTATTGTTCATTGGTACATTTGCAGTGTTAATATTTTTCAGCAAGTGGAATCAACTGCTACCAGTGTGTTAGTACAAGTCATGATGATCCATTCCAGTGCAATGAGTTCCTTGCAAGTGATGTGGATCTGATGCCAAAGTCTTGTGATGCTGTGTTTGGGGCACAGTATTGTATCAAACATACAGGCCGATTTGAAGGTTTGGAGAAAAACCTTTGATTTTTCGCTAGGTGGCAGTACTTCTGGCAGCTGAAATTTTAACGCTTCTGACGACACTAACCTGCAAGCAGCATTAGCATTTATAAGCACATGGGCTCTGATTTTCTATAGGTACATGTGGTTCTGGCCAGGCATGCCAAACTTAACACATCTGTAACATTTGGTCACTACTGATGTTGTTTACAGACCATTGATGAAAGTCTTTGATGTACAGATAAGTGGAAAGAAAGATTAAATGTGTTGAATAATATGGAACATCCAAATTAGTTATGTAATTCTAAATTACACAGACAACTGAAATTGGGTTTCCTTTTGTTAAGGACTAGCAGTTCTCACCATTGCGGATGGCTCTCAATATACACTCATCTGCTTATTTCATTTGCCAATAATATTGTTTGTGTTGCGCTGTTGTGTTTGATCTCCTACAGCATTTTTCTGGCACTGCACATTGTGTTGAGCTGCTTATAAAAAACTAGTATGTTCAAAGAGTTAGTTAAATACAGTATAACCTGGTTTAACCAGCACTGAAGGATCCAGAAAGCTCTGTTAACTGGAGATTCTTTTGGATGCTTATTACATTTATTACTCCATATACTGGTAACACTCAACATTGATTCCAAGAGTTCAGAAAGCAAAAGTTGATCAAGAAAGACTGTTTAAAGGGTAACGAAACGCAAGTCAACAATTACACTGGTCAGCAAAATTTAACTTTTTTTTATTGTCCCATGAATTTCAATAGGTGAATTTAGCAATACTTTTTATGCTGAATTCAGATATGTATACAGAATTTTTCTATCGTTCTGGGTTTCAAAGATACAGAGTAATTTTAGTGTGCAAAATAGTACTTTACATGCTCATGAAACAGGCAGAAACGTTCCTCTAAAATGTAGAGGCATATGATTTTCGCCCATTTTTGGTGTCAGGTGTTTGGCATCAGGTACGTCCCTCTTCAGTGCCCAGCAATAGTGTGCCAACATACTTGAGGTCCACTTGCCTTGGTACTGCTTTTCCATAGTCATAATGTCTTGGTGAACTCTTTCACTGTGTTTGTCACTGACTTTGCCGAGATTTGCTGGAAAAAAATCCAAGTGTGACCCCAGAAAGTGGATTTTCTATCTCATATTGCATCCCATAGCTTTGTGTGAAGTCATCAGGTACTGCACAACATTCTGATAGTTCGCTGCTTTGTGATTTCCTAAGAAGTCCTTGCAGTTCCTCTAAAAATGATAACCATGCATTTCTTTCAGTCTCATTCAGTTCTTCATCAAACTGTTTGTCTTGCATCAGTTCCCTGATCTGGGGTCCCATAAATATGCCCTCCTTGATTTTTGCGTTACTTAGATTTGGGAACTTATTCCTTACATATTTGAATCCACAGCCAGTTTTATCCATACATTTCACAAGGTTTTTCATGAGGCCCAGCTTTATGTGCAAAGGGGGCAGATAAATTTTCTCTGGAAGAACAAGAGGAGGATTGATGACATTTTTCTCCCCTGGCATCAGTGATGTTCGTTCAGGCCACAGTTTATTTACGTAGTGATTCTTCTTATCCTGGCTGTCCCACTCGCACAGAAAACAGCAGTATTTTGTGTACCCGAGTTACATTCTGAGAAACAGTGCCACAACCTTGAGATCACCACATAACTTCCACGTAAATTCATCATACTTAATCTCTCCCAACAGTAGCTTCATGCTTTTGTAACTTTCCTTCATGTTGGCTGCATGAGCCAAAGGAACGGAGGGGAATCTACTTCCATTGTGGAGTAGAACCGCCTTCAAGCTCACTTTGACAAATCAATGAAAAAGCGCCACTATTCCAGGTTATATTCATGGCCAAGAACTTCCATAACGGAACAAACATCATTGCAAAACATGACACCACCTTCCAGGGAGAAGAAATCCTTGAATTCTTCTCTGCGCCCACAATAAAAACTCACCTTATTGTCCGGCACAGAAGATTCCAGCCCTTTAACCTGGAGCTTAAAAGTTCAGCTTGCTTCTTTGACAGGTTCAAATTGCGGACGATATCATTCAGGTCAGTGTGAGTCAGCAGGTGTGGTTCATTGGAAGAACAGGCTTCTGCAAATGTTGGATCACAATCCATATTGTTGTTAGCTTGGCCTACATCTTCATCACTTGACTCGCTGTCACTCAGTGTCATGTTTGTTGGAGGATTTGGCACAAGGAATTCTGCACTGTGAGGTACTAGCCTCATTGCAGATGGTAAATTAGGATACTGAACATTGCTGTTACACCAATGATATTGGTCAGGCAGAAGTAGCAATCTGAAACATGGTCTGTGGGCTATCTCCAAACCATAGGAATGGTGAAAGGCATACAGCATGAACCTTTTGCTCATGCTGCAAGAAGCCTGGCACATGTCACGCAACACAAATGGGGAGCCCAACTCTTGTCCTGATCACCCACTTCGCAGCCAAAATAATGCTTCTAGCATTTCTTAATTGGGGGCATGAAAGACTGTCTTTGGGATTTGAATGTCACCTCATCGCAGATGCAGTAGAATGCATTTGATGAATATACTTACTTTCTTGGTATATTAATGGTGGAACAAACACTGTGTACTGCTGAGTCGATAACACACTGAAATCTGGCCAGCAACTGGCAGAGGACTATTAGTCACACGTGTATGACACATGATTGATTGTTTGTTACATGTCCAGACTACCTCCTACAGGCCCCCCAGTGACTCACAAATGTAAGCTTGTGCTTTCACATAGTCTGATACAATGCAAAAGTTGTGGGTGATAGAGAAATTCTGGAAACATATTTTAATTCAGAGTCCAAAAATACATCAGCAACAGACATTTTTCCTCATGAGATAAAATCTATGTTGACCAGTGTTACAGTAGCAGTAGTAAAATGCATGTCTCACTGTGTAGGTTTTTTGGATTTTATATATACACCACATTATGTAAGTGGTGATGAATAGGGAGTATAGAGGGCAGAAGGGGGGAACAGGACAGGATATCAAGTGACAAATTGAATGTTTAGGTATGTCCATAAGATTGCTAGGTCTACAAAGATACACATTAGGTATAACACTCTAAAGATCCAGAAAAATGCAGTATCAGCAACTCCTGGAGGTGCCAGATAAACCAGCTTATACTGTGCATAGAATTGTTGATGTGCATTTAGACCATGTTGCTCAATGAAAGTCAAAATCAAAAGCCATAAATGTGTTTCTTTTACATTGGCAGTTTGACATGCCTGTTGCTAAATCTTTAGGTGCTTGGTTCCAGCTTTTTTCCAGATTCATGTTCTACAAGATGATAACACAGATCCCAATTCCTAATGCTTCTCAAATGGTTTACTTGAATGCTGTGTTTGTTCATAATAGTCTGCGGAATTCTTTTAATGCATACTGTTTGGTTGGATGCATGAGCTACATTTGTTTTAACAGTGTTTTGTTTGATTTTTAAATTTGCCAAAATCAGTCTGACATTGAACAGGATCATGATTTTCAAAAGGTTTAACTGATGGAGGACCTCCTTCAATGTCCATTTATTTGAAAATTTGGAATGCCATTATATACCATTTCCATGTATTAAATATTAAAATTATCGGATACTTATGTACAGGATGTCCCTTTTATCATGTTTGTCAGCATGGTAGCTGTTTTGGGGTGTCCTGACAGGTACATATTTTGTTTACTGTAATGCTGTTGTGCACAGGAACACATTGAAAGGGACACTCTGTCTGTGTATGTAGGAAATGGTATACTGCTCCAATGGTGAGCAGATTGTGTGAATGAGTTAAGAGAGGGAAGAGAAATAAAATAGCAGATGTGGGTAAATGTTCCATTCAAATGACAGGAACTGTGATTATTCTGGAATCAATGTGTTTTTTATTCCCAACTTTGTGATTATCTTAATGGGAACATTGACTAGAAACAAGCTCACAGTGGTCTTACTTTTTTAAGGTGTAGAGAATAATAAACAATAGGTGTGTGAGCAGCAGGAAGGAAAGTGGGTCTTGAAAATACGAATCTCCAAATTTCTAACATCTTTGCATATTAGTTCATGATAATTGAAACTTCATAAATTAAAAGAAACTGGTAATTTGATGTAAATTTTTTCAATTAGGTTAGGAGCATGTGAGCTCACACATTTCAGTGTTTCCTCATGGAACAACGTACTGCACTTTCTTTCCTTTTCCTTACTTTGCTCATGTGAGTGTTGTCCTGTGTCTTGCTATCACACTGGTTAGAATTTCTTCTGTCATGGAGCATCTCTCTCCAAACTGCACTGACTGCCACTCTCCCCTCCATCCGAACCATTTGCATCAACCCTACTGGCTTACACCACACTACTGAGACTTTTAACTGCCCACACTTTTCCCTATATAAACTTCGTACTGGGGCTACAAGCTTTCTTTTGAATTCTTGAACCATGAGGTTGGGACCAATAAGTTGTACCAAAAACATCAGTAACAAATTATCACTACTCACTGTGTAACAACCCAGAAAAGTGCAGTTCTCTTCTGCATTGTCATTTACTCTTTTTATGACCTAGGGTCAGTGCTTGAAATATTGGAAAATTTTCCAAATTTGTTACTTGAGATTCAGTTATCATTGTCAGGCAGTGCCAATTTTAGGTAGTATTAATCCACAAAAGTCTACTTGATGTCAGGTCATGAATGAACTTACACACATATATATATATATCATTGGCTGTTAATCAGACATTGATAAAATTCAGTTTCAGGGATTTGTGCATAATGTTCGTCGGGAATTTATACTTTTTGTCCACATCCCATTACTTGTCTACAGATTTAATTAAAATTCAGTATTGTACATTATGGTGCTGTTGAAACATGAATTTATCAAATTTTACTGAAGTGCTGTTCATAAAAAGACCAAAAGTGAGCTTTATGAACTGCAAGGAATTGCAGTAGGAATTTTGTATACTATACTGTGATGTACAACATTCCCAGTCTTGTTTCAGCTGCCAACAACACTTCACAAATTGGTGACATCAATTTTTTATCCTCACATTTTGTTAATTTCATATGCCATGTTAAAAAACATTTCTAATGAAAATTATATATACTAATCATATTTACACTCTTTCATGTACACAGCAATACTTGTATTCTGTAAGCCATTTTTTAAGAAATGTGGTATGATTCATATTGTTTTATGTATTTTCCAGAAATTTGCCTCTCAGTGCTAGGTGTAGACCCCTCCCAATACCAAAATTAATTGAACAGTTAATTCATTCATTCTGGAGATCAAATGTGCAGAAAGTGGGCATGACTTCTCCCATCAGTGTAATTTCTTGAGATTCGTGTGAATAAAATAATTTGTTGTGAACTGTGCTTGTGTTCACAGTTCTGTTTTATTGTAAGATGTGTAACGTGCCTGGTAAGACTGGTGCTTGGCATTCCTATTTAGTCATGGTGGCATGGAATATCAGCTTGATTCAGGTACATGTTCTCTGGTAATCTGTATGGGAGGGATTTTAATTGTTTTGGCACTAAATGCATGCTTTCCAGGTTCATTACACTGAGAAGTATGCATTTTAGTCAGTCATTGTAAGAAGTTTAAAGTCTTCTGGGGTGCCATACTGTATTGATGGGTAAATAGTAATCAACGTTCTGAAGGCTTGGAGCACCTTCTTTTTCAGGGTCAAAAATTCTCCTGTTTGACTCTGAAGATGAAGGCACTACAGTCATTTGACATGTAGGTAGCTGTTTATCAGTTTACATGGCAAAACATCCCGCAAGACTTGAATCTTCAGCAGCATAGGTGTGAGAACTTCAGACCTTGAAATATATTTATACTTACAACAAACGTATTTGTCTTGTTACTTACAAATTACATTCATTTGTCTTGAGGTTCCTGTCATTTTGATCAGATCATTTACAGATAGCTAACATGTGTTTTGAGCAATAAATCACCATCTTTCCATCTTGCTTGAAGCATGGAACAGGGGCTGTTATCCTGCTGCCATTTACTTACTTCATGAATTTTATATAGGATTGTACACAGACAGCTTTGGTGATGGAGTCTTCGCTTGGGTTGTACATGTGATTACCAAAAGGTACTGGAGTATCTTAAATGGAACATTGCAATTGCATGATATTTTCAATGTTAATGAATTTGCACTCTTTCTTCTGGCTGCTGGTATTGCCATCTTTGGGATCAGGAATGGGTATTGACTGCTATCAGTGCTCATCTTCCGAAAGTATGTACTGTTCAGACAACATGATTCATAATGGCATCCTCACTACTACAACTTGTGACCACGTGTTTGAGGCGAGTTACTGCGTCAAAACAGTTGGTCTGTATGGAGGTACATCATTCATATTTTATGTTTGTGCTTGTGCATGCTTATAATCCCAATGCTTGGTGCTAAATAACCATCACTAGATTTATCTACACATTATTAATTTCAAAGAAGAGTGTAAAAGTTATCATTCTTTGCAGGCAAGTAATGTTTGCAGTGACACATGTACAAGTTACAGTACAGTGTGCATACAGAGGCATTGTTCTTTAATGGACTTCTTTCATTTAGTTCTGATATAGACAAAATTTATACATGAATATGAAATAATTCATGTCGAATGATACACATACATGAGAAAGTGATTGCCCAAAACAAATATAGCAGGTGTGGGGCGCAAGGCAAATCACGGTGTGTTTGTTTTACACTTGACCATCATTCTGTCAAAATGGAGTCTTTGCTGAAGGAAGAAGTTGCACAAAACCATTGTAAATAAATAACTAACTCTTTGAGGTCCCTAACAAGATTGAGTGTAAATTTTAAAATATTCCATTGCGGTCTTGTACTGCACTCAGTACAACTTGCAAAGTTTCTCTTCAGTGGTACTTAAAAATTGGCAAAGTGCCAAGTATTTGGTAATGACAAAAATTGCTTTCATGAAGAAGTTACTAGAAGATTACATTTCTCGAATACCTGGTACCTTTCAGTTCAAAATCTTTCATCTTCCCATCTTCTGTGTAAAAGCATAAACATTGGCAATAATTTTGTCTACTTTTGTATGAGAGTGAAACTTTGTCTCGCTCATTAAGCACATTAACTCAAGGTGCTGGAGAACAGGGTGCAGATGTGAATATTTGGATCTAAAATGGAATAAGTAACAGGTAACTATAAAACTGATGAGGCAAGAGATACATGACCTGTACAATTTGCCGAATATTACTAGTTTGAGTACATGAAGGATTATATGATGGATGAGGCATATGGCATGCATGAGAAGAAAGATGAATGCATGCAGTGTATTGGCGTGAAAACGTTAAGGGGGATTACTCGGAAGATGGAGGTGTAGCTGGTAGGATAACATTACAGTGTTTTTTAAATAAATAGGTTGGAAGGTTGTGTGTTGGGGTATGTGGCTTAGAATAGGGACCAGCAGTGGGCTGTTGCACAAGGTATAGAACCTTAAGTTTCATACAATGAAAGGAATGTGAGTAGCTGTGCAACTTTTAGCCTTAAAAGGGTCTCTGCTCTGAGTAGTTAGCTATAGTCGTACAGACACAAAATGGCACGTTCCTGCAAACACTACCAGTCCTAGTGAGACAATGCAAATTTAAAAAATTGGACCTCAGAGAGTTAAGGTTAGATATTAACTTTAAGTTTATTACTTTTAGTGGGCATTGTACATGATTAGCATTTGATCATATTGTGCTGATATTGAAATAATACTGGAATTTCAGGTGGCCTAGGAACGAAACGCTTTTGTTCGTCTTTGGATTTGGGCAACTATTGCAATTACATTAGGCAGCCTGGTGACCAGCTTGAATATCGTTCATGTGTGTTCACATGCTCATCTGATGGCTGTAACCTTGCAGAGTCTAGAAGGCCATATCTCCTAGTCACATTACTTAGTCTGGCCTTTCTAACAGCAATTGCAATATTTTAAGCTCCACAGAAGTGACCCTTCACCCAATGTTACCACCTACAAGCTGTTTTATAGTACTGCTACCATATACATGCAATGATTATTTAAGTGGTTTTGGTGTGTATTCAGTGTCTGTGAGTTCGGTGACTGTATGGCCTTGCTGCACTGCATTATTTGAGAAGTAAAATGATGAAGTATGTTTCACTGTAGGAAAAGCAGGGTAAAAACTGTGGTTGTTTGACAGGCACAGAATATTCAAACTGATTTACTTTGAAGTTAAATTCAAAAAGCATTATGTTAAAGTCAGATTTGTTCAGGTATTACATATGCAGTGCTTTTAATTATTTAAAGACAATAACATAGTATTGTCATACATTTTAAACAAACGTGTGTTCAGAGTGACTAATTACAGTTGGTCATCATAAAAGACAAACTCGACTATTCCAGCAGCCATTTAGCATGATAATCGACTGTGTAAATGAATGTAGTCATTTTGCTTCAAGCTTAGTACATTCCTGTATTTGCTGCTTATTATACTGTAATATATTTTAAGAGTATTAGTGTTATTAAACCTGTTGCACATCATATGTTGGTACTAAGAGGAAAAGGTATACTTTTCATTATTCTCTGTAGTTTCATTTTTGGTGCTTAAAGTTTTATTGACCTTAACCAAACACCCATGATAGACGAAGTTTTCTGTTACAGCACATGTAAAGGTTAAAGGTCAGTGTGCTACAGAAAGAACAAGACTGAACAATTCATTTTATATACAATGTGATGGAGTTTTCTGTAATGACAGAGACATCTCTTAAAGCTTGTGCTGTAAAAGAGGCTGTTAAAGCTGTTGTTTTGCTTGAATTCTCTTCTGCCTCCTTGCTAAATACTCAAGAAAAATGTTCATAAACCCCCCCCCCCCCCCCCCCCCACCCCCCACAACCCCCCCGTTATTTATAAAAAAATTTTTTTTTTTATTTTTCTTCCCCCCCCCTTTAAAAAATCCAAGAAAAATTTTCAAAACCCCCCCCCCCCCCCCCACAACCATCTCCAGAGCATGGCCTGATATTTTAAAGGAAACTTTTTTATAGTTATTTGCATATTTTTGCTCATATGAAGTACTGAATTTGTGATGTCTTGGATTAAATTCTTTAGAAGACAATAAGCAGGTAAAGAACTGATGTACATCAGAACTACATAATTT
>Ga0123354_10009713_pt1 | contig 14776 bp, 8 predicted proteins | sample TergutLab28metaG_2_FD_97872 | JGI IMG/M metagenome (GOLD analysis project Ga0123354, IMG submission 97872) | Labiotermes labralis P4 segment gut microbial communities from Petit-Saut dam, French Guiana - Lab288 P4 | ecosystem: Host-associated > Arthropoda: Insects > Digestive system > Gut ... | reverse complement strand
TTCTTTTTTTTTCTCTCTTTAAAGTACCCCCTTTTCTTTTTTTGATTTGCTTTTTTTCCTTTCCCATGTTCCCCCTCCCCCCCCCCCCCCCCGTATTCTGTCGCCTTCTTTTCCTCGTTTCATTTGGGTTGTCACTCCCCTCCCTCCCAAACACTTTTTCTCCCATGATTTCCGCGCGCAGACCACGAATTTCCTCCCCTCACCTCTCTCCTGTCCAAGTATTTTCCTAGGAACTTTGTTTTTAAAGACTTGCAGTTTTTTCTCTTCCACGTGCTTTCACAGTGTGAAACTGATTTTACGCTGAATTAAAAATGTTGTTTGAACTCCGGCTTTCGGTTAGACCGTGTCATTTTATATTGCTGAAACTCGGAGGCAGTTTGCAATATCATCCTCTTCTCTGTTTAAATTTATTTTCTTAATGACAATAATTAAAATCTTGTTGGCTTCTTATTATTTCATGTTTGCGCTCACCAGTTGGTGCTGTACGTATGAAGTGTGTAAAATGAAACAAAAGAGCACTGTGTTGATGAAACTCGTTCTTGTTCCTGCACTGTGGTAATTTTCTGAACAGAATTTGCTGTATGTTGTTAAGTAATTGTGCACCCTGAATTCCCACGCTGTCGATGTGGGAACATAGATAACTAGCGGAAAAAGACGCTTTCATTTCGTTCCACACTTTTTCAGCGTTTTAAAATTGCCGCATGCTTCGAGAGGTGCCTGCTTTCATACATCGATACAGTTTCCGTAATTATTGGCACCGTTTAGAGCGAAATGTTATTACCTGTTATGTACAGACCAGTCGGATAATCATACCAAGGGAAACGGTCTCTGCTGTGGTATCCACACGAATGACACACGCACACACACGCACACACACACACACACATACGGTGGGAGAAACACCATGTTGTATCCACGTCAGATCTTGAGTATACCCAATTTCAAATGCCATATAAAAGGGTAAAACTATATTATTAAACTTCGAATGTCACAGATGAGATTTTGCACTTCGTATTCAAAGACTTCCCGTGTTTGAATTTGAACCCGAAGGTTGACTGTTCGACTGTGGTTTTTGTCAGTCCCGCCAAGCAGTTCTTCAGTTTGCGCAACAGCCCCCGGTGGGCCAGGGCCTCCTCATTCACGAGGTGTCTAGATCACACACAACGACACATCACAGTCGGTAAGACTACTCTGGAAGAGTGATTAGCCCGTCGCAGACACATCTACCTGACAACACACAACAATCACAACAGACAGACACCCATGCCCCCGCTGGGATTCGAACCCACAACCTCAGCAGGCAAGCGGCCGCAGACCTACGCCTTAGAGCGCCCGGCCACTGGGACCGCGACCAAGCAGTTGCTGGTGCTAAATTAAAAGGGACTTGAACTTACTCATTTTACTTCAGTCTTCCTTTCATGTTCATCCATATGCATTCTGTCATTCTTCTGCTCATAACATTCGAAGTTGATGAGGTTTCGTTAAGTGAAACAGGAAACAGTACCGGCTTTGTTGCAAGTTGGAAAGAATTCTTATTTCCGTTTAACTCAGCAAATTTATTTGGCCCCAACGCGCACGCATGCGCTCACATATGCGTTGCAGAGAGCTGTTTTACGCTCACATCTATGGCACGGTTCTGTGTTATCAAGATGTGTTAAGAAAAGCTCTTCTTAAATCGCATTAGAAATTGTTTTGTGGACTGTAAAGACAGGACGATAAAAACTGAGACCTTGACAGTTATTAATACTGTGAACAGGCAAAATGGAATCCTTGGGACTAAGGGCGACACGTCGAAAAAAATCAGTTTTACTTAACTTTTATTTAGTATTAATATAAGAATGATCTTAATTACAACCCTAAGCAGATAAAGCACGACGTTTCAGAGAAGTGCTAGTAGACGTGCCCTCGGCACACAGATTTACTGCCCACAGCTCGGTATGGCAGGTGAGTGGAGCCGACTTCAAACTTTCTGTGGTGTGTGACCCGGTACGTTTAGGACACAATCGGATTTTACGAGAATTATCCATTGTACTAATTAATAATGCTGTATTTATGTTCTATGAACATGGTGTTGAGGAGAATATTTGGACCTAGGAGGGACGAGGTAACGGGGGAATAGAGGAGATTGCATAACGAGGAGCTAAATGATTTGTACTCCTCACCCAATATTGTGCGGGTAATAAAATCGAGAAGAATGAGATGGACTGGGCATGTGGCGCGTATAGGTGAGGAGAGGGGGTGTATAGGGTCTTGGTGGGGAAACCGGAGGGAAAGAGACTACTGGGGAGACCTAGGCGTAGATGGATGGATAATATTAGGATGGATCTCCAGGAGGTGGGAGGTGGGTATATGGACTGGATTGGGCTGGCCTAGGATGGAGACAGGTGAGACTCCGGATTAAAAAGGTATTTTACCCCAGACAAATATAACAATCTTGATGTTCCTCGGGTCGACTCAGATGATCCAAATTTAAATCATGTTTATTTTCGAGGTTCGGTCCATGGATCTCCAGGCTGCAAATCGTATTCATTCGGCGCGGAGCACACTCTTTCTCTTGTACCCCCTCCTCTAGTAATAGCGTATTGTGATATAAAACACATTGGTTGTGTGAACCTTTATGAATTGTGGTGTACAGCTCCCATGATTACAGGCGAAAATTACAAAATATTTGTTAGACCATACCCGCTCAGCCCCTTTATGTGGTGCAGGCAACTTCTGTAAACTTTGGTCTGCATGCGGGCAACGTGAAATTCAATACACGGAATGAATACTGAGTAAATATAAGTATAATTTTACGTGCGTATTTTTGTGTACATCATGTGCACTAGAAGTGTACGCTACTGGTAATTATAGGGAGAAGAGTAAAAAGATAAATTCACTGCACAGGCTAGGGTGTCGACATTTTAGGATATTTTTACGAAATTAACTAGTAATGTAATCTACGTCTCCGTAAATCAACAGCCCAGAATTTTCAGAAATTCATGGTATCTCTGCTTTACCTGGGAAAGGGTCAAAAGAGGTTTTCTCGTTTCAAGTGTCCCAGCGGGTGACATAACACTTTGTTTTAGGCAGATGCCCGCGAGCACGGATTGAAAGGGTCTGTGTCAGACTCTAAAGCCTTTTGGAGGGCGCTTCTTCGCCAAATACTGTTTAGGTCGTTACTTTGTCACGAGAAAGTTACTAGTTTCTATTTGCAGCATAGGCGTACCTACGTTGTTCTCATGCCGGTGTTAAAGTTCAAGCATATACTGGGTTAATAGCTGAGTAGGTAGTACTTTCCAACGTAGAACTGGTCTGCTTCCTGCAGTCCCATGAGTCAACAGTCGACAGCTGTCTGGGGCTAGCCTTGTTCTTACTACATTAACAGGAATAAGAAACCCGACATGAGAGAGGAGCATTCGTGAGAAATTAACAACAGTGACAAAACACTTTTTACGTTTTGTTGACCGTGCATCCTGATATAATGATAAGTCTTTTTTTACCAACTTGATGCACAAATTCTTTACTTTAATGTATCACGTTGGTAAAAAAAAAAGACTATCAGTGACACACACTGTTTATTTCACCTTACGAATTTATATGTTTATGTTTCTTCCAGAGAACACAGTATTTGGTAGCATTACTTACCAATATATTTATGTTAATGATTTCGTGTTACTGGTACTGGGTTATGTTGTGAAATATTGATGGGACGATTGCCAGAATTGTCGTAGGCGAGATGTCGCTGAACACAGCGCTCAAGGTGTGACGCACCCTCGAATCTGTTTTAGACATGGTCGACTGATAGTTGATGTAACATTGTCATCACTTTAGCCACGGTGCTTCTGTTAAGCCCCTTGGCAGAAAAGGAAAAATAAGCAAACAAAAATAAAAGAATACTGAACACAAACGAAGTATTACAGTCAACACGACTCTTCACTTCTTATAATAAAACCAACTAGATGCACTAATTTCTCAAAATTATTTTTGGAATATAACTACGTGTTTCGGACAGTTTCTCTGTCCGTCATCAGGCGTCTAGCACTGTATACACAGCAATGGTATATGTCATACACGTTATGCTGACTTCTTGCGAGCAGGATCAGGATGTTCCCTCCTGATCCTGCTCGCAAGCTGTTAGCATAACCTGTATGACATACACCATTGCTGTGTATACAGTGCTAGACTCCTGATGATGGACAGAGGAACTGTCCGAAACATGTAGAGTTCTTTTCCAAAAATAAATTTGAGAAATTAGTGCATCTCGTTGGTTTAATTATAAGAATATATCACGGTGCACGGTCCTCTGAATGTCAAATACGACTCTTAAACTTGTTTCTTCAGTGCTACATGTTTCTGTTCAACGAACCATCATCGGACATTACTTTTTTGAAAAAAAGAAGATAAGTACATTTCAGTGTGCGTTGTCGATTAGTGAGAGCTGACAAATACAGAAACTTAAAGCATGAAATACTGAAAAGCAACGAAAAAATATATTATAAGAAGCACTGTTTAAGTATAAACCTCGTTCCAAAACATGCAAGTATCAAAGTTAGTAACACCTCCCCAGATCGAAATTTACACAACAGAAAGTTTATAAAAAAAATATTAGAGATGAGTTAAAATTGCTTAATATGAAGAATAAATAAACTAGTGATATCATCTCACTGACCGACAGTGCCCATTGCAAATAGAATTTTTTTTTTAATTTTTTATAAAGTCGTGGGCGATGATAATTCGTTGAAACGAAACGTGTAGCTTTGAAGACACAATAAGGAATTGTAGTGACTGCATTCACTACGATATAGTACAGCGGGATTAGTCAGACTGAAAAAGAATAGTGCTTAAAAGTGCGAAATTCCGGGCACGTTGTGGTGATTTTTAGAATCACTATTGCTGGTTCGAATATGGAACCTTTAGAGTTGAATTCAGAGAAGTCAACGCCCGAGCCAGCTCTTAGATAAAGGTGATTTAATTAGAATCACTGATACTGACTGAGGAGTTTGCAATTGGCGTGGGCAGTTGTTTGTGCTAGAGAAAGCCTACCGTCTACCAGTAACTGATGTGTCCCAGTTAAAAAGTGCATCAGGCTGAAGTGCTGTCTTGTATTGTGCGTGTGAAATAATACTTTTTTTCTGTATTCTGTGTGATTAGAACTGATTTTACTCTAAGCATGTTATAAACGAAGTGAAAGTAAAAGTCAAAGTTCTCCCTAGAACAGGCCACGACGGTCGGGAGTGGGAGTAGAGATTCTACTCTTTCTTTAACCTGGGCGCTAGATGTGGTGGGTCGTCAGAGCCACGCCCCGGCCGCTTTTTCCCCGGGAAAAAACCGGTACCAGGGCCGGTCTGGACGGGTGCGTAAAATAGAACCTCCACCGGCATTCGATCTCCGGACCGTCCAGCCCGTAGCGAGTCGCTATACCGACTGTGCTGTTCCGGCGTATCTTTTAATAAAGGAAACACATAAGAACTGGCGACTAGAGGAAAGATCATGCAGTAACAGAGACCGTCGACGCGATTGTGAAAGGGACTGTACCCTCGCCGTGCAGGTCAACTGCATTCTCTTGAGTAAAAAATCTGTATGTCGGTTTACGATACAGGCTACACTTGACCGACTGGAACCAGAAGTGCATTTATCCGACGTCTCTAATACAGATCCCGTAATGTCAGCTTCGTCGAATTCAGCCAGGTAGTGTAAGAGATTGAATCACACAGACAGACAGACATATAGGAATGAGCTCCACACAGTGCTTTTATTTTATGCACTTCATTATAAAAACGCGCCAGAAACGGAATGAAACTTAACACAAGAATGCACAGACGTAACAGTCACAGCGCTAGTTCATATGTGTTTACTGTCCATTGTATATGTTCTTCGTGACTGAACTGAAAGCGAGGTGGGAAAGTCATATGTGTTTGTGTGATGAAATTGGGTGTTGGGATCTGTGTTAAAACTTTTGACGATTGTACTTTTTTGTTCATATTATAATGACATGTTTAATTTGTATGAATCATGGTCTTTGTCGAAATTTCTTAAATATTTTTATTCGTGATAATAATGCGCTTTTTCGCTACTATGCGAACGCGTCTAAAACCCGGCACGTGACTTGGAATGTGATGCCATTAAATTCGACCGTTATACTGTTACGTGAGATCCCCTTCAGAATTGTGAATATTTTACTGAATACAGTGAAAAATAATTCGATGTGTGTTGGACCGTGCATCATTGTGATAACTGAAGAATGAGAACCAACTAGATGCTACTTATTATTTTATTGTACTTCTTATAGGCTCAACATGTTTCGGACACTACTATGCCCATCATCAGGAGCTCACGACTATAATGTTGATTATCACATTGGTCGTCCCGTTCTTGGGTTGATGTAGGTTGGAAGTTAGGTGCGGGTAGGCTGGAGTAGTGTCCGGGCTGCAGGCTATAGTTCCTGATGATGGGCATAGTAGTGTCCGAAACATGTTGAGCCTATAAGAAGGACAATAAAATAATAAGTAGGACCTAGTTGGTTCTCATTCTTCAGAAAAATAATTTGTCACTCCTGTGAAGTGTGATTGGTTTTGCGACAGTACAGACCTACCCAGATCTTGTATCTGCGTGAATGAAGTCTGGGCTAATGTGGCCTGCAAAGTCGCTAAGGACGCTGTATCGAAATAAATGTACTCGGAATTGGAGTGCTGGTTGCACCTTTGCGCTCACGCTTTGTAGAGCTCGGCAGCAGCGAACTGTATTTCATTGACAATCTGGCAGAAAGAGTTTCGGTTCTGTTCCATTGGAACTAATTCCTACCTGCTCTTTGTGTTCGCTGATCACACAGGCTGGCGAATTCTTTCCGTTAATGTGGCCCAGAGACGAATTGGACGGTCCAAATGCTTGTGGCAGAAACTAACAATTATTCACTGTATCAGAATCCTTTCAGATTCAAGCCATACTGATGATATTAAATCCTTCTAAAGTTACTGTTCTGTCTGTACAGGCCACACGGCAAGATCCGGTACGCACCCGACCGGATGTGTAAAAGTGAAGCGCCCTTCTGTTGTTGGTGTTTGTTTTCTATGTGATTTGTTTTATGTGTGTAACATACGAATCTAAAACTTGATTTCGCAGTAAATAACGCATATACGGCCGTGCAGATTTTCTTGTTCATCTCCATAATTATCATTACGCTACTTATTAGTTTTTTTTATTATTCCTCTTCCATTCACTTATCTAAATTTTTTTGCCCTTCGGTCTGTTCTTCACGCATACGTCTGTATCCGTCATCTTGCTAATCCTCTTACTTTACAGCGTCTTCCAGATCCTCATCTAAGTGACTTCATTTTCTTCAAATAGTTCTGTATTAATCTTGTTCCCATCTTAGTCCCCTCTTTCTTGTCCTCCTTCCCAGATACATTCGTCATTTTGTTCTTTAAATTCCATCATAAGCATTTTCTTCCGCCGAGCAGTCAGGCACTGATAACATCGCAAAACAACAGTAAGTCATAATCTCGTGCTCATTCGTTGTCTTCCCATAATTTGGTTACTATTTGTTGTCGGATTTTTAGATTTCCTTAAATTATCTCCACTCTTTAATTCCCAGTTTAGAATTGCGTCTTCCTGTCTCTTTATACATCTAAACTTGTTGAATGCTGACCGGTTTTTTGTAGCTCGCTGGATGTTTCGGGAACCTGTGCGTTAGACAGCCGTTGACACATGCCCAGTATAATTGTGTTAAATAACTATACGAATCTCGTAGAGAAAGTTCTGAGCCTAGAAACAATAGTGCCCCGATTTTGATTCAAAGCTCATACTGTGCCGTTGTCTTTGAGTTAACTGTATGTACCCACTCTACGGTTCATTCTGAGGACTCTTCGTGAAGCACTGCAAATTGTACCAAATTTACCTGTTAACATCACGTTCATCAGTCCAAATGTGTTTGAGATAATGTGTGAGTGTAAACGTGCTGGCGTAAAAGATGAAGAAGACCGCGTGCTGTCCAAACTACACGTGCCTGCCATGTCGTTCTTCACACATATCACACACAGTAGGCCTGTTCTGTGTACCGTCAGCTGTCGATCAGGAAAACTTGCCTTCATGAAGCGTCTCTTCATTTTCAGTAGGAGCTGAATGCAGTAGGTATTTTAAGTGTGTGCTTTTCCCCATAGATACAAATTTAAAGGATGGAGGTCGGGCGAACGGGTGTGCTGTACTTCGAAATGTGTTTGCGAACGTGTTTAATGATATGTTCTGGTGTGGGGAACTCACTCCTGAACTTCGTCGAAGTATTTTAGATACACCCTGTATAGCAAAATATAGTAACAGCTCTGGCGAAACTCCCGGTTGGAGCGCTTCTGACTCCGTGTTCGTGAGTCGTGGACAAAGTTGGACTTAACATCAGGTTGCTTAGCGCAACATTTAAGTAGTGTTCACTGCTACATGCTGGCGAACTGTTTATTTTAGCCAGACGATAAAGCTGACGCTCTGAAAATAATCAGAAATGACGTTAAATCTTATTTTTCAAAGCTTGCGAGAAGAACATGGACGTCGAATAGACCATTTACTGCGTCGACAGTCTTTATTGTAGAAGATTCACAGCCACCAACAGTTTATGCATGAAGTGGGGTTTGGAGTCTCAAAAGCTTTAATGACCGGCAGATGTCATCTTCAGGTAATGGGGCTTCCAAAATACTTATGACTCCACTGATATGTGATTAAATCCACGATGCAGAGATAACAATTTGCCAGGTGACAAAGAAATTACGGAGCCCGAAATTTGTACCCACAAAAACCCGCCACTGTGCCCTATTTTGTGGCAAGTGAATCCGTGTTACACCTCAACAGTAGTTTCTTGTATTAATTTTAATTTTATCTTCCAATTTGCGCTTACGTCTCCCCCACGTAGTCTGTTCCTTTGACGTTTCCCGGCTAAAGTTGTGCAAGCATTTGCCATCTTCCCAAAGCGTCTGCATTTCTCGTCTGTCTTACACACCTAAACATCTCAGGCGAGAGCACAAGTCATTAATCTTCTCATTATGTGATTTTCTTCACCCCCACCCCCTTGTATCTTCTCCTTGTTATGTTCTAACAGTCTCCGCACATTTTTGTCAAACACCCTCGTCTTACACACGCAACTCTCTTCTTGAGTCTCTGTTAAACGCTCTTTGATGATTCAGTAGTACGGCTCCGTTCCTGGCGTTGATCTTGTGTGTGGCGTAGAATGAGAGATGACGGGGTGTTTCCGAAAGATGGTTTAGGAAGAAATGGAAGCGACCATATTTTACGGTATTGTGCTAAGTTCTGTCGTTGAATGACTCGGGTGTGTTCCCTTCTCAGAAATTTTGTCGCCTGTCATGTTTGTATTCGTGGTAATTTACAGATAACGATGTATCAAAGTGGGAAGCTTCCAATGGCACGATTTGCATGCGACTCATGAAAAACAAACAAATTTATGTCATCAATTTGGATGTCTTTCCTTGAATTAGTGGAGAGACGCCTAGACGAACAAACACACGTGCACCTGACAAACAGAATTCACAAGGACAAGAGGATGGGAATTTATACTGTTAGGCCCAAATAGCGCAACATGTGATGTGATGCTAAAACTGTGTAAACGATTTTCTTCTGTACTTCAGTCTTCTGCGTAGCCTGTCTGGTGACCGGTACATGAAATTCGTTCAAACAGTACTCCAGAAATAAATAATAAGCGATTTTTTTAAAAGCGTGAACTCCTTCCATAAAAATGCAGTAGTCATTTCCTTCTTTAGGTTATCGGCACTACTTCGGTGGGTATCAGTGATACTGTAATTAAGGACTTAGCATTCGCGTGATCTAATCTGCGGCATAGAAAGTTGGCACGCGTTTCCTCACCATGTTTCTGTTGCAGACAGTAACTGCTGGAGCAGAACGTATTTATGGGCTTGTACCCTATTAATCGGAAGTAGTACAGATCCTATCCCGGCCTGCATGAATCCAACTGTGTTTCGATACAAAATAAGGAACCATCGTGTGACTGATAGAAATATCCGAGGATTTGCTTCACGCAAGCAATTGTTTCTTATGATGAAACAGCGGCCTTGTTTCGAAATCGAGATGGAGAGATATAGGGGAAGTGTTTTATATAACGACACCGTCGGTTGCTACGATTGTAGAGCGGCGGCGGTCAGTGAATGAACTAGAGCAATGGCGGAATGCTGCTGTTAGGGTAAAACCGAAGTACTTGGAGAAAAAAGTCTCAGTGCCACCGTCAACCACAGATGACGTTTGTTAGTTACAAGGCGTCTTTTGTTTGTTACGTGTACGTGCCTTGTAAACGACGGTTTCCGTAATAGGTACTGTAGAAGCTTTAGATGGCTCTTACAACGTTAAAGGTCGCACGACTGCCATACCGTGAAAATATCAGCATGATCGTCTTGAAACGGATCTTCAGAGAACTGGAAATTCATATTAGGATTATTTATTTATGTCTAATGACGATATGGAGCTCGCGTAATGCCACAGGTCTATTTTCAGCTTAAATGACAATTGCTGAATCGACGTGTCTTGGCTAGAAACATACCGTTGCTGTTAGGATGTGAAATGGAAGTAACTTCTTCATAACGAGGTTTAATGGAAGGCTTTTGTGTCGAACCTGATCCCATAAAAGATAATTAGATCTTGCGCTACCAATTCACTGCTGGTGGTCAGAGATGATTATGTCACCTGTCACTTTGTCTACTTAGTCACAAAATCTGTGGATGAATACAGAAATAACCTCATCAAATACATAACGACAAGTACCGTCTTTAACGCGGTTTACACTGCCTACAGTGGGCGTATGCCTTCTAGTACCGTCATCAATCATTGATGGCTACTCAGTGATGAGGGGAATCCAAAAGTTTGCTACAATCATCAGTTCATTTTGAACTAGGCCTTCTACATATAACGCCCGATGCGCCGTCCGTTTTCATGTCTGACGCACACCAAAGTGCGTGTTTACCTCTGCTCTGTATTAATCACGAAGTTAGTTTAATGTGGAGTAACAATCATCTTTTGGAACATGGGAAAGATTTTTTTTTTGAATCGGAGTTTTAGAGCTGTCTGAAGGATGGCGATCCATTGTACGCAAGGCGGTGGAGTGGTTCCAACTTCCTGACAAGTTCATAATTAATAGAAGTTTTAAAATTACTTCTCTTCTGTGCCATTAATTTCGCGAACTGACGCCCGCAGTGCCACACTTAATGAAAAGGAATTCGTGGACATGACCGAGAAATGTTGCACAAGAATTAAGGCTGTGCCTGTCAGGACTCCTGACCGTCACGTACCGTCAAAACTCGCTGCACAGCGGCACTCAGAAGGGGTACCTATTAACAAATCAGTCTTTACGTCACAAACATGGCGCGTATCAACACAAAGACGTATCACTGTCTGTGCCAAACATGCTATGTTACGTCTGTTTAGTATGTATGAAAGCTGACAGTTTCTGGGGCGTTAGATATCTTATGAAAACAATGGTCACTTCTAATCCCGATAAGAAGAAATTAGCGTCTCGGCAGCGATCCGCGGCCCGTCGTGTGACAGACACTAAGCTGCCTTGGCATGTCCACCTGTGTTCTTGTTGGAAGTGGCTATAGCTGCATAGGCTATTCTAATATCCATTTACTTACAACCTGCATGACGCTGTTTTCCTTAACATTCTGAATTCGTCACAGACACCTTTACAGGAATGTTACTCACAGATATGGAAAGAAGAGCTGGTATTTGTACTTTTTGTCGGAGCTAGCAGCGCTTGGTGTGGTTGTAATGGAAGGTTCGAGCATGCTTACTTTTTACGTAGGGAATCCAACTCAACCCGCATAACACCCTAGCGGCTAGTTTATCATCGCCTCGCGTTTCCTTACGTAGAGGGAGCGGTGGAGAGTGTTGAAGCGCTTTTAAAAACCTGTCATCGAATATCTTTGTTGCGAGTGTACGGTTTTGTAACTGGTTTTGTGAAGCATTGCGTAGTGGGAGTCGAGCCATTGCTAATTTATTTTTCAGATGAAATTAATTAAATTGTCACCTAAATGCTCAATGAACAGATTCTGGTCGGCAGACAACCCCAGACTAACAAACGGGATGCTGTTGCATGACGCATATTTAAAATATCACGTGCTGTCGGTGCAACAAGATTAATCGGGCCCATCTTCTTTACGGATGTAATAAATTCAGAATTGTACATTGGACAAATTCACAATTTTTCGAAAGTGTGTGGCGAGGAGACTAAATACGCACTGTGCCTGCACGGTGGTGGAACTACACACGCAGTCAGTAATTGAGGGGCCCCCCTTACGAAACATTTTTGGGGGCAGACTAATTAGTCGTTCTTTGTGGCCTGCTCGTTCACCGGATCCGACGCCATGTGACTATTATCTGTGGCGATCTCTCGATAACCACATTTATAGACACACCACATTCACACAGAGGACGATCTTGCGGGAATTACTTGGCGCCCAATGTCGGCAACTTCTAGACGGGAAATATACGAATTCGGATGCTATGACCACGTACACGCATGTCTGAGAGTTGTAGGAGGCCATATCCAACACCTGCTTTGACACTTGGCGAGTTATAAAATACAGATGGTTCATGCAGTTACTATAAGCCGGTCCCGCGTTGAGTTGTACACCCTGTACTAGCCATCCTAATTGAGGTAATAAGATTTGGTGCCTCGCCCCTCCACCCGCTCCCGCTCGACAGATCCATAAACTGTGACGAGCACACAGGCTCAAAGTTCAAGCCTTAACAGCTTCGGCGTATAGTAGAAAGACGCTAACGAATAAATGTATGTGTAATGGAGAATAGTGCTGGCTAGAGGCTGTGCGAAATTATGCAGAGAGGAATTTCATGCACTTTGGTCTTGAAAAAGTATGAGGTTAAATAAGTACCAATTGTGATAGAATTACAACAGTCTTTACGATGTAGGCCTGGTTCTTCGTATTCCGAGTGTCTGGGGTTCTATCCTCAGTCACTAGACCTACTGGCTTGATTTAGGTTTACTACTTGCGACTTTTGTTCAGCTTCCATCTCATTCTTTTTTCTTATGGCTCGACAGCCCTAGTGGGCCAGGGCCTCCTCACTGTTGAGGTTTCGGGATCGCAGACACACCACACACGGTAGGACTCATCTGGATGAGCGATCGGCCCGTCGCAGAGACCTCTACCTAACAACACACAACACTCACCAGAAACAGACAGCCATATCCCGGCGGCATTCAAACCCACAATCCCGACAAGCGAGCGGCCGCTGACCGACGCCTTAGACCGCGCGGCCACCGGGATCGGCTTCCGTCTCATTCGCCGTCGTATTATCGCAACTGAAGCAATGTACTTGAAGTTAAAATCACGGTGTTGGTATTGTAAGTGCCGCAGGGATATTTAATTTTATTAGGCCCTACGTTAAGCCGCCAACCAACGACTGGTATATTTGACAAACATTTGTCATGTACGAGTATGTATACTTGTCGCAGCGTGGGAACAGTGCCTTCTTACAAATACTGGCATTACTTCGTTTCGCACCTACTTTAAGTACAAGTAAATGGAATGGCCAGTGTTTTGGCTTATGAAGTCAAGCTTTTTTGTCTCGTCTGTACTTGACAAGCAGCCGAGTGCCGATCACAGTGGCCGCGCGGTCTAAGGCGTTGGTCTGCGGCCGCTCGCTTGCTGGGATTGCGGGTTCGAATCCCGCCGAGTACATGGATGTCTTTCTCCCCGTCCAGAAGATTCCTACCGAGTGATGTGTGTGTGCGCGCGCGTGTGTCCTTGAGTTTGATCAAGTGCAGCAGTAACCCTCCACACATGCAGTGAGCAGGTGTATAGGTCAGAATAGTAAAGAAAGCAGACAAGTTTATTGTGTCACAAGAAAGATATTGTGTGTACATTATCGGTCGGTACCCTGGCCAAGTGTACGAATTGTGGGAACACGATCACAGTGATCAGGCAAACACTTGGCAAGTGTACCCGAGTACGAAGTTTTGCCAAGTAAACCAGTGGTTGGAACGGTACGACAGTTACTCGTTTGTATATTTGTACAGTACAATCATTTGTCAAATGCACGAGTCGTGGGAAGGTGGCAATGTGCAAGTACTATTCCAATGACGATGAAGCCGTACATATGGAGACTAGCTGCATACTGTGGCCACAGGCGCGCATGCAGAGGGGGGAGGGGCTGCAGTCGAGTAGCCCGCCCACAAAATCGAAAAAAAAAGTGTTTATTTTTTGCACAGACGGTGATATGAAACTTTTACGTGATTTAGCCTACAGCCGAAATCAGCCACTGAAATCGGCCGATGACTAGTACATAGGAATTTTAGAAAAGTAAAATAAAAACACAGGGAGTTTTAGGGGGAACGTAGACTTTGTGATTTCGGTTGGGTGAATGGAACGTGTAGTTATATTCGTATGTACGTACATAAAATTATGTTACAGTTACGAGTTTTAGCACATGTTTCTTTAAAGTCAAAAAAAAATTATAGCGTATGTAGCCTCAAGGCAAGCCCATCCCCTCCCCTTTTGAATGAAAAATTCTGGTTGCGCACCTGCCTCATCAGTAACCTCTGTTCTGAATGCGTGCTTTGTGATTGTGTGTAATCGCTTTCACCGTGATATTTGTTCTGTAGACGCGCGCATACAGTAATCATTACTGTAAGTAGACTCCAGTTGAAATTTGATGGCACACGGTGACGCACGGGAGGGGAAGTGAAGGGGAAACTGGCGAATGGAGTGGGTAGCCAGTACCCTTCACACTACCTCGGAACATGGTGTATCCAGCATTACTACCGCTGATGCGC
>Ga0123354_10009710_pt1 | contig 14777 bp, 8 predicted proteins | sample TergutLab28metaG_2_FD_97872 | JGI IMG/M metagenome (GOLD analysis project Ga0123354, IMG submission 97872) | Labiotermes labralis P4 segment gut microbial communities from Petit-Saut dam, French Guiana - Lab288 P4 | ecosystem: Host-associated > Arthropoda: Insects > Digestive system > Gut ... | reverse complement strand
GAAAACAGAGATTAACGGCTGTGGGGACCCGTTGCGCTGACCACGTGACACCCCTCTATCAGCAAAAGTTGGCACTAACTTCGCCGACCGGCGGCGGCCGCTCTGTCGGTATAGTTCGCGTGCAGACTAAGGCCACGGTGTTTAGTTTAGTTAGTCCACATAAGAAAACATTCGTGGATATGTTCTGTTATCAAAATGGTCCGAAACAAGGTGATGCTATATCACTACTGCTCTTCAAATTTGTTTTATAAAGAAAATGAAAGCTTAAACTGTATCACATTTTGATATGGAACTCTATTCAAATTGAACACACTTGTCCATTTCTTGTACATACATCAGGTATGCATGTAATTTTCAATACAAACCTCCTTCTCTCTTGTTGCAATACGAATGGAATCTGGGAACAGCAGGCTGCTTGTTTTATCCAACTCAGTTATGTCTGTCCAGCGAATCACCAACTTCGTTTCACGGCCCAGGATGTAAGCATAGAAACACAGGTGGTTCACTGACAGGTACAGCCAACCTTGTCGTGGCACCCGCCCCTTCCAGTAACTGGGGAAAAATACTGCAGTGAATTACACACCAGAAAGCATGTGCATGTCTGAAGAAATTACTGGTTTATCTGTTACATGGAGAAGAAAACCTCATGCAGCTGACTTATCAACAGATACATACCTGCAAGAGTAATAGTTAACGAGCTTCTCTTCTGGTGGCATGTTGAAGAGGCGGTGGAATTTGAATGATACTGTCTTGAATGACTGCGTGTCTTCATCTAAATCAAAATTGTATACTTTTTATGTTAATATTGATATCGATATTGATATATTTGTTAAATGCAACTGGGTTGATACCCGGTGGCAGTAGTACAGTACACATTTACACACAAATAATACATAGAACAACACAATGAACAACTTTGGTTGGAAGGCTTTCTGGGATTCAAACCTAGACTGGTCAAACTAAGATTAATGATGAACTAATTGTGTAAAAATTATTGCCTACTGGGAAGAGTGCAGGCTGTGCCCCGTCTTTGCGAGCTATATCCTGGCATTTGCCTTACAACTGAGGAAAAGGCATGGATAAACCTCAGTCGGGGTAACCGAAAAGTGCCAGTTGGGATGGTGAAAACAGAATATACAGAACAGAACATACATCGTAACAATAAGAATACGTACACATAACAATAAGAATACATAACTTACAAAATTAATGATAACATACAGCAATGTAATTTTAATCTCGCTTCATTTGTTTCCACATTTCACTTTTCTTGCTGTGGCTATGTCGATGCAATGCTTTAGCAGCTTTGTGGATGAATTACATGTTGTTGGCTTTAGCCTTAGGTTTAAAGGCAACATTCATCCTTACCCACAAGGTCTGAAATGTCCACCAAGGTTATTGTAACCCTCATTTCAACCCCTGAACATGAGGACAGTATGATGCCACCCACTTGATGACCCACTGACAGAGTGTCATATCCCAGCACAACATAACAACAAAACAAAACAGGATAATTTTATAGAGAGCAACCTGTTGCATTAAGAATGTCAAAATTTAAAAACAGTCTGTTCCAGATAACTTTGTAGCTCTCTAGTGCTACATAAACATTTATATCATGCCGATCCTCCAACGTACGCTAACAGAAGAGTGAGATTTCCTAACCTGGAACACACCTGATTAAGGAATCTGATAACAGATAACTACATTTCCGACAAGACAGCTATTCACAATAGGACATTTGTATACGAAATATTCAATATCACATTTTGTATTTATTGCTCTTCTACAAATTTAGCATGATATATTCAATGATTCCAACAGTCCTACATCATGCAGCCAACTTGCAAACTCAAAATTCTTTATATACACAAGTTAATCTTTCCTACGTACATTTGTCATTTCAGTATTAATCATACACAATCTGGACACAACCATCGGCCAGGAAGCCATTAACTGGACATTTTTATATAGTTTTATATCAATTCCGTACTATAAAATTTTGTAACTTCTGCATAGTAACAAACACTGGAAGTCATATGGGATCCCATATAACAAACACATATGCACTATTTCATACCTTAATTTAAAAGATTTTGTAATGTTGGCCTACTGATGGTTTTTAGACTGAAAAATGTAGTTATATTTGAACAAAATTTGGTTGTGTTTTACAGAACTGTACTGAAAAAGAATAAACCACAGACAGCAAGATGAAACACTAAACCTGCTTCACTTTTATGTCCTCATCATTCACCTCTACCCGGTGCCAAGGTTAAGAATGAGCGCAGCTATACCTCCAGTCCACTTACACAAATTCACGCCATGTACAGGGAAACCTTTACCTTAACCTTTTCACTTTTACTTCATTTTTGTGCTCCACCATTCCATTACTGACTTTTATAACAAGCACTGTAATTGCACTAATCTGCATCCTGATTACTAATTGCATTACTATATTTAGAAAGTCCTCCATTTTTCTCATGCAGAATTACAATTTGCTGTGCCATACCAGAAAAAAAGTAGACGAAATTTAGCAACAACCCAGACAGAAGCCCAGTTCAAAACTGTATGAGACAAATACAGTACTTTGTTTTCGCTAAACAATGTGAGACAAATAAACTTGCTTAAGAGAAATATGTGAAATGTGTCAAAGTGTTCCAAAATATACAGCAAGAATGACAAATAATATCATCAATGAAAATGCTTCCCATTTTTCACTCTTCTTAAGGTTGGTGTATATAAGTTAAAACATCATACACTATGCATTTATAAACAAAAGCATGGAACTTAATATGATCAAAATTATTATGATTTTATTTTAACCCCCCAAGCTGCATCATAATTCACTAGGTTTTACATACTGGGGTGGCTACCTGAAGATGGTGGTCAAGTGCCAAAACATGTTGGGCACAACTGATAACATGTATGTATTACTATGTGCAAGTCGTTTGTTTTATGAAGTGAATAATAGCTATGTTAACAAGCCATATCTTTTACATAAAATATAATGTAAGGAGGTTACACTACTGAGGCCTGTGAAGTATATATTGGGAAGACAGCAACGAAGTAAGTAACATACAGTAGTGATATAAAGGTACTGAAACATATCGTACTGCATGACGTACCATCAATTCCTTGGTTATCAGGTATGTTATTAGCGATCACTGATTGGATTTTGCAGCACACAAAATCCGTGATATCTCCCTCACTATCAAAAGAATTCAGAGTGTCAGACAGATTTCTCTGTAGCCATTCCCAGTCTTTCTCAATCTCCGTAAATGTGAGCGAACAAGCAATCACTAAACATAAAAGAAACAACACACAACAGCATATTTAATAACAAATAAAATTACACAATCAGGTGTACCACTTCTCAATGCTGAAAAATACCAACATGTACAAAATGTGTCACATCATCCGTAACCACATCATTCCAGCCTTTTGTTGTCACCACGCAACATCATATCCGTACATTTCTGTCCATGTCTTTGTTATATTACCAGTGAGAAAACGATGTGGAACAGTGATAAGCACTAATATAATCTCTTTATCTGTAGATACAATGTGACAACTGTAACTAAAACCTGATAACAGTGCAAAGTATTGTTGCTGTCAATGCACTAATACAAAAGCCAATATAATCAAACATCACTACTTCTGTAGAAGATTAAACTAAATATGCAGAGGTGTACTGGGGCTACTGTACACCACTTCTGCAAAATCTGTACCTAAATAATCAAGACAAATAAAAGAGTCCCCTGGAAAGAACCCATGCTAAAACAAACAGTACAAAAAAATGCATAAGCAAGCCCACATGCACACACAATGAATAAATTATAAGCCCCTCTTACATTCTGTAAACCAGGATAATAAAAACCGACAAACGACCATGCGAACCAATGGGTATGAGTTTTCCGGCACACCCCTCAAGACAAGAATGACACTGAAAAACTGGCCAACTTCCATAACTCACAGTAGTAAACTTCTGAATTTGGTGTCTGGTGCAAAATACGAAATGGGGGTGGTTTTGTATCAAACACACTATCCAATGTACCAACAAGAATGGATGATAAGCCCTTTGTATTTCCATGACCTTTTCGCCTCTGAAGTACAAAGTAAGGGCTGGACTGTTCTGTCACCCTGAAAGGAGTAAAGAAATTAAGACAACAGGTCTTTTAACACATGGTCATATAGATATCTTCTACGGTATTCATAATGTCACATTACACTGACATGTCAAATCTATACGACTGTAAACACAAGTTCTTGATTCGTACATACCACAGGGCATTTGCTAGCAGCACTTCTTGGGGTTTTACCCACATTTCTTCACATAGGCTGCAAAACGGTAAAAGTAATTCAAAAATATTATTAGAAAGTAATCATTGCCAGTCTATGCACTCATTGTATACTAAATGTCACTCCTCACACACACACACGGGAATAACAGACAACATCGTCTCACACACACAAATTGCAATCGCAAGTCTTATCGATACTATCAAGACAACCATGGATTAGAGCAGATAACAGGCCAATAGCTGACTGCCAATCCCGCGACGTGCAACCAAGCACATGGAACATGTTGTCGATGCAATGGTAATCGGTGGAAAATAGTAGCTTGATGTATTCTGTGGGTGATGACTACGGACATGTAAACGTGGTCACCTACAGTGGTTACCGACTCAAGTACCGTTACAACATTGCATTAGTCTATCCGTTAGATAGCGGCCATATGAATTACACTGCTAGCCACCACGTTCGCTGGGCAAATGACCCCCTATGCACTGTCCGATAGCAGCTATCCACTATTCTAATCACACACAACGATTATGAAATCTGGCCGGCTTCTTGGGCCGCTTGAACAGGGATATAAAGGTGCTACAATCTTTCTAGAAACTTGTACTGAACTATGTGTCTGTGTAATATAACTTCCAAAATACTGAAATCGTCTGTTATTTGCCTAAGATTTGGAACATGTGAGATTGAAAGGAGTGATAGTGCATCGCTTTCATTCAAAGATGTCGGGGCAGGTGTGGCAGTTGCTGGCCACATTGCAACAGCGTCAACTGGCACGGTGACTCTAAGCAGCCAGTCCAGAAAGGGACTCGTATTCATAATTCTAGTAACAAGAAAAAGTAAATTTCTACCATGAATTTATTAATGCTGTATTTATGCAAGGGAAAATAGCTGAGGTTTCTATTTAAAATTCCCTTCTGTAATGCATGCACAGTGCTTCGTATTTTGGGTTTCAAACCATAGATGGCAGAGGCTGGTCAATTCCGAGAGTAGTTGTGTGTCGACATCGTTTTCTGTCGCTAAACTCCGTGCAAAGTTTTGTTCCAAATTAGGAAGTTTCCGTACAAACTAAAAATGGCTGAAACGAGTGGTACAATAGTGGTCAGTGTGACAACTTTTCAACACCACAACAGTAATTTTGATCCCGTAACTTCATCTGATGAGATAAAGGAGGACAAAGGTAAGTTGGTATTACCATCTGGTGAGTCGCATGTGATAATAGATGAACACAGGCGACAATTAAAGATAAAATTTGGTAGTAAGCAGTGGTGGCACATTGATGTCATGAAACCCGTAGTTTCGGTTGCAGATTCCTTTATGCACTGTGAATACACATAAAATAGAATTTTCACGTTATATAGTGTACTCTGCCAGTTAGTAGACTGAGAATATTGCTGTAGGTATGGGTCGCATGCATTTAAAACTCTGTTTTTCGAATGACAAAGTTTCAAAGTTTTGTATGCCTATCCCACACGGTTTTGTAATATTTCGTCACATATGCAACAGGTAGCGCTCATGTGTCCGTATGTCATGGGCATGGGCATAAGTATTAGAATCATTGTACGTGTGAGCAGGGCACCACCAGCGCGCTGTTTTGATTTTGAGACTGGCGAGATAATTGAAAGGCCTGAAAATATGATTTCTTACGGTAGTTACTGTTATGCGACAGCCGTTCTGGGAAGTTCACTTAATCTCGTCAAGGGGAAAGTTGTTACGTACGTTTGTTAGTGATTTTGTTTCTTTCGGCAACGCGTCCAGATTTTATTGACAGTGCGCTTAGTTGGAATACTGGCGGGAATATTCAGGTCTACCGTGGCTTTTCTCGGTCCTTCCAAGAAGATGACGGGTTTGTACGCCCTGTAGGCCACAATGACTTCCATATTCTTTCCATTTTGTGACTCATGTCATCCCGAGTCCATTCTGTATAGTTAGGCTTACTTACAGCATTCTAAAATGAAACACCACGTTTATGGATATTATTGTCCATTGTAGGTGGTACGGGGTTTGATCTACAGTGATGTGTGGCTCCTCTGAGAGTGCTTGGTGTAGGCCTATATGTGTGGGTTACATTTTTATCTAGCCTCCGATAAGATAGAGTGACGCAGTATGAGGAAGGTAACTGAGAAATTGCTTTCGTTTCTTATTTTCTCCGTGTTCTTGAGCTTATGAATGTGGTAGTGTATTTAAGAAGTGTAACATTTAAACCAACGTAGAATTCAATTTATTATGTGTGTATGTAAAGTGGCAGTAACAGGAAGCTGAGGAAATTTTACATCCTGCATAAATTATACCCTTCACCAGATATACCTGGATTGATGGAGATTAAGAAATGGGTTGAGCACTTGGCATCCATGCCAAAGAAGAAAGCTGTGCAGAGTTTCATGAGAGGTAAACAATAAAATGGATCTTTAAAAAATAGGGCATGAGCTCACCATGTTGTGATTTTACATTCTACAAATACATAACATTTTTTGTGAAGGTTTGGTGTTATATATGATTTCAGTATCCTAAAGTGAGTAGGACCAGTGTCAATTCCTTGACAAGTTTGCACATAACCCACAGCCTTGATTACTGGGTGCAAAAAATTAAAGAATATAGCATTTTGCTTGCCTCCTGTGGTATAGTGTCTGTACCAAATTTTGTGTAAATGGGTCAAGTGGTTCAGAAATTTGAATCTTGGGACACACACACACACACACACACACAAGTGGTCTGATAAGCATTATTTTTCCTTCCGAGGAAGACAGTAGGCTTAACTGAGTATGTTACCCAGTTGATGCATGCCTGTAGAGTACTTGATTTCTTACTTAGTGATATTTATATTAACACATGTTGTATTCTTTCTTTTAGGTGACTCCCTGGCATCTGAAATTTATGTGCCGACTTTTCGGAACGCTCTGTCTCTTCCATTTTCATAACATGACCTATGAAGATGGAACAGAGAGAGTGTTTCGAAACGTCGGCACATAAAATTCAGACACCAGGGAATCATCCAAAAGAAAGGATACTTTCTCAACATGGAAGAAGTTTGAAATCGAGTATGTTAGCACGTGTTTGGACAGTGATCGAATGTTTGTGACAGTCACAAAATAAAATGAAACTCATAGCAAGAGAAATAAATTACTGTTAGCACAACTTGTAATTTTTATATCTTTAAATTGTCAACATGTTTCGACCCTAGAGGGTCATCTTCAGTACAGTAGTACAAAATACATAAAAGGAACTGTGTTACAGATGTATTAAGTTTTGGAATTGAGATTTCAGGTTCACAGTTCGATAAAATACATGTTGCCATGTCAAATCAGTAATTTACAAGAAAAGATTAGGTTGAAAGGTTAATGGCTGTTAAAACATTCTTGAATTGTACTGTCATACCTTGACGTACACGGTGAGTACGAAAACATTAAACTTGTATTTGTATTGACTTAATAGAACATACCCCTTTCAGGTGAGACATCCCCGTTGTGTTGGTCAGATCACAAGTATCAGTAAAATATATTAAAACACAACTTTTAACATTTATATCACCAAGAGGCGGTTCACATAGCTTGTCCTAACAATGACATGTTTTGGCCTCCAAATTGGCCATCATGAGGTTTTACTCTCTCTTATTACAATGTAAACTACGCAGTATGCAATGTATTTCTTTTTCAATGAGATCTCGTTCACATCTATAAAATTTGCAGTTAAAATAGTTACAGTTGCATTTGAATTAAAATGATTCTAATATAAAAATATGACCAGTACAGGAAAAATTATTCTGTTGTGATCCCGGGAGGGTGGGGGATGGTGCAGATTTTATGGATGTGAATGAGATATCGTCAAAAAACTAAAACATTGCATATTGTGTAGTTTACTTTATATACAACCTGATGATGGCCGATACAGAGGGCGAAACATGTAGTTGTTAGGACAAGCTATGTGAACCACCTCTTAGCAATATCAATGTTAAAAGTTGTGTTTGGCTACATTGTACTGATAGTTGAGAGCATATCCTGTTGTGTTGTTTGTGGCTGAATAAAAAGAAAAAAAACATTGAAAAATCTTCAGTCAAGTTGTGTTTGACTGAAGTTTTTTTTTTTTAAATTTCCTATCACATTTTGCTGCTTTGATGCTGAATTCGACAACATCAAATGTTCTGAAAGGAAGTTGCCACTGGGAGACCTAGGCATAGAGGGAAGTTGATATTGAATCGGATCTTATGAACATGCGGGTTACACTGGTTCTGTACTGAGTCCAGTGGCTGGCTTAGGGTATCATCCAGGACAGATTTATTGACCTTATGGGTAGCTGAGGTTGATGCACCACAGAGTAGATTGGGATCTTGTAATATAATATTGTGTAGCCAGTCACTGACTCTGCTGATGTTATGTAATGCAGAATTGTTTGTTTTTATGCTCAGAGTTATCTGTAAGATTAGCCTTTGGATTACATTGCCACAGTGAGTATGACATTTACAAATTTTTTCCTCTAGTCTGTCACACCTCATGTCACAAGGCTAAAGTGAAAGTCACAATGGTTTATTAAAATTAATTTGGGCCAGTAGAGCATGAATGAGAAAGAAGTTAACCTTCTTATGCCAGCAGTTTGTGACTATGCAAAGGAAGTGTACTGTAAAAGGACAATGCATCATTGTCCATAAGGTCACATCTCTGTACTGCCTGTTTTCACTGTGTAATGAAATATTTGAAACATTTTTGCTGTAATTTATCTTACAGTGAAAGGATACTTTCATTATGCTGGCAATTAGTAGGGTTATGGATAGTGCCAAAGCTGGAAATTCATACACATGACTGTTTAAAAGATCAGAGAATTCATATGTTCAGTAAGGAGCTACACTGTAAATAACATAGACCCATTCAACTGTGTGCAGTTGCCACCATCTTTACAGGACACTGGTATACATTTTGCATTTTCAGCAGAGTGCATCTGTACTGTGCTGGCATCTACTGTCTAGTCTGAAAAACATGGTGAATAAGAAGGAACAAGTACACACATACACTCTGATTACTCAGCTGATTAATTTTTAATGTTCACAGATGGCTCATAACTATTTAAAGGTGTTGTGTGTAAGTGAGTAGCATAAATCAGCAGTTGTTATATGTAAGGATTTAGTGCAACATTTACCTTAACAAAATACTCTAAGCTTAAGTTATCTGTATGTTCCGTATTGTGTGGGTTTTGAGGTTCGTACAGTGGTACTGCTGAACACAAGTGTTCTAGAATGTTCCACTGTGCTGCTGGCCATGACAGCTCAGTGTCAGAATGTAAGGTTTTGTGTTGTGTGACTCGCTGCATTTTGTGTAGACATCGTGACTAATTTCTGGACCCATGTAATGTGTGTGTGTGTTGTTGCATCAGATTGCTCTGTATATTTTCATTGGAATCACTGTACAATATAAATGAATTCCAGGCACATATGAAAAGCCAAAAATGTAGGGTGTGTGTTTGTTATCGCAGGCAGCTGCGGTGTCTCCTTTTCACATAAGGTAATTCAGGTCCGTCCCACACACACTACTTTTCTGTGTTTGTTAATCAGTGGTTTGATCGTGCGCTTCCATTTTTCCTTGCACCATTTATCATTTACCACCAGTTCTTGTGATTTTTCTTGCATTTATACACAACTCTAGTTTTAATAGTATTGTATGAATGTGTTTTTGTTTTGGTTGTTTTGGTGATTAATTGCTGTCAGGATGTTCCTTTTTACATGCTCAGTGCTGGGTACCCTATGCATTTAGTACTGTATTGTGTTGGTGAATACAGTTGTGACTCATAAACATGCAAAAACTGGTGAGCGACCTGACAGTTGGTGCTGCAGAAAATTTAGTACTGTTTTTGAAGCAACTTTAAAGTTAAATTTTCCCCATTAAATGAATTGCATGTACGTTGCTTTGTGTAGGAATTAAAATTTGTAATGAGATATTGTTTGCTTGGTCATAAGTACAACACAAATATGAAGAAGGAATTATACAGTGGCCAGTGCTAATATTAGAACAAGAGAATGTTGACAGAAGTGTTTGAACATCTCAGAAGGATGGAAAATTTTAGTGTCCAAGAGTGTTGAATGCGGGGCTCAGCTAATTCTGGGTGCGAAGAAACTTCCTTGTGCCTTGTACTACTTTTCATAGACGGGTAAATTTCTCTTTGTTTTGTGTGTGTTTGCATTGCTGATAATTGATGCTTAATAGTGATTGTGTCACAGAACTGTTCATCTCTGGCTAAGAACAGACAGAATAGCAGAATCTTTGTTTGACCATCATTTCAGATTGTTGGCCTGCATATTATGGTTACTGGTTGGGGGAGATTATGTTTGCACTGGCATTAATTTGGCCGAAGGTTGGCTTTACAGCTGAGCAGAAGGTGTAGTCAAATCCACACGGATCATAGTGGCGAAGAATTGTGTGATGTTTCAAGTCTTGTGGGGTGTTATGCCTAGGTGACTGTTTAACATTCCGGTCGGTGTAACATCCCAGAAGGTCTGCATCTTCAGCAACAGTGCTGAGAGAACCAAAATTTTGTAAAAAATTGTCGGTTTTCCAAAGAAAATTTGCCACTTCTTGGCCTAAAGAACGGTAAACAAAAGGAGAGATCTAAATCTTCTGTGAATGCTTTTCACTTCGTGGCTATGTTTTGCATATTTCATAATAGGCAAGTTGCAGTGCCTTTCATAGTTGTATTTTGAATCTTTTGTGAACACAGGTGATTATTTTATCTGACCCATACGGTTGGTCACTTTCTGTTCTGTCCCTTTTCGTATAACCATAGCAGACTTGGCAGTAGGCCGCATGCGCGTTGGAGTATCGGCCGGAAGTGACAAGCTATATTGGTGAGTTAAAATAAAGACCCTATACCATAATATAAACACCCAACTAGATGGAACAATAATAATTTTATTATTAATAATTTCAGTCAGCTGAACATGTTTCGGGCGACAATTTCGCCCATCCTCAGGAGCACTAGACTGTGTTTACAGCTTGTGGTATAATGTACCGACGATGCTGCTTGTTGGTGACCAGAATGAGGTGGAACAGTTCCACCTCATCCTGGTCACCAGCAAGCAGCATCGTCGGTGCTTTATACCACCAATTGTAAACACAGTCTAGTGCTCCTGAGGATGGGCGAAATTGTCGCCCGAAACATGTTGAGCTGATTGAAATTATTAATAATAAAATTATTATTGTTACATCTAGTTGGCTGTTTATATTATTGTAACAATGATGTACGGCCACACGAACATCAAAGACCCTGTACGTTTAGAGTGGGAAGCAGCTGAGGTGAGTTAATGACGATTGGATTCTAAAGCTTTTGTTGTGTCTGCAGGAACTGTTTTGTTTGAGAAGACAGAGTGACGGGTTGCATTTAGTTTCCCTGCCAGCCGGTTGATTAGTTTCTCATTTCCTCTGTCTGTCATTGTTTGTTAGTGTCAACCAGGGCCGAACTTGGGGTTGTTGTGTAGTCACAGTGCTTATTGATGATATTTACTCACATCAGACCTGATGATTTTTATTCACAAAAATATCTTTCGCACAGAGAGAGTAGTCGAGGGATTAAGGCCTCAAGTTTCATATCACACCCTTTGCCAATAATTTAATTCTGTGACTGCTTCTGTTTTACATTGTAGTGCTGTGGGAGTTAAAATATTGCTCACCTGTTGTATGACTCGTTTGCAGTTTCTATATTAATTTAATAAGAGATTCACAGACGTTATGTCACTCATTTATACAAAACACTGCTGTTTTTATTAGCAAATTAATCGTCTCCTTTTATTTTGTGGCAGATTGCGAGGATTTATGATTAAGCAGACAGGACCTTTGTAATTGCTGGTGCAGGATATTTCGAATTTCGCTTTGTTGTTGGAATTTATTTGCTGCTATTTGCGAGTGTAAGATGACGCGCTGTGTAATGTGCCTTTAGCATTCGACTCGCGGTTTAAATTATCGCCCCCGGCAACGAGGATTTTTCTTATTTTGCCGCGTTGTCGTGCGAATGTAGCGACGGATGGCAACCCCCCGTCGAAGGCGTCCTGCTGATTCTCTGAACATGACGTGTGAAAGTTCTGGGTCAAAGCAGGCCGCGGGAATAACGCCGGTAACGAATGACATTTCTGTTAGCACTTCGACACCGTCATTGGACAGGTTTGACCTGTGTCAGTGTTGAAGGGTCCTACCTGCTTTCGATGAATGTGGTTACCCGCTGTGACGCTGTCTGTTGTTTCTAGAAACGTCAGCATGGAAAATCGCTAACAACATTATTACGTCATTACATGGCTTTTCCATAAAGCGAAGAACTGGCTGATCTACTGGTTTATGATGAACATGTACGTGTTAAATGCGATATATTATATATTTAGTACTTCTGCTCTTTAGATTCAGCAGCCATCTTTTTTAGTCGAATAGTGTGGATTAACGCTTTAAAGCCCAGTATTTACGTCATGTGCCACCAGGTTTAACATTCAGAAATTCTACGTTCAGCCCACACAGCTGTATTTATGTGTTTTGTGTGGATCTGAGAACAAACAGCGATTATTTCCCTATACAACATTAACTGACTGGTTTTTTTAACCGAGACGGAGTGTGTTTACTGCGCGGTACGAGCTGGATTTTTAAATATAATTCAGGTTATTTCTGGTGTTTGAAGGGTTAAGATATAGCCAAGGTGAATTCGCCAAATATGAGCAGAGTAGTTACAATATATACCACCAGGTTTAATATTCAGCAATTCTACGTTCTGCTCACACCGCTGTATTTATGTGTTTTGTGTGGATCTCAGAACAAACAGCGATCATTTCCCTATACAACATTAACTGACTGGTTTTTTAACCGAGACGGAGTGTGTTTACTGCGCGGTACGAGCTGGATTTTTAAATATAATTCAGGTTATTTCTTGTGTTTAAAGGGTTCAGATATAGCCAAGGTGAATTCGCCAAATATGAGCAGAGTAGTTACAATATATACCACCAGGTTTGACATTCACAAACTCTACGTTCTGCCCACACAGCTGTATTTATGTGTTTTGTGTGGATCTGAGAACAAACAGCGATTATTTCCTTATACAGCATTAACTGACTGGTTTTTATAACCGAGACGGAGTGCGTTTACTGCGCGGTACGGACTGTGCCTTCAAGTAAAATTCACGTTACTGTCGGTCTATAAAGAGTTAGTGGTTTTTGTTCCCCCGAAGCTATGGCTCTTTATTGTACCGCAACTAACGCTGCCACGTAGCCAGGTTACATTCAACTATCCGGCAGCAGAAGACGCCTACATCTTGTGCCAATAACTGCAGCTGATGTGATGCTGTGTGTATCCAACTTTGGCATGAGGCCCCGGTTTATTGCAGCGTTGAAGCGAAGATTATATTACGCAGTCCACATGGCTGTTTGTGTTCACCTTGGGTTTGGATTCCATTGTCAGTATTGTCAGTGAAACGAACGGGCTTGTAGACTGCACCTGGTGGCTGTGATGGTCAAATATTGGGGCAGCAGATTCGGATCCTGCCCGGGACACAATTGATTGCCATGGCCTGTCTTGTCCTGTTATAGTGGTTGCATTGTTACGATACGACTGTCAGTAAAGAGGGTCCTATCACTTATCCTAATAGGGACTATAGCGCGAAGAAGTAGCGAAGACGTTGCTGTGGGTGTGCTATGATAGCACAGAAAAACTTCATCCAAAACGTGTCGTCTTTTCAAACCTTTGTACTGGGGTCAGAAGAAAACAGCACATATTCTTAAGGCTGTAACGTGCTTCAGACAGATAGTCGTTGGCCTTTCACCGCGTAGACTGCGGTTTCGATCCCCGGCCAGTCCATGTGAGATTTGTGCTTGACAGAGTGACAGTGGGACAGGTTTTTAGCATTTGAGTATTTCCATTTTCTCCTGTTAGTATTATTCCACTAATGGTGCATATCGATTCATTTATTTGTCGCCGATTGTATGTAATTTTAGCGGTTAACGGCGTCGTTAAATAACACTTAATGCAATACGTATTTGCAGCACCTCGCTCGGTAAGACGTCTCTCAGTATTGTTCAGCTAACAGCTGTCATTCGCTGATCAAATTACTTTCGTTCGTATGGCATAGAGACATATTATACTGTTGCTGTTCGTGGCTAATATTCTAGCCAATAAGAATATTCAGCGTTTCTTTCTGTAGCATGTTTTGTGTAATGCACTTGTGATTTAGATTAGATTTGTCAACCAAAAAGTACTTGTGTATCATCATGTGTTATCTTTTCAGCCACGGGAAATCAGCACAAGATAGGCGAACTAAAAAAAATGACTATCTGTGTCGCGTAGGCCATAAGTGGTAGAGGATTCGCACAGAGGGCAAGTGGAAAATAAATGTGCTAGGTTGGAAGCATCGTCCTGATTTAGAGCAGCCCTTTTGACATTCTGGGGGGGGGGGGGGGGGTGGTAAAACTTGAAAGAGGGGGGGGTAATAAATAGTGTCTTTTTTTTCTTTTTTTTTTTAAGATCAGCAAATTT
>Ga0123354_10009706_pt1 | contig 14781 bp, 10 predicted proteins | sample TergutLab28metaG_2_FD_97872 | JGI IMG/M metagenome (GOLD analysis project Ga0123354, IMG submission 97872) | Labiotermes labralis P4 segment gut microbial communities from Petit-Saut dam, French Guiana - Lab288 P4 | ecosystem: Host-associated > Arthropoda: Insects > Digestive system > Gut ... | reverse complement strand
TATAGGTACTGAATATTTTAAACATGGTATGTACTCTCCGTTTTTTTCTCTTCAAAATGCAGTTTGTTTCATAATTCTAACTTATTTGGTTCCTGTATTATTCACATTTTATATACAGGGTGTGCTAAAATAAAAAAAATTCCGGCGCCAAAAGTTTAAATGAGGAGGCCCTGGCCCCCTGGGGGCTGTTGCGCCAAACAATAAAAACATGTGTTATTTCACCTCATACCGCCCTGGAGGTGACGTCTATACTGTAACGAACTTGTAATAAAGTGACGGGAGGGTCTCGTATTAGTGTTGATGAAGATTCAAGCCTTCGGAGGTGTTATGCCGTTTTGAGTGGTAAATAGCTAGCGACTTCTCCTGAGGTAAATAGTGCTTCCATCTTCAAGGTGAAGCACGAAGAAAAATGAACGAGTTAAACATTTTTGAAAGTTTATGTAACAGAACTGGGGCGAGGACAGAAACTGCTAAGTAAGGGGATTAGAATTGCCTTGAAATAGAACACAAAAAAATGATTATTGTGTGCCTTTGTTATTCATTTTTTCTGGAAGCACCCTTCTCATTTTTTGTGATTTCGTTGCCAGAACTGCAGCCCGCAGAGCTCCGAATCTACGGAGCCGCCGGGAAGTCCACAGGATTGCGAAATGGAATTAACGCAGACTGGCGAGCCACCAGCACCGGCCTTATACACACAGGCTCCAGCATACGTCTACCCCGGTTACATGTTCGGACCTCCTATGTATAACGTTAATGGTGAGTACAGTTTGCTAGATATTCCAGCGCTGCTATTTAGACAAGAGCAGTGTAAAGGGAAGAAGGGGTATCATGAATTTTGAAGGAACTGAATTCTTCAGAATGTTATCCAGATTGGTATGTTGAATATTTGTAACGTCTTTGTCAGTGTACTATTTGTGTGTGTGTGTGTGCAGTATTCCCCAGCACGCACTGTTCCCAATAACACCGTATTTAATAATGCTCCAGAAATTTGGAGCCGGGATAACGTAGTCCTGACGGCAACTAGGCTACTGGATACCTGTGCAAGGAATCGTGGTTTCGGTTCCCAGCAGGTGCAAGAGTTGTTTCTCCAAAAGGGTTCGAAGCTGTTCTGGGACTCATGCAACCTCGTGACCGGTTGGTACCAGGGAATCTTTTCCCAGGAGGAGAAGGGGGTGTTAAAGCAGCGGGGACCTTAACCCGACAATTCGCCTCCATTTAGTATCAATGTTAATAATAAATGGAGCCATACCTCCGCTTTACCATAAGCTCTATCTTATACAAGATCTGCCGCCTCTCTCCAAATGCTACGCCGCTGAATTAGGCTTTAAAACTAGCTAGGAGGTAATTAACAGGCTTTGTCGCAGAGACAGAGGTAGGAAGCCCATCGTCAAGGTGTTCTGGCGAAATTTCAACTTGAAGATCCACGTCATTAAGCAGGCATGGCCAGAAGTCAACGGATTGAACTGTGGCGAAAGATCTGGCGTGAAACAAAACGTATGTTGGGAGTTCTGCGGTGAACGATGATGTCAGCAACGCGGAAAGAGTTGTGTGTTTAGCCAACTCCTACCGGCCTCCAGGAATTGGACAAGGAAAATATTGAACTCCAGTGCAACAAGAGATGCTGACATCTGCAGACGAGGCGAGCGAGGTCATCAGAACTTTCTCTCTGCATATACAGTGAGGTGTTGTGCCAAGTGTCGGATGCAGCTCAGTGCTCGTTACGTAGCCCTTGCAGACGTTTGAGGAAATGATCCACAAACATCGCAGAACTGTAATCAGGGGCTTAGATAGGGTATGGGGGAGGTGGGGGGGGGGAGTCGCAGCAAAGTTAAGAGAAAAATTAATACTTTAAATGAAAAAGAATATTGTCTATGCCCAAAGACTTTTAAAATTAAAAAAAAAACAGGAAATTCAATAAATTGTGGTATTTTTAACGTTCATATTTCTGTAGTAGGGTGACCACTGTGATCAGTAGCCCTGGGCGCCAAAAACCCTGGCTGCGCCACGGACTGTAGTCGTCAAATTCGTAGAGAAATTTGTGTGCATACTTGGGGAATGTTTTTGCACTTAACACCATTATTTATGTAGAAGAATATTCTTTTGAATTTCGTACCGGTTTACATAAAGAACTTAACCATCGCCAATGTCGATGGGTTACCATGGTTAAAATAAGTAACTTGTTTCTGCGCGTATATCGCCTGCAGTATAGTGGACAGAGCACCAAGGTTAAAAACATTGCAACTAATGTTATTGTATATCTGTGATATGTTTGTGGTTTTCTTTTCTAATTAAGTCTACATTTCAGCTCAGGCTCTATAGTCTTGTTATGTTACACACGTGTGTGGGGCTTGGCGGGGAGCTGTAAATCGATTATTTTTCTTGAGGCATGTTTGTTGTTAGACTTTGGGAATGCGAGTGGGGTGACGAGAGTGAGAAAGGAAGGAACCGTTGGACAGGCAACCGCAATTTAGTTGAAATCAGACACTAAAGGGGCCTGAGTGCACATTAATTTTATCAGCCTTTCCGTAAATAGGTACAGTTAACACCCTTTTACCGTTGAAACACTTACCGACTATTTTAAACAGAGTAAATTAATAACTTCATGGACCTCAGAACCTAATGTTTCACCTCCTGCTTGGTTGATTTGTGCCGAAATACGAACAATACCTGGCGATTTGTATGTTTTCTAATTGAGGGCGTCTCTGAACTTGAAATGCAGTAAGCTGAGCCAGTAGTGGCCCACGTGTATTTCAGGCTGCCTAACAGCTTTAACCCCAAGTATGTTTTAAAACTTACAAGAATGCTTCCTACACCTACTAAAAGCATTGTGTTAATCTGCCAACAGATAACCCTCCTCTTAACGTTACCAATATCTAAGTTGGTAACTGTTCCCAAATTCATTTGTGCCTCTGCAAAATTCCCTGATATTCTTGCCCTGTCTGTTTGTTTGTTACCCATTAATTTTGTCTTTCAGTTAGGTATATCTCCCTTTCTTCATGAATTATCTAGTTTTAAGTCTGACATTACTCAGAATATAGCCATTAATTTGGATCGTATACTGTAATCATTGCCATGTAGCACGGAACTCTTTGTTAAATACCTTCGGACATTATCAAATCGTGATTTATACTGCTTTTTTCGTAATATCAGAGGCTTTCCTAATTATTACATCTTAATATTTTCCCATGTCATAGTTATATGCCCTTTCAAACTATCCATGTTCCGTGCAACAAGACAAGTCGCCATATATATTCCAGCAACTGTACTGTAATTATATACAATAATACACAATCATGTAGTAAACCTCCTACACATTTCTACCTTTTTCGGCCATCATCAGGGAGATATTAAAAAGAGAAAAATATTTTGACCATTTTAATGTTTGTGTTTTAGAACTGACATTGCACATCTATGACATAACTAGCCATTATTTTATTTTTCTTTTTCGAATGCCTGGCTGTATAATTTCTGTAGTTCAGTGTTGGCAGTCGTCTTGAAATTCGATTGATTTAAAGCAGAGGTCGATGTGAATAAACAGCACTCTTTCAACCACATTCCCAGTCATATGAGTAGCTTACTGACGATTTATGTCTGGCGAGGTGCTCCTCATCAACAGAAGTGGTTGCCTCTCACGATACTCCACGGAAGCTTGTTGGCATGACGTTTCACGTAAACGTCAGTGGGGGTGACGAGTTACATGCATTGTCTCTAAAACTGACGCTGTCGTATTTTACGACTTGGCTATTTTAAGAAGTTTAATATACTTCAGGAGTTTCCACATCGCATTTACGGAGAGTGGTATAGCCAAATGATATTCTTGACGTCTGTATTAGTATTGAAAGCATGCGGACGAGAGGGGGTGGAGCCGTTACAAATTACCGGGGCCCCGAAGTCCGGAAGGGGGTCCGGTGCCCGAATATGTTGAATGTGTTTTGAATTTTGGCCCGTCCGCCCTTAGTAGGGGGCCCGAAAAAATTGTTTTGGCTAGGACCTCACCCTCTGTCATCGGCCCTGACTGAAAGGGGGAGTAGATGTCGTTAAACAAGAGAGGCTTACGTAGATTGGAATGTGCGTCTTTAGTCTTCTTAGCAAACCATATAAATACGAGGATTCTTTATGCTCTGACACAGTTTAGTGTACTGCAGGAAGTACGAGCTATCCTTTGGTTTACTTTCGGTTCTAAAATCTAGTGAACACGTAACACAGCTTTTCTGTTATTTTCCGCCGTGTCTCCTGACATGATGAAGTTTTTGTAACTATAATTTGTTATTCCTTAACTTATACAAAGTTTGCTGTCTAGGATTAAGCTACGCTGGCTATAGGGCATGTCCTGATTGTGTTCGATTCATGCATGAAGGTATCAGTGGACTGCAGTCAGCTGTTCATATGATGTTTTGAGGAAGCGCCACACGCACACACACTCACACGCACACTCTCACACACACACACACTCGCGCGCGCACACACTCTCACGCACTCTCCCTCACATACGAACTCTCACACACACGCACACTCACACACACACACACACACTCACACTCACAAACACTTACACACACCCTCACACTCACACTCTCACAAACACACGCACACACACACACGCACACGCACACACACACACACACACACACACACACACACACACACTTACGAGTCACAAGATGCCCTAAAGTCTGATCTCGATCATCACACTCGGAATTGAGTCGGACGCTCAGAATTTTTCTGTTTCGAAAAACAGACAAACTGTACCCCCAAAAATTAACAAAGAATATGAATACGAGAAGAATGTGGGACAAATTTATGACAGTGGACAGTGTGCTGAGTTGTTGCAGCGTCCACCTTTCACTCACTCCGTGGAGCGGAGTCCTTGAAAAGCAAACCGGTTCTCAGCTAGTCAAGAAATTGACCATATTTTATGGAATCCGAATGTTCATTACCGCGTTTAGAAGTGCCAGCCACCTGTCCTTATCCTGAGCCAGATAAATCCACTCAATTTTCCACCCACCCCACTTCCTGAAGATCTTAATTGTATCCTCCCATCTACGCCTTGGTCTTGCAAGTGGTTTTTTCCCTCAGATTTGCCCAACAAAACCCTGTATGTTTCTCTCACCCATAAGTACTGCATAACCCGCCCATCTTATTCTTTTCGGTTTGATCACCCAAACGATATCTGGTGAGGAGTACAGTTCATTAACGTTTGAAAGCCAGCTGGTTGCGTGATGTACCAACAGGTTTAACATTCAACAATTTTACGTTCTGCCCACACTGTATTTATGTGTTTTGTATTTACCTGAGAACAAACAGCGACTTGTGCCACTTACAGCATAAACTGATTGGTTTTTATAACAGAGATGAAAAGTGTTTACTGCGCGGTACGAACTGGGTCTTTAAATACAGCAGTCTGTTATTCGTCTTTAAAGGGTTAAGCTCCTCATTATATATTTTTCTCCACCCCCTCTTACCTCTTCCTCTTAGACCCAAATATTTTCTTTAGAACACTGTTCTCAAACACCCTCGGCCTACATTCCTCCCTCAGTGTAAGCGACCAAGTTTCACACGCATACAAAACAACAGGCAAAATTATATTTCTGTATGTCTTAATCTGTATATTTTTGGAAGCGAACTGAAAGACAAAACAGTCTGCACAGAATGATAGCAGTCATTCCCTGACTTAAATGTGCTCTAAATTTCTTCCTGAATAACATTCGATTCGTTAAGTTTGTTCCCAAATATTTGAACTCTTCCACCCTTTCAAAGGAACTATTATCAATATGTATATTGTGCCTTCGTCCTACATTCTGATCTCGAGACATGACCATGTACTTGGTTTTTATCAGCATATACTTACTTCTAGTCAAATCTCGTTACTGGTAATTACTGAAGTTTTTGTATTTTCCTTTTTAGTATTACGCTTCCGCCCAATATATTAACATCATCATCATAAACCAGAATATGATGTGTGCCATTTACTTACAAACCATTTTGGTTTACCTGAACCCTCCTAATGGCGTACTCTGAAGCAAAGTTGAAAAGTAGTGGTGATAGAGCTTCTCCTTTCAAACCGTTCTTAATAGGAAACATGTCAGACAAATGTTTTCCTACCCGTACTCAGCTGTAAGTTTCTTTCAGAAACATTTTTGTTAGCGTTACCAGTTTCATGGATACCAAACTCTGTAAGAATATTATAAAAGACCTCCCACCTAACTGAATTGTAAGCTGTCTTGAAGTCAATAAATAGCTGATCCACTGCTTCATTTTATTCCTTTTTTATTTTCAAGTATTTGACAAATGCAAAGTATATGAGCACTAGTTGACCGGTTGCGTCGAAATCCACACTGATGAGCCCATAATTTCCTCTGCATATGGAGTTAACCTTGACAGCAGGATATTGGATAAAATTTTGTACGTAGTTGGCAGAAGTGATGTGCCCCTATAATTCCTACAGTTCTTATAGATAGGTAAAACTCCACAGGCAGTTCCTAAAATAGAATTAATAAGTTCATGAATCTCAGGGCAAATTGCTCTCCCCCATGCTTTAACCACTTCTGTTCGGATTTGATCAGTACCTGGTAATTTTTGTGTTTTTGTTTTTCAATAACCAGCTCATCCTCAAAGGCCCTCGGCCCAGTTACCAGTGGCTCTGCCGTATGTATTTCTGTCTGCCTAGCATCATTAACCCCAAGTACGTACATTCAACAATTGAGAGAAATAGTTCCTCCACCTAGCCAATATACTGTGGGAGTCCGTAACAAAATCACCCTTCTTATGCCTTACTATATTAGTTCTAGCCTCGTAACCCTTATTAAAGTAACTGATGCCCCTATACAAGTGCCTGATAATTTGATCCTACTATTAGTTTCAAGTTCATCAGTTTTAGCTTTCCGATATTCCTTCGGCTTGTTCCTGAAATGTCTACTAGCTTCACGTCTAACACTGTTTACATTATTTGCATTGGTTTGGTTTGGATCGTGTAACTACTGCAATTAGCCTGCTTGCTTTGATCTAAAAATAGTGAACATTCTTCATCAAACAATGGTTTATGCCGTTTCAATTTACACAGACCTAGACTGTCTGTAGCTGAGGTTTTGATATTCTCCTTAGTGTTTTCTCAAGACCTGTTTATGTCTGTGCTATCATTTCAGTACATCATAGACGTAATCATGTTTTAGATCTCAGTCTGTTACTGTTTCCTAATTTCCAGCTCACTTAGCTTCCTGTGATTAAATCTTTCCCCATCAAACTTCTGTGCTGCTTGTTTCCTTACTGCCAATCTTTCCCTAACGTTTGCAACCACCAGATACTGATCAGTATCACAGTCATCTCCCCCGAAAGATCGTACATCGAGCATACTCGAATGCCATTTCCTGTCCATCAATGTATGATCAATCTGGTTGCGAGTCTTCCCATCGGGAGAGGTCCAGGTGTACTTACAAATGTTTCAGTGCGTGAACATATTGGCGTTAACAACCGGATTTTTTGATGCGCCAAAGTTTATTATTCTGACGCCATTATCGTTACTGCCCTTTTGTAGACTGTCATTCCCACTTGTCGGTTTGAAAATACCTTCTATCCCCAGTTTTGTAGAAAAATCTCCTAACAGAATTTTCATATGGTTCTTACGAAGATGTTCGAAAACCTTCTCTAATTCCTCATAAAAACTGTCTTTTGAATCATCACTTTCTCTTCACTTGATGCATGCACATTCAACACAACGATATTACACCAGCAACGTCTCAGCACTAAGTATGACATCCTCTCACTAATTCTCTGTCCTCTCGTCGGTGCTGATACTATTCTGTGGTGTAAAAAAATCCTGTTCTTAATTGACGATTTTATTTTTCTTTCCCATTCAAAGAAATATAATCCACTGCTCTTACAGTGACCCCTTTTTCCTACCTAACCTCCTGTACACCCACTAAATCTAATTTTTAACTCCTTGATTCCCTGGCTGCTGCCGTTGTGTGACCGTGACCTTTACAGTCACCCTACATTCCATGTACCAAATCTCATGTCCATTTTCCATTGCTCAGGTTGTACTAAAGGAATTGAGGAGTTGTAAGCAACTCGCTCAATCCCCCGGCTGGAGGAAAACCCCTTGTCGGTTGTCCACGACCGCTTATTAAATATATGTGCTGCTACCCACCATATTGGATTCCGTTCCTCCATCCGCAACCTGAGATCTCGCCATGCCTATATGACAGGGACCCACTTATGACGGAGCGTTCTTCTTTATCGAAGATATTCTTGCAGCACTTCAGAAAGGAGCGCCTCGTACAAAGTGCTCTTGTTTGTACCCCAACACTTGTAGTTTGTTAGCTGGGCTGTAAATATAACTTTGAACGTCATAGCGCGCGTGTCAAGTTATATCGTGGTTCCAGAAGATTCCTTCCAAGTACTGTAACTTATATTAGTGAATGACACTGAGAAGATAACTTTGCGTCCAGTTACAGTGTTAGTAATTGCAGAACATTTTTTCCTTTGAGATTTTAACTGACTTGGTGCAACGAAGTTTCCACAGTATTACAGATTAAATTTCTAACGTAACTAAGTACCAAGCTACGTAGGCGTGTCTGTGGGAAAGATAAGACTGATTACACGCTCGCTAGATGGCGGTGAATGTTCAATTTCATTGTCTGGTCACTTCACCACTCGTTACCTGGGTGGCCCCTGCGTTCCCTCTACCAGTACTAAGGTCGGCAGATATGCCGATGTTGATCGATCACCTACTTATTCTCTTTCCCATTTCTATGCTGTTGTTGCCGGGATAGCTTAGTCTGTATAGCAACTCGCTACGGGCTGAATGGTCTTAGAATCGAATCCCGGTGGGGGCAATATATTCCGCAACTGTCCGCACCGGTCCTGGGGCTCACCCAGCCTCCTGTACAATGGGTACCTGGTATCTTTCCCGGGGTAAAGCGGCCGGTGCGTGGCGTTGACCACTTATCCCCATCTAGCTTCTTCCATTGGCACTACAGCCCACTGTGGGCTTTGGACTGTCGAACAATATCTTTCCATTTTTTACTATCTGCCTCCAACTCTCTCCATCTTCTCACTCCCAGCACTTGAAGATCTCTTTCTACTTCCTTTTTCCATCTTTTCCTGGGTCTTCCCCTTCTTCTCGTCCCTTCCAGTTCTTGAGTGAAGATCTTTTTGGGCATCCTATCTTCCTCCGTTCTCTCTAGGTGACCAAGCCAGCTTATCCTTTGCCCTTTTATCGAGTTTACTTTATTTTTTCTTTTGCTTATCTCTTCTAGTTCTTGATTCGTCCGACTTTTCCATTCCCCGTTTTCATATTTATATCCCCATCTAGCGCCGAGGTTAAGAGAAATAACATAGCTTTACCTCTACCGCCCCCCCCCCCTCTTGGTCTTCATGGCCTGTTCTGTGTCTACTTAGTGTAGTGTAGGGCATCTGTATTTAACACAACATTGTTAAGTAACCGAAACCTCGAATTATTATATGTACATTTTCAGATCGCATTTACCGTAGTATTCGTTTTTGCAAACGCAGAGTGGCGCTAACGTCACATGATCCTTAAGTCACTTGGCACTGTAGTGTCAAGTGACTTATGCGCCACTGTGTATTATTTGTGTGATCAAACACAGTAAAAGAGCAGTCTGGTTATGTTGTGTGCACAGTAGAATTGACAAAACTATGTGCATTTGAGCGGGGAAACTAATGGAAAAATTTGGACGTATTTTAGAAAAGCATTAGCATCGATCATAGAGAAACAAGGTACGGGCTGGATATAGTATATATGTATGGTTCAGGACGATGTCCAGAAGAAGGGTCTTGCGAAGATAGATAACGAACTTTCAGTTTAACAGAAGCTTGGGAGCTTCCTGATTAAGTGAGCCCGCATTAGCATCTCGCGGAAAGCAATGGAGCATGAAGTTAATTACTAAATGACACGTAGTTACGGTTAAGTAACACACTTTCTCAAAGTAAGTGTTACTTTTGAAAGCGATTGTTAACAAAGCACAACGTGACGTACTAGAAAATAAGACCAACGTATTAGAAAGCAGGTACTTAGAAAAGTAACACCCCACCCCCAACTGGGCAAAGCGAATGTAAGCAAAAGAGATGATGTCACGTCACACTGGAAGCATTTGTCTTTCATCAGACAGAAAAACTCGCAGTCTCAAATGACCATCCTTCATTTTAGTTGGACGTACTTTTGTGGTGTCATTAGCACCGAGGTTTGTCACGTGGTTTATTTGTGTCAAATGATTTCCGACAGTTGTGCGTATTAATAACACTTCTTTCATATTTTTTTAAGCTGTGCACATTATAGTCTAGAGCTGGCCTCAGTTGCTTGCTCGCAGTTGGGGGTAATCCTGCAGAATGAGGGAGTACCGTGTTTGTAGACGACTGTGTATGACACATGGCGACGTTACCAGAAAGTCTGCTAGAGTTGCCCCATTTTTGGGCTTTTAACCTTTTCCGTGCCTGTTTTTAACTCAAAAACAACATTTTCTAAAGTTCTCGTTCGTGGAAGTTTAATCCTGTAAAGACTAACACTAAATTGAATTATATTTAACAGGACAGGTTATGTACGTATAACGTAACATTGAGGCGCGTTCGTTCAAGCATTGTTGCAGGGGAATAGCAATAAGCATTACATATTCTGAGGTTGTGCTTGAATCCTTAGGTATCCAGCATGCAGTGCGCATACGCCTTGTTGTCGTCGGTGGCCTGCCTGACTTTGGTAGGGAAAACTGGAGGAAAGAGACTACTGGGAAGGCCTAGGCTTAGATGGTGGAGTAATATTAAAATGGATATTAAATAAATCGGTTGGGAGGGCATGGACGAGATTGATCTGGTTCAGGATAGGAACAAGATGGAGTCCACTCGTGAAAGCAGTGAGGAAACTTCAAGTTCCAAAAAATGTGGGGAATTTCTTGGGAAGTTGTGGAAGGAAATACTGGCTTCTTAAGAGTGACTCTGCTCCGTGGAATTAGTTGATCATTTAGTTGGTTGGCTGGGTCGTTAGTTGTCCTTAACTCGAAATGTAGCCTCGAATGGTAGGATCGCTAGTGAATGATTAACTGCAAATGACGTGTAAGGCAGTCATGACCTAATTTGAGATACTGTGCTGGAATTTGCCCGTAGAGACTGAGGTAAACCGAGGCAGCTAAGATATCCGGTCTGTGTGCTGAGATTTGTAAGAAACTTCCTGCATTCGCTTCAAGAACACTCACGAAAACCACAAAAACCTCAGTAGTTACAGCCATTGTACTGGCCAAGACCCGAACCGTGTGCTGCCTTAACAGCAGTGTATAACTTTAGCACCCCAATAATCTGATAAACTGTGCCAGAATAAGGTGAGAAAGCTTCACATTGGGCATTAAATTTGTTACGTCATAATTGAATTTGTTAGCACAAAGTGGCGAAGTACGTTTTGCTTGTAGAAGCTGTTCTTTCGCGCGTCCATTCGTGCTCGACGAATTGGCGGCGCCTGCCTAAGTGGTCATGCATATTCATGGTGTGCATTCATAACATGAAAGCTATTTCTAATTTACTTTTCTGAGAATTACGCAAACTGTTGATGATGCAAAGTACAGCTATCGGCTTGTATATGCGTTGAGCCCATCGGGAAAAGAAGAGGCAAATATCCCCGCCCCCAAACGAAAAATCTCTAAGTCTATTGTCAGTTTGTGGCATGCACATCTGCTGTGAGCCATATGGCTGCAGACAGGCTGCACGTGTCATTAGAGTTCTGACAATATTTTAAACATATGCGGCTTCGTCATTGGGCGGTTTGGTGAGGTATGGTTTGGTGAGTTACGATTTGGTGAGGTATGGTTTCATATTTATGAAATGTACGTTTGAAATAAGAAAAAAATTAGTTCCACTTCAGGGGTCCACAAATTTTCCAAAATCTAGAATCAGCCTCAAAATTGCAGGCGCCGAAAGGGTGACATGAATTCAGTTCAGAGAACCTACATATATTCGCCCCTCCCTATAAAATTTGGTCACCTGGGCGACCTGGCCCCCTGAATGGTTACAGCCTTAACTTACTTTGACATGTTTCTTTTTCCGTTGCGCGGATTAGATCCTGTCGTGTGCTTCACTTCACAATTAGTTCTTATGGTATTTAATATTTCCTCCGCGCGTCGGGTCAGCCTACAGCATAAGGAATAGTGCTACCGAAGGTCGCCATGGGATAGTTGCACTGGTGCTTCATGTTCTGGGATGTCACAGGATGGAGTCTGCGCCAGGAGTCAGGCTACTTTACAGCTAGTCGAGAAATTCTTGGCATCGAACTGAACGGGACGTTTCAGTACTTTGTTCACAAGACTTCGCCATTGGTCTCTGTCCTGAACCAAAGTAATCCATTGCATAATTTTCTCTCCTATATCCTTAAAATACATTGTAATATAGTACTCCGATCTACGTCAGGGTTTTCCAGATGGTCTCTTGACTTCATTTTTTCCCGGAAGAACCCGGAGTACAGTCCCCTTCTCTCCGTGTGTGCCACATACACTGCCAATCTCATCCTCCTTGGATTCTTTTTTTGATGGACGCCATCCCTATGTGTTTTCACTAGGGACCATTAATAATAAAAGTTTCCGTCAAACACAACTAGTTTGTTATGATTAGAGTGGCGACCTGTTTCGACCCTATTGGGTCATCATCAGGCCTTCACTATAAACCAGTTATCTATAAAGCTACATACATTCTTGGGATCCCAAACAATGTTTACAAGTAATAATTATAAACAGTTCAGTGTCTATTTTTTTTGTGGCGCTGCGGCCTAACGCGGGCCATGGCCTCCTCATTCTTGAGGTTTCTACACCACACACAACGACGCATCACAGTCGGTAGGACTCCTCTGGACGAGTGATCAGATCGTCGCAGAGACCTCTACCTGACAACACATAATACTCACAACAGACAAACATCCATGCCCCCGGTGGGATTCGAACCCACAATCTCAGCAGGCGAGCGGCCGTAGACCTAACGCCTTAGACCGCGCGGCCATTGTTAAATAATAAAATTCAGAATGCTTAAAATCTCAATATTTGCAAAACAATAAATATGCTAATAAAATATGTAGAGTATCTTAGAAGTTGTGTTTGACAGAAAATTTTATTATTAATAGTTCCTCCTCTGATTTGATTCTCATATTGATATCTGGTGAGGATAAAAACAATGAAGCTCCTCATTCGGAGTTTTAACCAGTCCCCTTTTACCTCTTACGTTCAAATGTCCCCCTCGGCACCAGCCTACATTTTTTTCTGTTAAATAGTAAATCAGAATATTAGATACCTTCCTCGCGTTTTAACGGATTGTTGAATGATGAACCTAAGGCTGCTGGACGTTTGTCTCTTCCCCAAGGCCTCTAGACTGGCTCTGGTGCCCACCCACCCTCGTATGAAGTGGATAACAGGAGCACGTTTCTTTTCGGTAAAGCGGCTGCAGCTGAATCTGACAACCTACTCCTGTCCGGTGCCGAGATCAAGAACGAGTGGAGCTTTATCTCCACTGCCCTGTCTGCCGTCGTAGCATACACTCGATCAACTTTACCGTCACCGTCCTTCTCGACGTCTACCCATTTAACATTTTGACCATGTTACCTACTGTCCTGGCCGATGAAGTTTCTAATGATTTTCTTCAGGTTTTCCACGTGAGTGTCACGACAGCACTTAAAGTAGGCCACAATTTTTTTCGTTCCGCATCCTTTCCAGTTCGTTAATTACGGTAATTACTGGAATCGTTTTGTCATTCTGGTAGTTGACGGAACGTCGTTAAGGGAATTTAGAATCAACAAGACAGGCGATGTACGTATAAGGTAACATGAGGCCCGTTCGTGTAACCATTTTTGCCGCGGAAAAGCAATAGGTATTACATATTGTGAGTGTGTGTTTGTAGCCCTAGTCATCCAGCATGCAAAGCGCATGCGCCGTATTATATTGCCATCTGGCTGCACCTAATTTTTCTACATTATCTTATAAGCGGCACGATGTTTTGACTTTGTGTACAAGTTTTGTCTGAAAAATTTCTCGTTCTAAGAAGAATTTTGCGAGATGCTGCTATAAACGTTTACCGGTCTTCATGTGAAGTACCGGCTATTTTCTTCAGATTTTAATTAAACTTGTATTTTATAGATAGATTTTCGAAAAATAAATGTCAAATTTCATGAAAATCCGTCCAGGTAGAGTCGACTTGTACCATGCGGACGGATGGACGGACAGACAGACAGACAGACGGACGTGATGAAGGTAATGATCGCTTTTCGAAATTTTTCTAACGCGCCTAGAAGCTCGTATTTCAGCCAGTTCATGTTTTGATCACGTATAAATATTCTCAAATTGTCGTCTTCGTGTACAAGTTCTAATCAAATTTGAATACTTTTTAGCCTTTATATTGGATTTTTAAAATAAAAAGGTGATATTTTAATAGGTCTAGATGTACAGTGTTGCAAAGCGTGCGGAAATTTCAGAAAGTGTTCGAGTCTAGGACTGTGGGTAGGTCGTGTTTGCTTTGATCATGAACAACGTCTTACAAAAGTAAGTTTTCACTCTGTAACCTAATAATTTTATATGCATGGGAATTGTTTGGAAAATGACAGGGATGTTGTATTTTCCTCCATTTCCTTATAAACAATTAACGTTTTGAGCACCAAGCAGAACACGTAGGACACACCTTAACAATTGACCAACTTCATGCACAAATTCTTGTTTTATAATAAGTTTATTACATTCCTCTACATGTTTCGAGCACTGTTGTGCTCATCATTAGGAGGTCAGATTGCATTATACAGCATCTGGTATCAAC
>Ga0123354_10009705_pt1 | contig 14781 bp, 12 predicted proteins | sample TergutLab28metaG_2_FD_97872 | JGI IMG/M metagenome (GOLD analysis project Ga0123354, IMG submission 97872) | Labiotermes labralis P4 segment gut microbial communities from Petit-Saut dam, French Guiana - Lab288 P4 | ecosystem: Host-associated > Arthropoda: Insects > Digestive system > Gut ... | reverse complement strand
TTCCCGAATAGAATTTTGGATTGTTAAAGTTGTTCCCAAATATTTAAACTCTTCCACCCTCTCGAAGGTACTATTATCAATCCTCACACTGTGATTTTGTCCTGCATTCTGATCTCGAGATATTACTGTTCATTTATTCGAGGACTAGCCACGGACGCTGTTAGCATGTCACATCACAGAGCGTCAACTGACATGGTGATTAGTGAGGGATGAAGTGGAATAATTGTGGAAGAACACTGGACTGTCCTAATCTCAGGTACCTTGACGGAATTTGCGGTGAGTGTACCGAGTAAAACCAAGAAGCAGCTCATAATAACCACTAAATCGGACGAAACTCAGACTGGGCATCTCCCCTAATGCAAGTCAGAAGCTTTAGAGCTGGAAACAACCTGCTCGGTGTTGTTGAAATTATTATTATTATTAGTGTATTATTAGTTACTAGTTTGTTATTGTTTTTATTATTACATTGTTATTACGTAACTTACTTCGTCCGAATTCATGATTTAAAAAAATTAGCCTTCTGACAGATAGCGGCAATGGTACATGCCACCTAGTGCAAAATAAGAGATTTGTCAGTTTCAATTAATCTTCAGAATAAATATCAATAATTATCCTAATTAATTTAGAGACATTAACTTCATAAAACGCAGGTTGTCTGTTCTCTGTGAGGTTAAATTCGAGGGTTTCATCAATTATTCCGGCCTGGTTAGCTTGATAAAGCGCTAATGCCCGGTTTGAGGCACCAAGTTCAGAATTATGCACGATTATACAAACTGTACTTCTAAACTGAACGGTAGGCACCATTCCTAGAATTTAATACTCTCCTAAAGTTCGTGAATGTAGTTTAATGTGTGATATTCCTTCTGAAATATTCTAACAATGCAATATTTTGTCAAAATTTTTTAGGCATGATTTTATTCTCATATAGCCCTTTATTCGCCTACCCCAGTGGTCGCTCGGTGTAAGACGTGGGTCGGCCGCTTTTTTTCTGGGTTTATGGGTTCGAATCCCGCCTGGGGCATGGATGTCTGTCTCTTGCGAGTGTTGTGTGTTGTCAAGCAGAGGTCTCTATGACGGTCCGATCACTCCTCCAGAGTAATCCTACCGAATGTGGTGTGTATGAGTGTGATCGTACAGCATCAATAATGAGGGGGTCCTGGCCCACTAGGGGTTGTTACGCCATGAGAAAAAAAAAGAGAGTCCTCTCTTCATTTCTGAACCACCCGCCATGCTTGCGTCTGGTGTATATTCTGTGTTTTCTGCCAATAAACTAAAAGCAACAGCAAATCCAGAAGACTGGATATCCATAATATATTCACTTTCCGAGCGCAGACACTGTAAATTTTTAACTGCATGTGTGTTACAGTGTTTGCTGTCACACAAGGGAACCCCATGTCACAGACAGAAAGAAAACTCACTGAAACAATCTCCTTTTATTGCACTATGTCCATTGTCGAAAATTCTTAAAACGCGACGCTTCCGAGGCCGGCTGTGCTCTCGTCTTCAGGTAAAGACACACCAAACCTGATGGACCCCCTTAGATCGAGTTATTCTCAGCCACTGGTCCTACAGGAACCCTCAACTGGTTTAGATAAGCCCCTGAGACCAGAACGCGTACACAGACAAAAACAGGAAGGAGCTACAGAAAAATTAAAAACAACTACAAGACTCAACACCACAAATACCATCCGTAGAGAAAAATGCGAATCTTCATCAGATCAGACATATTATTTAGACTTGTCTTTGTTGATCAGAGGGTACCAGGTGGTCGGGATTTTAGTGCTGGGCCGGCTGATGGAATTTTGTAAACAAGACATGTAGGCTGAACCGCCTCCTATGCAATGGGCATCGGGTACCTTGACCGTGATAGAGCGGGAGGGGCGTGAATTAAAATCGCAATTTCATATAGGACCGAAGTTAAGAACAAGTGGATATATGCCGCTAATTCCCCTATACGCCTTCGTAATGTGGACAGGGACAACTTTATATTTGAAGGCATAAATTTCAAATGAAATTCAACATGACATATGCAATAAGAAAGTAAAGCTTAATCGGACAATTCGGAAAATAATTTCTCAGCCTTCACACATTATAATGCATTACAACACACAAGGAGATGCTTGGATATTGCGAACGGTCTGTTGCGTCCACCCTTTTGTATACTGCCTCGAAAATTTTAGAGGCAAGCCGAGCGAATGAAATATAAAAAGAAGTTCTTTTTCACCTAAGACTTTTCAGCGAAATATTTTCCCTCCAATAAGTATTTAAGTACTTAATGCTCCATGCATGCTGAAATGCATAGGAGTCTTCAAGAAAAAGGTAGGCCATTATTTTTCTGTTTTAGGAATCTGGAATAGATTAAATGTTAAAAATAAAATATTCTGTATCAAAATATTTGAAAACCGTGTCAGCGGCTGTCGACTTATTAGGTGAGGGCAAACACATCAACTAAATGAGAGGACATACATACATACATTACATGCATACATACATGCATACATTACATACGTACATACATACATGCGTACATACATACAAACATATATGCATACATACATGCATACATTACATACGTACATACATACATGCGTACATACATACAAACATACATGCATACATACATACGTACGTACATACATACATGCGTACATACATACAAACATACATACATAAATATATACATACATACGTACATACATACATACATACATAAGTACGTACATATGTACATATATACATACGTACGTACATACATACATACATACTTACTTACTTACTTACATACATACTTACTTACTTACTTACATACATACATACATATATTTACCTATTTACAAAGTTTTTGTTCGTTTAAACTCTTATTTTCTGTTGTTATTCTGCATTTAGTTTGTCGAAAGGGATGTCATTGATGAATGTATGTATGTATGTTTGTATGTATGTACGCATGTATGTACGTATGTATAGCTTGTAGTATTACCTCTGTAATGGAGCAGACAATAAACCATATAAAAAAATACATACATACACATGAAGAGGCAGACAGGCAGGCGTAGTGAATTTAATTGAAGCCCTTTTGCAAATCGTTGTTGTACACGCTCTAGAATATACATGAAAGATTTCACAAGATACCTTCGACGTAATGTACACTTCTTTGTAAGTCAATTTTTCACGATTTCATTCCGCGTTGTTCCTTTTGAAGCTACTTCACGACTCTTCATTTAATTGTACTACAAAACTTTCGCGTTGGCGCCTGTTTTTGAAGCACCCTGGTGGGAGATCCCCGCCGTGGAGAACAAGCAAAGTCAGTAGACGGGCAGTGCCACGCTCGGCGAACCGTGAAACTCGAGAACTTCCTCCCATCTCCTGTACTTGACGGACGGACGGACAGACAGACGGACATCTGAACGTTCATGAATTGAAGTTCTCTTTATTAATGCACGAGGAACAAAAACAAACGTTTGCGATAACAAATTTCATTACTGTTACGACATTAAATTAAGCTCTTAACATTTCAACTCGGCATTTTATGTGCTGTCAAGACAGTGACAGAGAAAGAGAGGGAATTATGAGAGAGTTATCTATAATATTTTGTTTTGCAGGTTTAATAACTGTAAATCTGACAAACAGAATGACAAATACGTTCAAAATAATGACCACACGATGAAGTTTAATTTACAGTGAACTTATTAAAATTGTATGACAAAAAGAAGGTATGATGCATGTATATTACACACCTTACTAAGTATATTCATAATAAACCCTTATCTAAATTAATTTCCCTTCTATCACCCGGAACATAACAGAGAAAACTAAAGTCATTAGGAAATTCACTCCATACTAGCGCCAGGGCTTTCAAAAAATGGCAATTGAAGCAAAGTAAATTCTTTTCCAAATTCTTTTTAGCTGCATATAAGAACTTCCAACTTCTCAGTTTGAAATTCAGGCGATGCCATCGCTCAGAAGTTTAGTCACCTATCAATTACGGTGGAAAACATGACTGAATCTGAGAACATATAATCGAGTTTTTTTGTTGTGTTTGACACATTTGCACTGGGATAGGTATTCTCTGCACACTCCTGCTTTCCCCTCTGAGTGTCATTCAAACGGTGATCTATATTCATTCATACATTCATTCATACATACATTCATTCTTTCATTCAAAAACGCTCTATAATCATACTAACTACAGGATTGTCAAAAAACTTATAATTTGTTTTTCATTATTTATATATTCAGCTCCTATAGGCGTGCGTGAAAATCATGACAAGGAAATAAATCATATCCCGAGCAGAGGAAGGACACTTCTCCTCGTTGTATTATAAAACATTAGAAAGTATTCGATACATGTTTAGCTAGATCTATCCATGTGAGCAATCACAAAAATAACCGTAAGAATTTAATTCCTTTTCCCAGACTGGTAAAAAAAGCAGCATTCATTGGCCTGGACCATACGTATGTCAAGTTAAACATATTTAAAAATTCATGTGTGAAGGAAACTATCCGGTATTCTGTTTAATGTGTGTGGAGAAGATGACAAGGAAAGTATCTGAATCAGAAGAGTCAGTAAGATCAAACAAGTGATAAAAGGGTTAAACGATTGAGGGGATGTGTTTAAACATCGAACGTCTTAAATTTTTAACTCTGAGTAGCACGACCCTTCTTGGGAAACTGATAAGAGGCCTACCTGGCCAAAGACTGTTTGCATTTGCTGGAATCCAAACATTCATTGCCGGCTTTGTAAAAATCCCTCAATGGACGCCGTTCTGATCCAGTTTAGTCCATTTTACTCCGTAATACCTTATTTAGTTAAGATGCATTTTAGTATTGTCTTTCGAAGCCGACGGACCCCAGCAACTTAAATATTACCTCCACTTTTCGTACGTGCATCTCACGTACCTTAGAATAATACGTTCCTTGATTTGGTTACTCTAATAACAATTGGTCAGGAATAAAAATTATGAAGTTCCTCGATATGCAATTTTGTCCACCTTCTTTCTCACTTCGAAATAATCTCGTTAACACCCTGCTCTCAATAACGCATAATCAGAGCGACATTTAGACCAGTGACGTATAATTATATCATTATTAACACCTCTCCCTGTTATGACATCAGATACGTACGCGTAATCTGTCAAGCTTGAGTAGTCAGACCGTGTCCACAAAGTTTCAATACGAAACACTCTGTTAGAAACAGACTGTACAGTGTATCATTATTACTAGGTCGTCCTGTTATGTCTTCAGGACATGATTCGTCCACAGTCCAATTAGCAAAGACTGCGTGTATAGACAAAATCAGATTCACTTTTTAAAAGCCTCTCTCTAACCGACACGCCCGTCGATGATGGCCATACTTCCGGCTCGCGCATTAACACGTGCTGCTCCAGATTCAGTGCCGACAAGAGAAACCGTGCGATGACAGATGGAACAGCTTGTTGCATATCTCCGACTACATTCTCACTCCGTTGTTTATACATCGTCACCGTCATTGATATTACAGTCACATGCTAATAGTTATTATGATTGTATAGGAAATAAGAGGAAAGTTAAGGGGGGCGAACTGCGTCTTTATGCATAGACCTAATATGGATTCATTTTAGTTAACGGCTTTTTTTTTAGTGAAAGGACCTGAAACCTGACGTGAAAACAGTTTATTGGGGCTCAAAATGTCTTAGCATTCTGCTTATTACTTTAAAATTGCCGATATATAAAAATACAGTGAAACTTGTCTTAAACGGAATTTTGGCATAGAGAAAATTTGTGTTTAGCGGAAAACTTTACAGTCTCGAGGACCCAAACTTCAAACACCTGCATGAAACGGAACGGGGTTGCGACGGAAAAATCTTTTCCCTTATTTCCTCTGTAGGTATATTTCAACGAACAGCCACCAATAATACCGGCCTGGGAGACCTATATTAGGAGACGAAGGTAATATTAAATTGATCACAAAAATAGGATATGAGGTTTTGAACTGGATTCATATGGTTCTGGGCAGGGACCAGGGTGAACACTACATTTAGTCCTAAAATTATGAAAATTTTTACAGGCTGAGTGAAAATCAGTTTCATTTTAAGTATTCCTCTTCACTGAATAATTTAATAACTTTATCAAAACGATTCTCAATTCTACTCAGTTATGAGGCTGAAAGAAGTGAATAATTTTTCGTAACACCCCACTTCACACGGTCGTGAAATCAGTAGGCCTGTATAAAACTCTAATTACACGAAATCTCAATTTTTTCGTATCTGTGAAGATTCTTGTTAACCCCTATATCCACAGCGGTGAATACCACTACAGGATGTGTTTACATGCAACTTTCCATCGTCGTATCAAACAACATTTATTTCCTTGAACCACATTCAAAGGTCCCGGGAGTAAAGCGGCCGGGACGTGTTTCTGACGAGGCACCCTCATCTGACGCTGAGGTTGAGAAAGGAGGGAACTACACCTCTACCTCCCACCAGTTTCTGCTTCCCCCTCTTAAGAGGCACAGCCTTCATCTCTTTACAGGAAAAGGTTGTTCTGTGTAAAGATGAAGTAGGAAATGTATCTTTATATGCGTCTTAAAAGAACGCCATCCTCCAGTGATGGTAACGACAACACAGCAGTAGCTCCATGCCTGTGGTTGTACCTATTTTGAAATAGACGATTCAGACAAGAGTTTCAATTAGGTCAGTTCGCTTGGACTTTCGTACATCTTCCAGCGGTATGACCTCGGCTGACCTCAAACTAAAATAATGTGATAGTGTGCTGGTTAATAGCATACTACATTGCAAAATATATAGTGTAAGTATCTCCCTCTCTTTTCATGTCGTTGTTGAACGAATCTCTCAGTTATGACGTTTGTACAGCGTCGGTGATATACGAAAGAAAGTCTGGGGAGGTGGTAGAATGATAGTGACAGAAGAAAGCCAAATTCTTTGGAGAAAGCCCTGTCTCATTGCGACCATTTACACCAAAACACCTACCCGGAATGGCCGACAAGTGAACCCCGGCCTCCGCGATGACAGTCCGGCCATTAACCTCTTGAGCCATGGATTTCTAGTAGTGACATTCAGCGAAAATGAAGAGTTCAGTCCATCAGAGTCCGGACTTATCTTACTCAAAAGGATTGTGTTAACAATTTTTTAAATAACGGTATAAGATTACATCCAGACTGTGGTAGCCAGAGTAATCGTATCCTTAAAGCCTGAAGGTTCACTGTCTTTTCAGAGTAAGATTAAATCCGTAGGGGCAAGCAGTGAATCATACATAGTTCTACACAAATGAAGTTTGCAGAACAGTCAAAATTATTGCCTGGCCTTTGCTCAAGGTGCGAGAAAACGCATAAAGAAAATGTAGCAGATCTGTCCCCTTGCATTTCCACATGCTTGAAATCTAAAAACCACAAAATACATTTTTATTTTATTTGATATGTAAGTTACACCATTTTAGACCACTCCGAATTCGAAAATACTTTCCTACAGTCTGTAATAAATCGTGGCTGACGCGCGAGTTCGTGAATCTAAAACTTTTCAAAACACAAACCCCCACCGTCTGCATATGAATGAAATGTAAGCGATAAGTTATCTGCGTTGAAACAGAAATATCTTAACCTCTAAAGCAAAAACGAGAACAAAACTTAGATTGGAAAAAGGCTCACAGTCCCGCTGTACGTAAGATTCTGTTTGACAGCGCAAGATCTACCCTGAACATGAAGACTGCAGCGTAATTCTAAATTTTGACATCTACTTACCAAATACAACGGTGTCAGATCCCAGAAAAACACAGTTATTCTTCGTGGGGAAGAAATCTGTGTTTTAAAAATAACGGTAGGCTGTACCAGAATGCAGATTACCGAAATTGAAATTTCGAAGTTCATATTACCATATTGGGCATAGTGAATTTTGGTTAATTATTATTTAATAATTAAACTATATTATTAATAACAATTAACTGTTTTACATTCTTTGAAAATTATTTTATATTTTTTTATAGAACTTAAAAAAAAAGATTATATTAGACAAAGCACAAATATATTTTCTCTAAGCAAGGCCGGTCATTTCGCTCAAAGAAGTAAACCCATTTGTTAATTCGATAAGACAGTGGGTGCGCTCCAGAACTTCACTACGTGATACAAAGATGAGAGAAACGGTGTCCGTGCTGAGAAACAAACGCTGACACACCGGTCCCATGGCCTGTAGCCTAGTCACTGCAGTGGATGCTCCAAGCTCACCAGTTCTTGGGAGCGTGTTGTGGTTTTAAGCCTATAAACACTTTTGTTATACCACAAAAATTTATTCTCGCCTAACTATTTTATAAATATTAAAAATTCTGTAACTTCTTAATAAAACATAATTAATTTGTATCTTACCTTTCTTTCTTCAGACAGTTACAGCATAAAAGAAGTGCCTACCTAGGTTGCCTGTGGTTCGTAACTGCAATAAATAAATAAATAAATTTTATTTGTGTTCCTTCATCAAAATAAATTTTTTATTACATTAATTTCGTAAGTGCCGGTTCTGGTACTGTACCATATTGCACCTCTTTGCCCCGTAACAGTGATCATAGACGTGCATTTGCCATCAAGAAAAACGAGTAAGTATTCCATTCACCGTTCGGTATTCAAACACAGTACGTACTCCAGTCTCGATATTACGCGTACTAAAATTCTGCAGACTTAAATTAATGTAAACAAAATTTAAACATTCAATTCCTCCCCCAAAGAAAACTCAATGCATTGCCATTGCAAACATCAATCACTTAACGGTCTATGGAGAAATAATCGTTGTTGAATGTGGGATTCAGTAATACAGGTATGTATTTGGCTCCGGGAGGCGCGTACCACAATGGTCACCGTAAATTATTTATCGGACTTCTTGTACTTTAAGTCACTAAATTCAAATTTTTCGAGAGAAAAAAATAAAAATTTTTCACTCAAAATATTCATTTTTCCGCTAAAGTTCCCGCCCGTTGGACTTTATACCACCCTTCTACCTGCAACCTTCGTGAGAATCACAAAAAAACTCCAAACAAAATGCAAGTGTTTGCTGTAAAGTCGAACTGCGTGTACGTTTCAATCGTGCAAACCGTAACAACTGGCATTCGGTTGAGAGAGAGAGTCTTGCAGCAGCTGGCTTTCCTGCAGCACTCGCAGACGTCCCGCTGACAGTCACACTGCTGCTTCGTATTTGACAAGCTTCGGTTTCGAATCCCAATTCGGACGGTAGATATCTTGTTTGAGATATGCCGCTGAATTGCTCTGTACCTCCTGGCAAGTTTTGGTACAATACTTCAAATTACGACAAGACAATAACCTTCTACAAGCTTCTGAATTATTATTTAGTAATTTTCATAAAAATTCTACGTTATACTACGCTAATGAAAACATTCTTAAGTAAATAATACATAAATTTAATAGTGTATTTGCTGCATCAAGGTCGGAGGCTGAAGCAGCCCAAGCTGAAATCTCTTAACTGGTAATGTTTATAGTAAATTTGTCCACGTGTTTAATTAAGCATCAGGCCCTTTAGGAAAACTGGGGTGCGTGGGTAAAGTTCTAAGAATTTTTAAGCCTGGCAATATATAGAGGTGATTAAATAGTTCTAGTTGCGGCCGCTCCTCCTGGGAAAGGATTTCCGGCATCCAGAGTCTAGAATGTTTTAGTGGCTCTACAGCCAATCTTGAAGCAGTTGTTTACCCATCGGACCGGAAGCATTGCGACTATCTTCAAATTTATCAGAGACTACATTGCCTAAACAATACGTCTCTCTGACCCAGATCTACACTTGTAGTTTAAAAATGTGGCTTCGAGGTTATGCGTTCTCAGTCTGGAATGTACACGAAACTTTCGGAGGAACGTGCTGCCTTTTCTTCAAGGCACAGTTATACTTCTCAAATTATTTCAGATGGAATATGGTGCTACTCTGTTTATAATATAACACAGTAATTGGGAAAGGGAAAAAACTCTACCTTCTTCTACGAGGTAGAATTGCCATTTGTTACTCACTTGAAGTGTGAGTTTCATTGTCCTGATATTTTAGATTTTGGTCACGTAGAGCACCGTGTAGTCTGGTAGCTGTATCTATGACTTCTATAAATAATAAAATACTATACGTTATAATTCCTGCGTTGAACTCATCTTCATGAATCCTACCAACTTCTCTTCTACAGGAAAGAAGGTGATTTCGTGGATTTTTCCCTTCTTCGGGAAGTTCACTCTAATCCTTTTCAAACGAAAACTCGCACTTTAGGCGTTATTTTAAGTCAGTCAGCAATCACACTCCCGAAACCACGACACTAAGACAATCACCTACTTTACAATTACTCTTGTACAGAAGTCGAATCCCTCCCAAGCCCATGGCTTGACTAATGTTTGATTCAAGGCAGGGTACTAATATTCACATCTTGGTCATTAAACACAGAGTGGCATAAATAATTCGGAACCCCTTTTAATCTTAGTCACTGAGTTCCATAATTATAATTTTTGTTGTAATGAAACGTCTTTCCTAATCAACATTCCACCATTGTTACATACCAAACTACATCTGGCTGACCAATCTGTCTTCATATCATCAGACTTTCAAGTGGGTAGCCCGAAACGTAATACAGAAATACCCCCTGTAGCCGATAATAATGGCGGCACCAACTGGTCGTCAGTAAATAAAGAGTACAGGATATAAAGTCTTGAAGCACAAAGGTTTGATATCAGGATCCAGCAAACACAATAAGAAGTGAAGCAAAAGCAAAGTCGTCACAGTGCACGCCAAAGAGCTGAGAGGATGTGCAGGTAACGACTGACTCATTCTTCACTTTGAAACTAGAGAGAGGTGACTGGCCATTTTTGCAGCCCGGCTACCTTATTGCAGAAGGAGTAGCCTCCGTTTCCCAAAGAATAGGATGCTGGGTGAAGTCAAGGGATGATTTGGACCTTTTGGAGAATCAAAAGTCTCTTGCGCGTACACCGAATATAACCGCTTCCAATTGCATCTTTGAAGCAGCCAGTGGCTGCAGTCGGATGAGTCTTTTAGTCTTGTATATATATATACAAAGCCTAATTAAACGTTTCCCGTGTTCTTGCCGGCACGCACGGTAGCCACTCCCGATAAAGCGTAACTCATGTGCTCCCCTGTACAATTTCGCCGCGATTCAAAGCCTCATTTCCAACCTGTTCCTTTCATTACACGAAGATGATGTATGGGCCTTTGAGCGTGGACGTGGTTAAGGGCTGTAGAAAACTGAACAGAGAGGAACATAGCGTGTATTCCACATCACATAATATGAGGGTGATCAGATCAAGGACGACGAGTTGGCAGGGACCTATGACACTCTTGGAAGTGAAGAAGAATTCATGGGGGGTTTTGGGCGTGGAAACCTGAAGATAAAAGTAAAGGTAAAGGTAAGTTTCATCTACAAAGGCCACGAAGGTCTAGACGGGAAGTAAGCTGTAACTGTACTCTTTCTTTAACTTCGACGCTAGAAGGAGAAGGGTGGTCAACGCCACGCCCCGGACGCTTTAATCCCAGGAAAGAGACCATGTACCTAAGTTACAGGAGGCTGGGTGGGCCCCAGGGCCGGTCTGGACTGGTGCGGAAAATCTCGCCCCCACCGGGATTCAATTCCGGGCCATTCATCCTGTAGCGAGTCGCTAGACCGACTGCGCTATGAAGATAAAAGACAATTTGTAAAACCTGGACGTATATGGGAAGGTAGTATTTAATTGATCTTAGGTGACATGGATGTGATGTAATGGACTGCATACATAGAGGTTCAAAACCGGGACATGTGTCGGGATTTTGTGAACACAATATTGAGCCTTTGGTTTCCACGGGATGGTGGGGAATTTGCTGAATAGTGGAGGGAGTATTACCTCTTAAAACACGAACCCTCTTTGTGAATTTCATCAGTTGGATTGTTTGTAGTTTCAACAGAACCACACAATTCAAATTTTATCTAATTTTTGTTATGAAGTTAACAGGGCAAACAGCCATTAAACGGGTGTACAAAGGGTACTTTTGCTTCTCTGTTATTCAACACTCCTTTCCATTCCCCACCTGCCGCTCCGCTGTCGCCTTTCGCTATTTGGAAGGGACGGACGCACGGATGGACGGACGGACGGTCGGACTCGCTTGTCAGATCACTACACTTCCTTCTAGCTCCAAGACGTACTGGGCAGGATTTTTCTTAGATGCACACCACTCCTTCGAGAGACTAGTGATGTTTTTGTTTCAGAAAGAGAGCAAAAGAAAAGGAGACGTGTAAAAGCGTACGCTAGTGAGAGAGAGAGAGAGAGAGAGAGAGAGAAGGTAAGTGTATAAAATACTTCAGGTTTAAAAAACGTTCTGTAATCAACTCGGTTTGACTTACGACGGACGGCGAAAGTTTTCGCTATCCACTTGTATTTCCGAAGAGCAAGATGCTCTATATAACCTGGACAGTCATGTCGAAATAAAGCAGAGTACCAGCCGTCCTAACACGCCCAGCTACAAACTCTCTTCACTTTCAATGTAGCCTGAAGCTACACTGATTTCCTGAATGAAGTTCCTATCTATTTTAAACCCCAAAACTGCAAATCATTAATGATGATTTGATGTTTGTGTGACCGTGCATCACTTATACAATAATATAAACAGTCAACTAGATGGAAAAATAACAAATTTTATTGGTAATTACAATCAGCTCAACATGTTTCGGGCGATAATTTTACCCATCCTCAGGAGCACTAGACTGTGTTTACAGCTTGTGGTATAATGCAGGCAGCATCGCCAGTGCATTGTACCACAAGCTGTAAACACAGTCTAGTGCTCCTGAGGATGGGTGAAATTATCGCCCGAAACATGTTGAGCTGATTGTAATTACCAATAAAATTTGTTATTGTTCCATCTAGTTGGCTGTTTACATTATTTCATTAATGATGATAACGCAGAAAGATATTACACTTTTAAGACTGAAATTCTTCTAAATAATATTAAAAATTGAGTTCATGTCTAAGAGAACACGCAATGAATCTGAAGTGCCACGACATACCTGTTGATGGTTGTAACAGAGACATTCGATGTTTGGTGTGTGGAAAACACCGATCACATAAATACACTCGGCGCCTAACGTGACATAACTCATGTTAAATCAGGCATTGCGCCAGGTGCATGACGTTTCAACACACTCTGTCTGAGATTTTTTGGACAAAACTTACTGGCATTCGTTGACATTTCGTTTCAGGATGTCAAACATCCAGACAAACTGAGACAATTGTGTTTGTCAACCACAACCACTCCATGACTAAGATATACCTAACCTTAATAAGGTCCTATAAAGCCACAGTCAATAAGAAATGTACACACACTGAAATAATGGGCTCTAATAGGCCCTTTAAAGGCACGGTCAGTACAAAATGTACACACTGCAAGAATTGGCTCTAATAGCTCTATAGCCACAATCAGTACAAAATGTGCACAGAGTACAAGAATAGGCTCTAATAGGCCCAATAAAATCACAGTCAATACAAAGTGTACACACTGCAAGAATAGTTCTAATCGGCCCTATAAAGCCACACGCTATATAAACGTACATACACTGCGATAATAGGCTCTAATAGGCCCTAAAAAACCACAGCCAATATAAAATATACAAACACTGCAAGAATAGGCTCTTTAAAGCCGCAGTTAATACAAAATGTACACACACACTTAAAGAATAGGTTCTAATATGAGACACGAGTGAAAGTGACCGACGTGTGATCCAGTTGTCTTTTTTTTTTTTAACTTTGCAAGAACAAGTTCTTTTTTCTCGGCTCTTCCTTCCAGTTCAATGAAAAAGACGACAAGTGAACAAGTTAGCGTTTCCCCCCGCCTCACTAATGAGTAGAGCAGGTAGCCAGCGAGCCACCCGCGAAATACTGTGTACTTCAGTGTTGTAAATACCATCTGACTCTCAGGAGGGACGGAAACACAAAGTGTCAACTTTTATTCATATCATGTTGTTTAAGTTGCATAACTGCAAGAAATTTAGTAGTGACGTGTTCCGATGAATGAAAGTTTCACGCGGCGTTGAAACGTTATTAGAAATTCTCGACTATGAGTGATACGCAGCCTGAGGAGTCCAACACAGAATGCAAGTAAGTCACATTAAGTTTGTACTTATTCATTATTGTAACTTACTGATTATTTTAAATCTTTGAAGCCTAAAGTAATTTAAAAAATTTACTTCCTACTCTTAGAAATTACAACGCTTCTCCATTTCAAGGAACAACCGGTTTCATTGTTTTGATGACATAATCATTATTTATTCTGCGAATCATGGACATTCACATACAGACTCTGCCGGAACGAAATAAATATTTTCTTGAACTTGCAAGCAGGTTTTACGCATGGTTACCACGGCATTTTAAAACTTTACTTTATTGTCTGGCTTTTTTCTCATCTCAGAAGGTTATGCTGCACGAAATTCAAATTAACTATTGTGTAACCCCTTTCATACGTACAATTTCTTTGTGGTTGACACACAGAAAATTAAGTTTTAATGAAAAGAAATCGTTCTATACAGTCTGTTGTCTCAATTTTATTTCTGACCTGAGAAATGAGGAATCTAATTTGCTCTGCAGGGGGTACACATTTTACTGACATTCTATCCATCTATCTATCCATCTATCCATCCATCCATCCACCCACCAACCCATCCATCCATCCATCCATCCATCTATCCATCCATCTATCTATCTATCTATCTATCTATCTATCTATCTATCTATCTATCTATCTATCTATCTATCTATCTATCTATCTATCTATCTATCTGTCTGTCTGTCTG
>Ga0123354_10009702_pt1 | contig 14783 bp, 6 predicted proteins | sample TergutLab28metaG_2_FD_97872 | JGI IMG/M metagenome (GOLD analysis project Ga0123354, IMG submission 97872) | Labiotermes labralis P4 segment gut microbial communities from Petit-Saut dam, French Guiana - Lab288 P4 | ecosystem: Host-associated > Arthropoda: Insects > Digestive system > Gut ... | reverse complement strand
TTTTTGTTTTACAATAAGTTTATTTCATGCCTCTACATGTTTCGAGCACATGTGCTCGAAACATGTAGAGGCATGAAATAAACTTATTGTAAAACAAAATTTTGTGTATCAAGTTGGTTAATTACTGAGATAAATATACTGAGATGCACGGTCAGCAAAACGTCAAAATTCCAATTTCAAGCCATTAAAATGACATACTTGACAATGAATTATATGTAAGCTACCGATAATTTATAGGTTGTATTTAGAACTGATAGCATTACATCTGTACATCGCCTGTTCCATAAGCCCTTTCTCTTATTCCACGTGATGCTGTAAATATTATTCTTAAGCTGTGATAAACTATTCCGAGAAACTGGCACGTCGTCTGAAAACCACAAAAACCGTGCGAATGGGTTTCGAAGATAAAGTTAATCCGAACAAGGCGCTGGAAGCAGCTACAATCTGAACCAACGTGGTAACTACATTTTAATATGTAACAGGGCTCTCCAAGTGGCCATTAAGAAATGCGAATAAAAGAGAACACTGAAACCTTTTGTAGAGACGAACCCCCTCCTTCGTTCCACTGTTCTAGTAGACCTAGATGTTTGCACGTTTAACGGCATAATGCGCAAGTGATTTTTAGAATATATCCATAAAAGTTACTTGATGGCAGAGAAAGATTATATCGCCTTGCAAATAAGGAATGAAACTTAACTTTAAAGTTCAAGTATAAAATTAGATGCCACATAAATAGTCACTTAATCCCCGTAGTAGTGGTTCTAGAGCAAATTTCAGTTTTGTTTATAAGTGTCAGGTTGTCTTTATTACAAAACATTTATTATTTATTTGTAAATCCAAGAGCTCGTAATGCGTAGTATTTGACACTGTTAAGGGTAAGACTCACTCTACGATTTTCCTATTTGTTGTCATTACGCTGTTAACTGCTTGTATCCAGTTTCGAAAAGAAGCAGACAGATGGACATAGTTTGAAACTTCTACTCAAAAACCTCCTATATGCAACATGGTAAGCCTCTATTAAGACCAGTTCCAGATTTTAAGGACTTCAAGAAAGGTTTGGGAGAGGCAGTTAGCGACACCTGCATTTGAAATCTGAAAACAAAGTCTAGACTCGCACTCGGGTTACTATCGTCCTTGACTGTCGTTTCCTTGTTGCTATGCTGGACTACCAACTCGTTTGTGTTGTATTTCAGTAGAATGGTGGTTACGCAGTTTGTTCAGTGGCAGTGAGTGATGTGTGGTGTATGTGTGGGGCTAAATTACGAGCGTTAGTTCACAATACACGGAAATATTAAAAACTAAGTGTACAAAATTGAAGTGAGAAGTAGGACTTATTCAAGGAGTAAATGAGGTATGTAATAGATTACTTATCACTACTGTCATCAACAGGGGGCTTGTATAAAATGGGATCATTTTTAGTTTATAGGATGATGTGGATACGGCTTCATCTTGTTATACATTCACTTGTTCAGATAATTCGTCCTATTTACGTGACGCTCGTTCATGTAAAAACTTCTGAGTTTGGATTTCTAATATAAATGTTGTGTAGTTTTATGCAAAGTTTGTTTTCAATCCCGTCAGTTCTTCAGTTTTACCAACATATGAAACATGTATTCGTGTCTCCTGGAATACGGCACTGTGTGGTCTGTTGTGTCTGTATAAGTATTTGGGAAGAAACTCCTAAAAAACTTAAGGACAGAAGAGGTCTAGTTGCAGTGTACTTTCAACGTCATTCATATGCCTAGAGGTAGACGCGTGATACATAGAAACCTCTTTGACTCCATCTTTAAAATCTCTGGATTTTAGTTTCAAATTTTATTGTATATTGTACGTTTTTATTATTCTTTTATTTGGAATATTTAATGTGTTCTACAAGGTTGATTATGAAGAGGAGGCCTCTTATAGAGCGCACTTTTTCGTTATGTGCTTGTATCCTCTACCTGATGATGGTCGAGTGAAGAACGACCGAAACATGCCGTAGAGAAATAATAATAAAATAAATGCTGTTTATTCATAATCATTACATTCTGTGCTGTAGACAGTCTGAGCTGCTGACAGCTTACGCAAATAAAGTATAAATAAATAAATAAATAAATAAAACGTTTATAAAATCGCAGCTTTGAGAATGTCATTTGGGTCAGGCAGCACGGCATTGTACATTGCTTTGTGTGGGGCATTCTACTGTTAAAACTGCATTTTATTGTTGATATCTGTTCATTCTCCTGTGAGTGAAACCTACAGTTTGACGCTGTGTTTGGGACACATGCTTCACTTATTAATTTTTGACACTGTAGTTTCATCTAATGTCATATATTAAACGTTATACATTCAACATTATTCTTTATTATACAAAACAAAAAAAGAATTTTCTTCTAAAGAATAATTGTGTTGACTGTATCACCTTTAATGAAGCGAGTTATGGCGACACAGCGTGATGTGCTCTGTTAAAATTCAGCTGGCTTATTGTAGAAACACAAATTTTAGCTTTGACGTTACACATCCGCGTGTAGTCAAGTGTAGATAAAAGTTTGAATATAGTGCTAATATGTTATGTTTGTGACAAACTGCCATTAACGAAAAGTGATCTGTAAAATGAATGAGCTGGAGCAATGGCATTGTATGCTGGCCCATTACACCAAAATAGGTAATGTTGTATGTCTATTATTATCAAATAATTTTTCTTTAATGCAGATAAAATTATTAGTGGAATATTTTTGTGAGCTTTAGGAAAAATAAATAGCTGATTTCTGAAAGTCTTGTCCAAACCTGGTCTATTAGGTATTTGCATCACAAAATACAGTTTTTCTGAAGTTAGGCTTTACCTACTTTTTGGGAAACATAGGCTACTGTTTTTAACGCGTGTCTACGCGCGAGACGTTTTATTCGGGAAGTCCACCATATAACTGTTCGATCTTCCTGCACTCCAAATGGATGTAAACACAGTCTAATTACCCAAGTAAAATGTAGCTTCACACCAGAGCACAGTTTTATTTACATGATGGACATGTGTTTACACTAGATTATAGTGAACTATTTTATTGACTGCGGCTTTTAACCGTCTACCATCAGGTGACTCTGAAGAAGTGCAGGCTACTCTTTGTTTCATGTAACAAGCTGTACTTTAGTGCGGTCACAATTCCTGGACGGTCTGGGTTGCGAACCCCCGTGTTAGCAAGAGATTTTATCTTCTCCAGGCCCGTCCATATCGGGTCTGGCACCCACTCAGCCTCCTCAACAAAGTGCACCGGGGCTCTTCCTTTGGGGGGTGAAGCAGCTTACTCATCCCCTTCTATCACCGAGGATGAAAATGGTTAGAACCACACCGCCATCTCCCTTATGCGCCTGCATTGGAATGTCTGCGAGGTGAACCTTAATAAGTAATTTCGGTATTAAATAATATTTATGCAACCAAATTTCCCCAAGAAAGTTAGCAGGTAACTCCGCTCGAACCTCAGCCGGGACGACGACCGACAATCCTGACAGAGACTTCCTCGATATGTCTGCCACTGGAGGATAATTCCAGAAGATAGCTTGACATCCTTCAATACTGATCCCTACTGCATGCGCTACACCATTAAATTGATTACCTTCTGTATTGGGACGCCTCAAATTTTCCTTTTAATTGTAGTTTTCACACGAGTAGGATTCAGACTGTTTGGAAATCTTTATGTGTGTCCGAGTGTTAAACCCAATAATTTATTGATTTTATAAAGACCGAAGAAACTTGAAGAAGAGAAATTCGGATTTCCCTATTCCGATCTGAAGTAATCTCCGAATTCTTTCATTTCCTAATATCTTAGAGAATCCATGGAGTGTGTGTGTGTGTGTGTGAGTGTAAAGGTGACTTATAACATTCAAATTAACATGGAAATAGGGGAAGACATGGCGGAAGCAAGTATGTGCAATATACCGAGAATTAATTCCGGCCGACTAAATCTATAGTAACTCCCAGTACAAAAGCACTAGTCTAATTCTCTTCCAACACGTTGCTAAGGTCACCCTCTTCAAACCACCAATATCCCGGCTCGTTGTGTTTGGCGGTATCTTCTATGAGAATTGTTCGAGGGGGAATTCTACAGCTCTATCAGCATCGAAGCAGCCAGTGGTTTGAGGAAGTCTTTGGATGTGTACAGAAGTGGTCATAATACTCTCCTAACCAAATTCTCCAAGGCGTTTGAGAGCCCTTGAAATTTACAACAGTTTATTTGAAAAGCCTTTGAAATGTTAAAGTTCAAGTGGTTGCTCAAACCAGATTACCACGTTATATTAGTAGCATATACTAATTTCTCTTCATCTGATACGAATTTTAAATAATCGGAGACTGTGGTCAGTTGTTTCTTTGTGAAATGCATAAAACGAAGCTGAAAGGGAGAGGAACATTTTATTGATGTTAACGTTTAATGTGTTTATTTTACGTCGACTATAAGTTAATGAAATGTGAGTGTGGATCTTAGGTGGAATGGTAGTGAGTGGAGAAAACCGAAGTACTAAGGAGAAACCTATCCCGTTCCCACTCTGTCCACCACAATCCCAGACTGAGTGGCCATGGGTCTAACCCGACTTTTCCGCGGTGAAAGATCGGCGTCTGTTCTCCTTAGTCATTATACGGCGCCACTGGATAGACCATAAGCATCAGACCAGATACTTTTCTTAATACATATCCGCGTTGGTACAAAGAGTGTCTGAAATTTGAGACACCAAATGCTGTGCAGGGAACGAAGGAATTAGTACCTATATCAGCTCACAAATTTCACAAAAAATATGCGCTTGCACCCCCCCCCCTCCTTACGTCTGTTAAGCACAGAACTTCGAATCGCTTATCTAGTTTTCCCCAAGTATTGTTCAGTGTCGCTGGTATTGTGCTGGTAATGGCACCTCTAATTCTTCTAAACAAGTATCGGCATAACGTGGAATGTAACGTTCGTATTACTTCATTAGAAAGGCTTCAGTTGGTAATGTGGTGCAAGACAGGCAGAATTATGGTACATCCATTCCAATCATATGATCAGTAAATTACATTTCAGGAAGAATTGATGTGGTGGAGTGCCGTCTTGCTGCCAGACACTGTGTTTAAATTCATACATTAGAGTCGCGGTATACTTCTGATACATATCATAATTAATTCATTCTGTTTTCTGTCTTACGACAGGTCCGTAGGCCCTTACAAAGCGAATTCTCGAAAGAATGCAATATAATGCTTCCTCTTTCAATTTACAGTATCCTCTTTCCTTTAAGGCCACCTAGTAGCTGCTTACGTCTTGTTCCTCATCTTCCTGTCACTTCTTCTCTCTATTTTTCCTTCAATAATGTGTTTTATAAGGCAGTTTCTACGCAAGATGTGACCAGTCCAGTTAGCCTTCATTCTTTTTATTGTTTGTAGCATATTCCTCTCGTCTTCGACTCACATACAGCGATATGGATGAATTCAGGTATTGTGGAATATGTTATCGTGTAGAATGTTAACTCGTTACCGAAGTCACGGAAGAGCTTGTTGTGTCCATGTTTAAAAAATCCAAGCTTTGTAACATATGAGGCCATGTATATTGGTAATAGTTGCCGGAGTTTGGAAGAGCTTTTAATTCAATTTTGAAGGTCAATATAGTCCAAACAACATCGGAAAATTCAGATTCGTAATTTTGATGCTTGAGGCTTATTCCAGTTGGCTGTGAACTTTTGAAAATGGACACAACGTCATGTACCAAACAACGTCCGTCTTCATACTATAATGCACATATATTAATCCCTAATTACATTCACTTAAAGTGTTCAAAATCCTTAAAGTTTCGTCACTAATGTCGATTTATTAAACTTTAGTTTTAACTTATGTTGTTAATAACAGTTGTTTATTTTGACTGACAAAATCCATAACTCTGAACAGGATAGCCGGTTTAACGAGCCCGAAACCCCGAGACCACGCCACAGGAGTGCTGACAACTCAAAAGCTGCGGTCGGTAAGTTTTATGTGGTAAAATGTGTTTTAGCAAACAGATTCGAGCTTCATGGTGAAGTGTGGTCACGAAAATAGTTTGAAGTGTGCAGAAACAAAGACTACTGGTTCTTACTCAGGAACAAAGCTTTGGCCTTGATAGCGTCGGTGTGGCTCCCTTATTTCCTGTCAAGTCTTACAGAAATATCATATTGATGCTCTCAGACATATAGGCATCTCTGACTTTGCACTTTTCGCTGTTTGTTAGGCGTTGATATTGTAATAAGCGCAGAGTCAAAATTGTACACACGACATGCCCTTGCGGAACCAATGCCGAACTAAAATTCTTACTCCTGCGTAACCAACAATATATATGATGATGATGCTGGAATATAGTGGCTGGAATGTAGGACGGTGGAGCTGTTTTTTGTTCGACAAAGTACTCAGTAAGTTGCCTTAGAAAATACTTTGACCCATTTTCTTTGCATTCACCAAAACTAATTATCTGATATCTTGTAACATAAAAAGATTTGCGTATAATTTTGATATTCATTTTTCTTGTTTTTCAAGAAAAGTACGTAATTGTATATCGTATTTATGGAGTAAAACATTAGTAAGAACTACTTTTTTAACAATATAGAGAGGAAAACCTTTGCAAAGAGTGATTAATGATAGTGGAGTACTGGATGTCTGCCACTGTGAAGTTCTATCCCGGTACAGCCTACTCGCTGAAGAGTTGCATCTGTTTAAACAAACAGTACACCGAACTTCTGCGTCACGTATGTTCACATTATGATACTTCCGTGCATGTTTCCATCTTAAGATCATCATCAGGGAGAAAATTCAGTTGCACCAACAGTAGAACAACAGGAAGTTTAAAATATTAGTATTTCGGAAGTAACATTTTTTTTTCAGGGCGCATTTGGGTGGTATTGGGTTAAAATTCATTAAGTTTAAAGTGAAGATTTTCTTATTATACGTAGAGACTTATTGCTGCTTTTGAGTACATGCGTTATACATTGACCTCAGTGCCGTAACAGCACGATGCCAGGCTCGGTTTGACTTGAATACATAAAAATGATCCATGCACTGAAAATTTCATAGGGAAGAAGTGAAGCTAGACGGGTTGCGTCCTCCAGGGGACGTCGTTCATCAGAATTGTAAGGCTGCTGGGGACCCGAGTGCGTACTCCTTGTTGGAATCGATAAATTTTACTTGCAACGGGAATGAGACAATTGTGGTAGCGAAGCCACAAGCTTCAGTCTCTACAAATATACAGTATAACCAACTCCCTTGTTCCACAGTTCAAGAATCCGCTGGACCACATAAATTCTGTTGGCTTAATCATCATTAATCCAGAAATGAAAATTTGAATTATCCAGAGGAAATAATACTAGCTGGCAGCTTTCTTTCTACTAATCAAGACTGATATCTGTGGATATATAAGAGTGTTTGTCTGTACGAACGTGATACGTATCACGCAGCAAAACACAGGACGTAACACTCAACTCTCAACAACATAACCTTACACAATAAAACATGCCGCCACAACACCCTGTTTATACAACGAAACTAATCAGTAACTAATTTTAATAGTGACTTTAGCGAGGAAAGTGTAGCTCCCTGATGATGATCTTAGGATCGAAACATGTCGGAGCAATTTTAATGTTTTAATTTGGAATTTTTATGTATGTGCATCAGTTGGTGTACTAATTAAATAACTCACCGCTGTGCTGTAGAAGGAAACAAGGATTGACAGAGCAACTTTCGAACTGGCGATAATATTTGGACTGATACATTCCATCGTCGTATGCAAATGCTTTTTTTTTATTGTTTTTCTTTTATTGACTTATTTAAGCGAAATGGTATATTCCTTGTTACAAATTTTCACTGATTACTGTTCATCTACAGGACGGCACTAGAACCGCTGTGTTCTATAATGAAGTGTATAAGTAGACATAATGACAGCGACGTTCCGTGAAGTCTATTAAGCTTGCTTTAAAATGGAGATAATAAAACACCTGCTAATGAAGATCACCTGTACAGAATTGTGACAATAACTGTCTTAAGGTTTATGAAGTACACAAAAGAGATCATTTATTACTTTATACGCATTGGCCTGTATTATTCACCAATATGGCACTAAATCAGAATTACTGGAGAATATTTAATCTTTCATGCCAATTTTGAGTTAAACTTTATGGTTTAACGGGGAAAGGTTCCTTCATGATCTTGTACCAGCTATGGGTCTTGTTGGTAAATGTCGCTTAAAATAAAAACTGCTAGACAAGGATCCGTGACGTTATCAATCTCAGAATTTAAAATAAAGCAGCTCATTTCTGTAGGAGCTTGTCCTGGGACATAGATGATAAGGAAATATCTTCCTGTAAGTCGCTCCGTCTTATATTTTGTGCCGAATCTTCACGGCGAAATATTCAGTGGGTTTATCTCAACTCCGAAACGTCCGTATCATTTTTGGAACATGCCCAGTCTCTTATGGAGTAGGTAGAGAGAGCGCCTTCTCTGGAGGGTAAGCGGTCAGAGCGCGAATCTAACCACCCATCTCCATCTAATGGCAAATTTAAAGTGCGTGGAGCGATCATTTCTTATTATTGCAGCGTTTTCACATCTTGAACTTCCATTGCAGCATATCTTAAGCCTTTCACCCTAGACTGGCTCTTGGTGCAAGACGTTACGACGTTGTTAATCAACTAACCAACTGGTACGTGTGTCCTTTTTTAAAATGGTTATATTGCAAATGAACGTAAAATGCTTTTCCGTAATTCTCTGTTTCTTACCTTTGATTATATTCTTCTAAGTGTTTGCGAAAATAAATGAAAATTGAATGTCGTCTAATCCTAAAAGTAGAAAGAAAGTAGTGGGAATTGAATAATGAATTTGAGTTTCCCCAGAAGGAGAGTTTAATAGGGTCTCTCAAACCGGATACAGAGCGCCATCTTCTACAGATAAATTTGGAATAACAACCCCCCCTGAAAGTGTAGGAAATGTTATGCAAATAATACTTCGATCTCGTTTTATTATTCTTCCATTATGCATTTTATAGAAAGGTAAAGCATTAAAAGCTCAAATTGGCGTTTATGTTAACAAAACATATAGACATAGACTGTAGGGTGACTGTCTTCCTTCCTCCTACCAAGTAGATGAAAATATCAGGACTAGGAACTTCACATTTTGTGTGATTTAAAGTGAAACGTGGGGCAGAATTGAGTAGAAGGTATTATAAGTATGAAATAATGGAGAATTGAAGCAAAGATAGGTTAGTTTTACGGTAGAATAACATGATACTGAAAACAAATAGTTGCAGGCCAACACTATTTGATGAAGAGGTCTGAAGGGAAATTTGGTATTAAGTCTTTCGTGTTACGCTGAGTTTGGAAATTGGAAGCCGATTGAACACGACATGAAATTCTTTTAAGGAAATTGCTGTCGATAAAAATTGAAGGAACGATAAGGAGAGGTATGACGTAACAAGACTGGAGAAATTGAGAGTTATTTAGATTTTTATTACTGCTTAGTAAGATTTATTACCTCTTTCCCCATGTGTATTGTGACGTAATAAAATGTCTAGCCTACGTGAATATCAGTCACTAATAAGACAACTTTAGACCCTTGAATATTATTATGTGCTATAATCTACTCACTTTTATTTGAACAGCATATTCACTATAAAGCGACTGGCTACGGGCTGGACGGTCCGGGGATCGAATCCCGGTGGGGGCGAGATTTTCCGCACCTGTCCAGACCAGCCCTGGAGCCCACCCAGCCTCCTGTACAATGGGTACCGGGTCTTTTCCGGGGGTAACGAGCGGCCAGGGCGTCACGCTGGCCCCTCACCCTCTTCTAGTGCCGTGGTCAAGAAAGCGTAGAGCTATACCTCTACTCCCCCTATGGGCCGTACGGCCTGTACAGAGCCTCAGTGCTTGTACAAGGGTGCACTTTACCTTTGCCTTATATTTACTATAAAATGTTGACATGATTTGAATGGAAGAACAATGTGTGAGATGAATTTTAAATTATTCGAATTTCTTTGCCCATGAAAAGTGTAAAATAGGTATAGAATATAATGGACTGCAGTCTCTAAATGAATCCTATATTATTCATGGCTTCCAGAAATTGTTGGCATTCACAGGTACTGAAGTTTAAAATTTTTGTTGAAGTTTACCTTGCGATTTAAATGGAAGAGCTTTACAGTCACACTTTCAGCCACTCTTACAACACAGACCTTCATCAGTTACACATTATAGCTCTACAGGGAACACAGAAATTACGATTGTCCTGAATTTGCAAGCTGTGTGAGTGTTTTTTCCGAGGTGCAGTCTGTAATGACTATTGAGACGTACGTAATTCTTTATTACTCTCATCTTCTGTTCTTGTCCATAACTACTGCAACCAATCGATATTCTTGCATGGGGAACCACAGAATCATAAGCCGTAGACTGCTTCTTTGGATAGGAACAAATCCAACTACTTACCTTTCCGAAGTTAGTTTTGGAACGTCAAGAAAGTCATTAGTTCTTTTTCTTCTGACATGAGCGCAAAGCTTACATCTTTCATATTTAATGATATTGACCCACCACCAGGAGAGCCAATTTCCTGTCACACAAGTCGCATAAAGGGAACTTCATTGGATACAGCAGGTTTCTTTAACACAACTTTTTTCCTCCTTTCGATTAGTCTGCCTGTGAAATAAAGCAGATCTGAATTGAAGAACAGTGTCAGGTTATAAATGTGTGTTGCTAAATTGTGCACATTGTGTGCCTTTGTTCATACTTTTAGGTATAGCATGCTTCTGTGTGTTTAATATAAAACTGCTCGTATCTGCCGTGACGTAAGTCACAATGTTTCATTTTTTAGCCATGGAAGAGCGGCACTGTGAAGAAATTACTACAGTTTGTGAGTTTGTGCAACAGCGATTAGATATCTTAGAAACCGTCAGCAGTGCCATGAATAATGTAGGATTCTTTTGGAGATTGCAGTCCATTATATTCTATACGAAGTGTGACTAGAAACTCGATTGAACCGGGAGAGTGTGGGAGGTATAATGACTAGATTACGGTTTGGATAACCGTGGAGTCTTCGTTTAATTCCTTTCAAGGGCAAAATATTTAGGTGTTCTACAAAATGCCCATGCAACTGGATCTGGTTCACACCTAGCCTCCTTTACAATGAATATCGGACGCTCTTTCCCCCAGGGGTTAAGTGACGATATGTGAGAATGACCAATCTCTTCCATCTAGTACGAGGATGTTGTTGATTTTATCTATACCTGAACTCTCCAATATGCCTCATGGCGTGTACCCACGGACCAATTCACTTTACTGTAAATTCTGTCTTAACTCGGTGTTGGAATGCATTAACATCCAAATATTTACCATTTCGAAAGATGAGCTGCGGTTGGAAAAAAAGTTTACATTTTGTTATTTTGTAAACTGTATGGGAGAAGTTTCTGAAGGCCGACAGTGTAGGCTCGAGACATCCAGAGATTTCCCTCTCTACCTACATATCAAGATCGTTGAGGTTTCTTACTGTTAGGGTCAAAGTAAAAGAATAATTCCTTTGCAGTTTTCGTACTTCTTTCAAGTTAATTTAAAGGTCTTCGTGTAGAGAATGCAGAGAAATAGAATACAAATTGAGTAATCAGAAGACAGATAGCTCTAGAAAGCATCGTGTAGAACTCAATAAACACGAGCTGTGCTTAAGTGAATTTTTATGTAATTTCCGAGGTTTTCCTCCGTCTGTCCTTTTGGATATCAGTATAATACAATGACACCGAAGGCCTTCCTCCGGAAAGTAACTCATCATCTGTGTTAATCTTCGCTAAACACGAGACTCTGAATTGTCTATTTTTAAGTGGTCACGGAAGTCGATTAGTGTATTGATTATTTTTTATGTTTTTAGGTAGAAGAGTGAGACTGTTCTATTTCCCAAACTGCTTACACGTATACTGATGCTCCTAAAACTTACCATACCTTTACATTCAACCGCCTTCCTGCAGATGAACCCTCGGTTTCGAAACGTCTAGAAGACATAAAAATGTAAAAATTAAAATATTAACTTAGTAAATTTGCTTTTTTTGGTTTGTGTTGTATAATTTCATTAATTAATTTGCATAATCCTCTACTGAAACAAGCCATAGAGTGGCTTGAACGTTGATACATTAACTGCGTTGTTTTTACCAAACGTGGAATTAAGTTTTCTATTAAATGTCAATGTTTCATCATATGCGGTGTAATTTTATTCACAGTTCACGTCTGTCACATTAACGGTGTCACAAACTTATGTCTTATTCTCCCTGTTATAAGCCATTTCGCTTTTGGGACAAGATGGTACTGGAAGAATTGCAAGTTAAATAGGAAAGAGACTTTACATCCGTTGGCGGAATTCGTGTTTCCCAAAGCTTCCTTACGGATGCGTAAGAAGGTAGTAAGTGGGTCTGTATGTGAGAAATGACGACCACTTGCTTCAAAGACGGTGCGGTCAAGAATTTAGAATGAAGATTTTATAATTACAACCAACAAGATGCAACTATTTTTGAGTATTTATTTGTAAAAGGCTTTACATGTTTCGGGCGGTTCCTCCGCCCATCATTAGGAGCACATAACTGTACATTCAGCTTCAGGTTCCATTTCATCCACGATACCAGCCTGCAACAGTATTGGTTGACAATACCTGAAGCTGAATGTACAGTTATGTGCTCCTGATGATGGGCGGAGGAACCGCCAGAAACATGTAAAGCCTTTTAGAAGTAAATAATCAAAAATAGTTGCATCTTTTTGGTTGCAATTATAAAATCATACTAACGATGCACGGACACACGAATATCAAATTTAGAATGAAGACTTGTGCATTTTCAAGATTTCCTTCTCGTGTTTGCCAATATCTCGGTGTTTCTGAGACGCTAAACTGGTTAAAATAATGGTGACCCTCACATTACGTAGGTCCTTCCTTCCAAACTTGTGTTAAAATTTCAACCACCAATCTGTGTGAGAGCATGTTCTTCCCACAGGCTACTAGAAGACCACACTTTATCGAAATAAAAAAAAAACTGATATAGTACTTTGTACTGCGTTTCATTAGGCACGTTGGTCAGGAAGATTTCCGCAATTTTCGGGGTGATCATTTTTATCGATTCTTGATATTAGAGTTGTTATTGTTCTGTTTTTTCCCGCAAGTAGATCAACTTTCAGTGCTGAAATTTGAAATAAATGGCTGCCTGTTGTGGTATTGATGTACCGTGTGTTTTGTGATTCGAACTTAAATTATTATTCAGCTTCTGTTCTCAAGAATTAAGTCTTCTGGTCTGCCCCAATTAAGAACTAAACGCGAAAGCATAAATCTTCAATATTCGCATAGGATTTCGTGAATTACTTCATAGATCCATCAAAACCTACATGAAATAATCTAGGAAAATTGATCATAAATTGATATGCCTGTTGTACTGATCTACTTTTAATAAACCTTTGAAGTCTTGCGCTTTCTTTACGTACCACCAGGTTTGTCATCAACAAAAATTTACGTTCTGCGTGCGATGTGCAGTAAGGTTTTGTGTGGATCTCAGAACAGTCGGCAGTTATGTTCCTATACAGAAACAACTTATTGGGTTTAAAAACGGTAGGAGTTTTTTTTTTTTTTTTTTTCCGCGCGGTTGAGGTGAAAGTAAAATTGAACCTAGAACAGGCCATTAAAACCCGGAGGGAGACTGGGTGTGTAGCCCTTACTGCGCGGTACAAACGTAATCTTTAAATGCAATTTATCTTAATCTTCGTCTTTTAAAGGGCTAATCCTTTTAAGACTAAGGCTAACATTAATTGTATTTTAAAGTAGTCACAAGAACTGCAAGTTTCTATCCAAAGATGTAATTTCTCCTTCAATAATTTTCTTTACCTATCACACGATTTAGAAATGAGTGAGTTTGGAATTTGAGTACTTGTATGGCTGTGAAAATTCTTACTGTAATATGCTGAGCTATGTCACAGTGTCATCACTCTGGTAGATACTGTCTATTCGAAGGAACATTCTGCCTTCTTAAGTGTAGAAGGAAACATTATACAAAGCGCCGACTTACTTACTTACTTACTCCATGGTGCAGAGTCCTTCTTGAGAAGCCAACTGGTTTGCAGTTAGTCAAGAAATTCCCCGCATTTCACGGAACCCGAAGTTTCATTACCGCACTCACAAGCGTCCACCACCTGTCTCTATCCTAGGCGAGCCCGATCCAGTCCATATACCCACATCCCACCTCTTGGAGATCCATCCTAATATTATCCACCCATCTATGCCTAGGTCTCCCCAGTGGTCTCCTTCCCTCCGGTTTCCCCACCAAGACCCTATGCACTCCCCTTTCCTCACCCATACGCGCTACATACCCAGCCAATCGCATTCTTCTCGATTTTATCACCCGCACAATATTGGGTGAGAATTACATATCATTTATCTCCTCGTTATACAGTCTCCTACATTCCCCCGTTACCTCGTCCCTCCTAGGTCCAAATATTCTCCTCAACACCATGTTCTCAAACACCCTCAGCTTCCTTTCCTCCCGCAATGTCAATGACCAAGTTTTAGACCCATACAAAACAACCGGCAAAATTATAGTTCTATATATCTTGATCTTTAAATTTTTTGTATAGCAACCTGGAAGACAAAAGGTTCTGCACCCAATGATAGTAAGCAATTTCTGACATCAAACTGCTCTTAATTTCTTCCACAATAGAATTTTGATTTGTTAAAGTTGTTCCCAAATATTTAAACTCTTCCACCCTCTCGAAGATACTATTATCAATCCTCACACTGTGAATTCGTCCTGCATTCTGATCTCGAGACATGACCATGTACT
>Ga0123354_10009699_pt1 | contig 14784 bp, 1 predicted proteins | sample TergutLab28metaG_2_FD_97872 | JGI IMG/M metagenome (GOLD analysis project Ga0123354, IMG submission 97872) | Labiotermes labralis P4 segment gut microbial communities from Petit-Saut dam, French Guiana - Lab288 P4 | ecosystem: Host-associated > Arthropoda: Insects > Digestive system > Gut ... | reverse complement strand
CTGATTTATTGCAAATACAGCCTCAATATCGGTTTCAGAAATCACTGTATAAGTATTTCCTGTCATTGGACTTCCATTTACAGTTAATGATACCAAATTGTAGTTTTGATTTGGTGTTGCCGTAATTGTCAGTACAGTACCAAAGTCAACTGAGGTTCCGCTTGAAACAGTGTTTCCATCTGCCATAACGCTTAATATTCCGTTTTCGGGAACATTGTAGGCTACTGAATATTGATTTATTGCAAATACAGCATTAATATTTGTTTCAGATACAACAACATAAGAATCATCGCTATCGAAATCAAATCCATTTACTGTTAAAGTCTCCAAATAGTAATTTGGGTCTGGCGCTGCAGTAATCGTTAATATGGTTCCGTAATCAACTTGCGAACCGTCTTCAAGATATTCTCCGTCTGCCATTACATTTAATGTCCCGTTAGCTGATGATGAGATATTAACATTATGCTGGTAAATACCAAAGTTAGCTATTATGTAAACATCGTCATCTACTTGTAAGGTATATGATAAATCTGTACCCACTTCAACATCATTTATTGTCCAGTTCACAAAGAAATATCCTTCATTCGGGGTGGCTGTTACAGTAGCCATTGAACCAATGTTGTAAGCGCCTCCACCGATTATTATACCACTTTCAGACGGATTAGCTGATGCAAATATATTAGCCGATGATTTATAAATGTTAATATTATCCAACTGAACACCGTAACCTGCGTTTAATTCTGCTTCAAAAGCAATAAAATAATTTACTGATTTATTTGGGAGTAAAATTGTACGTTCTGTCCATTCATCTACATCGTTAGTATATTCTTCTAATAAGTTCCAGTCTTCTCCTGATGAATTTTTGTAATATACTCTCAATTTATCCTGACCACCTGATAAATTTTTCTGCGTGTGCCAAAAACTTAATGTGTAATTACCCGTTCCGCTTATATTTATTGGTGGTGTAATCAGTTTTGTAGTATGTCCAATATTTGAAGCATTCCCGCTTATCATTGCCTTATAATTACCTTCGTTAACAGTGTTTGGATTTCCGGTTCCTTCCTCTGTAACAGTCCAAGCTGTATTTCCTGTAATATAATCTTGTTGCCAGCAAGGATGAAAATCATTTCCATTATTTTCAAATCCCTCAAAATATGGTAATGTTGTATTATTACAGTAATATACATAATCTGTTACAATAGTACCACCCTGTCCAATAATATTATGTGATGAAACGATGTAATAATATTGTCCCTCCGTCGGTAAAAAGTCAATAACTAACTGACTTAATGAATTTACTGAAATTGGAACAGCGCCAGGATAACGATAAACATTAAACCATAAAACCAAACCAGATATGTACCCTCCATGTAACCCTAATAATGGAATTGCCCACGACATTGAAACAAAATTACCATTAGAATTAATAGAAAAGTTCCTTGGTTCTCCTGGTACGTCCCGTCCTATCCATTCAGTTATGTTAACAGGTTCACTTTCTCCGACTGAATTTTCAGCCATAACCGAAAAAGTATATTCTCTGTCGGCAGTTACAGTGATTTGATGTGATTCCGTTCCACCAACTGTTGGGTTTGGAACAGTATAAACAAGATCTTCATTTTCATAGATATTAATAGCCGTCAATACATCAAGAGGATCTCCTGAAAAAGTAAGCGTTGGATTAGTCCAACTTATTGTCGCATTTAACGCTCCAGTAGCGCCAGGCGTAACAGTAAGATTAGTAACCTTCGCGGGTTCATCAGGATGGGGAACGTCACATATTTTATAAACAAAAATGACATTATGAGGTATTCCCCCAGGAGATGATGCCATATTAAATGCAAGTATAAATTTTCCATTACCGTTGTTGAAAGCAAAAATACCTTGTGAATTACCTGTATTATGTATAGGATTGTCTAAATTAACATTATAAATTGGTTCTGAAACCGTTTTTGTATTAATGTCAAATTTTCTTAAATAAGCTGGACTCGGACCTCCGGCCTGCATAGAAATCCATATACATGGATTATCAATATCTGTATAGGGGTCGAAAGCAAACCCTGACGGACTTGACCACGCAGGAAGTGTAACTCTATTAACTAAATGAGTTCCATTCATTGAGACTGCTGCAATATCATTCCAATCGCCAACCCAAAAACCTCCGTTTCCACTGTCTAAATTAGGGTCATAAGCAATATTTCTCACCGAGGTCATTCCCTGAGGAGAAGCCCATATTGAATCTAAAAGTATTTCGTTGGCAAAATCTACTTTCCATATCCACATTGAGCCGTCAGTAACGTAAAAATGTTCGCCATCGTGAGTTATGTTTGCAATCGCTTCAAGTACTCTATGGCCTCTTTGAATTGTAAAATTAACAGGGTTAGAGCCGTCCATATCATAACGAGTGAAATAACCTCCGCTATTTGCTAAAGTTCGAGCACATGCGGTATAGAAATTGATGCCATCAGATGCAACGGCAGGATTTCCATAACCGTTCCCTAAAAACCAGTATTCAAGATCCCAGTAACCAATTCTTTCTGTAATAGTTTCAGGTGTTCCATCCCCGAATGAATTTACCGCAACAATTTTATAAGTATATTCTCCTGCTGTTGGTACAGTTACCGTATAACTTCCCGAGCCACTAATTGCCGGATTTGAAACCGTATGAATAAGAACATCGTTTTGAAATATTTTTACAGCCGTCAATGCTGTAAGAGTCTCTCCAGCAACCGTCAAACTTGGGTTTGTCCACTTAATAACTGCATTTAATGCACCTAATGCACCAGGAGTAACTTTAAGATTTGTAACTGATGCGGGCGCTTTCGAGTGTACCACATCGTACATTTTATAAACGAAAATTACATTGTGAGGTATTCCTCCCGGAGATGATGAAATGTTTGCAGCCAAATAGAATTTTCCCGCTCCATTGTTAAAAGCAAAAGCGCCTTGTGCCGCTCCGGAATTATGTATAGGATTATCTAACCCGACAGCATAAGTTTTACCTGTCAATGAGCGCGTATTAATGTCAAATTGTTTTAATGTAGCTCCGCCTGCCCCGGTTTGGAAATGAATCCATAAACAAGGATTTTCAGCATCAAAGTAAGGATCATAAGCGAAACCGGATGGTTGTTCCCATGGGGGAAGTGTAACTTTATTGACTAAATGAGCTCCACTCATAGAAACTGCTGCAATATCTGACCAATCTCCAACCCAAAAACCTCCGTTTCCATTGTCCAAATTGGGATCATAAGCAATGTTTCTCACAGTGTACATATCTTGTGGAGATGTCCAAATCGAATCCAAAAGGATTTCGTTTGCCAAATCAACTTTCCAAATCCACATCGAACCGTCTGTAACGTAAAAATATTCTCCATCGTAAGCGATATTTGCCAAGGTTTGAAGAATTCTATTCCCTTTGGTTATGTAAAAATTTACAGGATTTGAACCGTCCATGTCGTAACGTGTAAAAAAGCCTCGACCTGCTGAATAAGTTGCTGCATTTCCCGTGTAAAAATTAATTCCATCGGTAGCAACTGCTGCATTTCCATAAGTGTTGCCTAAAAACCAGTACTCAAGATCCCAGTAACCAATTCTTTCTGTAACAGTTGTAGGAATACCATCCCCGAATGAATTTACTGCAACAATTTTATAAGTATATTCTCCTGCTGTTGGCACGGTTGCCGTATAAGATAACGTTACACCTATTGCAGGGTTGGAAATGGTATGAATAAGAACATTGTTTTCGTAAATTTTCACAGCCGTCAATTCGGTAAGAGGCGCTCCTGCAGTTGTCAGGCTTGGGTTTGTCCACTTAATAACCGCATTTAAATCACCCAACGCCCCAGGCGTAACAGAAAAGTCTGAAACAGAAGCCGGAACGGGCAAGTCGCACAGTTCATAAACAAAAATTACATTGTGAGGTATTCCACCGGGTGATGTTGCAATATCAACTGCCAACATATACTTTCCAGCGCCATTATTAAACGCAAAAACACCCTGTGCCGAGCCGGTATTGTGAATTGGATTGTCCAAACCAACAGCATAAGTTTTACCTGTCAGTGAACGAGTATTGATATCAAACTGTTTCAATGTAGCGCCTCCCGTACCGGTTTGGAAATGAATCCATAAACAAGGATTCTCCGGATCAGAGTATGGGTCGTATGCAAATCCGGATGGACCTTCCCATGCAGGTAGTATAACTTTATTTACTAAATGTGCTCCGCTCATAGAAACTGCTGCAATATCTGACCAATCTCCAACCCAAAAACCTCCGTTTCCATTGTCCAAATTGGGATCATAAGCAATGTTTCTCACAGAGTACATATCTTGTGGAGATGTCCAAATCGAGTCCAAAAGGATTTCGTTTGCCAAATCCACTTTCCAAATCCACATCGAACCGTCTGTAACGTAAAAATATTCTCCATCGGAAGCGATATTTGCCAAGGTTTGAAGAATTCTATTCCCTTTGGTTATGTAGAAATTTACAGGATTTGAACCGTCCATGTCGTAACGTGTAAAAAAGCCTCGACCTGCGGAATAAGATGCCGCATTTCCCGTGTAAAAATTAATTCCATCGGTAGCAACTGCTGCATTTCCATAAGTATTACCTAAAAACCAGTAGTCAATATTCCATCCTCCAATCCGTGCTGTAGCGCTTGTAGATTCACTTTCTCCATAAGAATTTTCAGCAACAAGAGAGTAAGTAAATATTCCCTCTACTGCTACCGTAACAGTATAAGTTTCGTTAGCGCCTAACACAGGATCAGTAACAGTATGAATAAGCGTTCCGTTTTGATAGATTTTTACTGCCGTCAATTCGGTAAGTTCATCACCGGTATCTGTAACTGCCGGATTTGTCCACTCAATCATTGCATTTAATGCTCCAGAAGCTCCGGGAGTAACAGTAAGGTTTATTACAGGTCCGGGCAGTGGTGGCGCTGCTATATCAGCAATTTCATACACCATAACTGCATCAGTATTAGCACGAACATTAACTGCCAATAAAAATTTACCCGCTCCATTGTCGTATCCAAATGCTCCGTAGCCTGTAATATTACCGGTAAAAGGATATTCTGTTACACAATTATGAGACACTCCGGTGAATGTCATAGTTTTAATGTCAAATTGCTTGAAAATAGCCTTGCCTCCCCATTCTATTATTAGAGACCATAAACACGGATTTTGAGGGTCGGAGTATGGGTCATATACAATAGCGGATTGAAAGTCAAATCCAAGAGAGATAGGACTTACCAAAGTTGCGCCTGACATTGAGACTGCTCCCATATAAGACCAGTCGCCAATCCAAAAGCCGCCATTGTTGTTATCCAAAGTTGGATCATAACCGATACTTTTTAAATTGCCAACTCCGGGACAATTTGCAAAAATTCCGGTAATAAGGGTTTGGTTGACTAAATCCAATTTATAAATCGTGTTTCCATTGGAAACAGCATAAAAATAAGAACCGTCATAAGTTAGATTTTGTACCAAACCTATTCCTGAAATAGTAAACTCAACGGGATTAGAACCGTCCATGTTGTGCCTGAAGAACTTTCCCTCCGATAGTTCGGATGCGATATAAAAATTTATACCATCTGTAGCAACGGCAGCAGTAATATTTGTCGCCGGCTCAAACCAAAATAAGAGATCCCACATAGCACGACTTCCGCCTTTGAACGGCAAGTTATTGCCGTTACTTTCGACCGAATTGCCGATTTGCATTAAATCTGACTCCTTATTGAGGAGATCTGTCATATCATTTTTCGCAACATCGTTCTGTTTGCGAAGTTCTTGGGCATTTCCTACTAATGAAAACAAGGAAACAGCCATAATAAAAATAATACATTTTCTAATCATAAGTAATTAATTATTAAATTAATGGACTTCTAAAACTATTTATTAAAAAATTTTGATTTTTCAGAGAACCGAAATCCACAAAAATCCTCCGCAAAATCGCAAAATAATTTATTTGTATTGTTATTAACTAAATTTACTTTTTAACCATTTTAAAAACAGTTTTTTCTCCTGTAACGCTTTCAATCGCTACAAAATAAACCCCATTTGACAGATGTGAAATATCAAATATGATTTCATTTGGGTGTTCCGTTTTTGGGCGTATGCCATACGCCCCTACAACGTTACGTCCATAAACATCAAATACTTCGATATTTTCAATTCTCAATTCTCCATTCTCAACTCTCAACTCGCTTGTCGCTGGATTTGGATAAAGTACAAAATTGGACAAACCAATAGCATTAATACCGACTTTAACAAGCAATATTTCTTTCGTAACATTTTCACTTTCTACTTTAATTATGTCTGTTTCAGTACCATAAAGGTCGTGTGATACCATATAAGTATAAGTTCCCGGAAGAACATCCATTACTATATAATCTGTTAAAAGATCTCCGTCAAATACAATTACTGCGTCATTTATCTCCTCATTTGTTTCGGCATCTTTAACAATAAATGTTATGATGTAAGTTGGTGTTATAATGGGAGTAAGATATATAGTTAAATCTTCACCGCTATCGTTTATGGTTACCTGTCCTGTTTTAGTTTCATAACCTTCTTTTGTTATAATGTATTCATAATCTCCTGGAAGGACATTTTCAACTGTATAACCGTCTAATAACACTCCATCAAATTCAATTATCGCATCCTCTATAGGTTCATTGGTCTGCTCATCAATAATATTGAAAGTTACTGTGTAAACATTTATTTTTACAAGAGTATTTGAAAATCGTGGTACGGATATAATACCACCGCTATATTCTGCTTTTACCGCCCAGCGATAAGAGTTAGTCTTAACTGAGTTCCATTCGTTGTCCGTAAAGAAAAGATCAGTAACATCCGTTGATAGAGTTGTCCACGATTCTTCATCAAACTGTTGTCCTTCCAATAATCTATAAATTTTGTAATTAGTTATTGACTTATCAACAGGATATCCGAAGTGAGTTTCTTTTCCAAAAGAATAGCCTTCTGCTCGAATCATAAAGTTATAACCTCCATTTAATTGTGTTATAGCAATAAAATCGATTGTTTCATAGTCAAAAGTAAAAAAATGAGTATTGGGCTGGAATATCCATTCTTCAGTTGGATTCGATGTTCCTAATGATAAATATGCTCCGACAGGGCGACTTAAAGCCATAAAAAATCCGTTTGGAGCCATTACAGGTTCTGGAAATTCATATTCACACCATTTCATTACAGATGTGGGAACCATAAGAGCCATCCCAATAATATTTTTTGTTGGCATTCCCGAAGCGTTTAATTCAAATATATATATGTTTACATGTGTTGGATTTATCGGGGCTTCATCGGTTAAAAACCATTGAATCTTATCAATCGCCGCATTTTCCCTATGACAAGAACCTATAACACCTTTAGGAGCATCATTACCATAGAAACCTAACTGACTGTTTGCAATCCCACTGTCGTAACGGAAAATTTCGGAAGTTCCATAAATCGGTGTTGACCATGAAATTTCCGCATAACTTTCGTAATCAACTGCAACGGGATTGACAACAGGAGAATCATTTTCAGTAATTTCGAAATTATGAGTAACATTGCCGGTTGTTACGCTTATTGTTGAATTATATTTTGCATATCCTACTTTACGTGCTTCAATATTGTAAGTTTTAGTTCCATAAACATTCGCAAAATAATAATTCCCTGAACTATTGGTAGTTGTAGTGTATGTATTATAACCTGAAAGTGTTACTGTAACTTCTGCAACTCCATCCGGTGCATCGCTTCCTGTTATCTTGCCACTTACTGAATACTGCGAAAGCGGAGTCAACACAAAATCCTGAATTGTGATAGACCCTGAGACTGTTATCTGTTCAATTTTATCATTATATCCCAGAATAGTTGCCTTTAAATTATAGGTACCCAATCCTATATCCAGGATCTCGTAATATCCTGTTTCATCAGTAAAAGCAAAGAGGTCACTCGCTCCTTCAACTTCCACTTTTACTCCTTCCATAGGGTCAGTCCCATCTGTAACTACGCCGGTAACAATGCGGGCGTCAAAAACAGAAATAGCGTCCAATAATATACCTGTAGATTCAATTTGCCCTTCAAATGCTATAAAATAATTGTCTGTTCCATTTGGCAATGCAATTGTACTTTTTTTCCATCGTGAGTTGAGGTTTATAATTTGAGCTGTATATTGTTCTAATAAATTCCATTCATCGAATGCTGATGTCCTGTAATATACTCTTAAATAATCAATTCCTGTTGAACCGCGTGCCGAATATAAGAAACTCAACACATAATTTCCATCTCCGCTTAAATCAAGAGGCGGAGTTATCAGTTTTGTGATTTCCAAGCCAATAACATGAATTCTTATCTCTGCTAAAAAATTGCCTTCAGGTGCAATAGACGATTCAATAACTTCCCATTCGGTATTCGTTGCTGTTACAAATTCCTGCTCCCAGCATACTGGAAATTTTATTCCGTTATTTTCAAATCCTTCAAAATATGGTAAAGTTTTTACATCGCAAAAAACTCCAATATTTGAATCTGTATAACCGCCTTCTCCAAAGTCATTTTTGGCGGTAACGCGGTAGTAATAATATCCCTGATTTTCAATAGTTTCACTGAATGTTGTTGTGGTATGATTTGTTGCAACAATAATCTCATCCGGGTACCGACAAATATCATATAAAAGTCCTGATGTAGTAAAATATCCGTCGTGTAAACCAGTTGTAACCTCCGACCATGATAATTCGGCAATTATACCATTTTTAATGACTGTAACATTATCCGGAGAAGACGGTAAGTCATGTCCAATCCATTTAATTGCCATGTTTGGAAGACTTTCTCCTATCGAATTTTCGGCTATCACGGAATAAATGTATTCCCCAACTTCAGTTACTGTAGTCGTATATGTTTCCTGCTCTCCTATTGTAGGGTTTGAAATTGTATAAATCAGCTCGTTGTTTTCATAAATTTTAATAGCAGTCAATTGTGTTAGGATGCCTTCATCTTCTGTTAATACGGGGTTTGTCCATGCTAATTCAGCGTTCAATTCTCCTAAAGAATTTGGTGTTATGATAAAATCTGTAACAGGGCTGGGGGCTGCTGGTAGCGCCAAGTCGCAAAGATCATAAACTAAAATTACATCTGATCCGGTTTGGGCACGAATATTACATGCAATCAAAAATTTACCTTCTCCATTGTTATATGCAAATGCGCCTCGTCCTGAACCGTATCCTCCACTTGGATGATCAGGATCACAGTCATGAATTACGCCGGTATAGCTCATTGTATTAATGTCAAATTGTTTGAAAATAGCTTTAGCTCCAGTTCCCATGTGAAGACACCATAAACAAGGATTCAGAGGGTCTGAATAAGGGTCGTAAACTATTGCTGATTGAAAATCCCATCCAAAATTGATAGAAGTTACCAAAGGAATTCCACTCATTGATATAGCGCCCATGTTATACCAATCACCAATCCAAAATCCTCCGTTACCATTATCCAAAGTTGGATCATAAGAGATGCCTTGCAAACCTGAAAATCCCGGGTAATTAACAAAAATTGCTGTAATAAGCGTTTGATTGGCTAAATCCAATTTATAAATCAAATTTGACATAGCTGTTGCATAAAAATATGTTCCATCGTAAGTTAAACTTCCCACATTGGCAGGTATTCCGGAAATTGTAAAAGAAACCGGATTAGAACCGTCCATGTTGTGCCGAAAAAACTTTCCGTTGATCATGTCTGAAGCAACATAGATATTAATTCCGTCTGTGGACATAGCGGCAGTAATATTTTCTGCAGGAGAAAACCAATACATAACATCCCACATTTCTTTGCTATTTTTGTGGGACTGCATTTGATTTACATCAAATTTCTTTTCATCAAGTTGAACATTCTTATCATCTTTTGCAATACTATTTTTGCGAATTTCCTGCGTTAATCCTAAGTTTGCAAATATGAATAGCGTACTGAATAAAATTAAAAAGCTCTTCATAATAAATTTCATTACTTTTGTTTTAAATAAAAATTTTAATATTTATTTTTTCACCATCTTAAAAACAGCCTTTTCTCCTATATTACTTTCAATCACAACAAAATAAACTCCAGTTACAAGTTTTTCTGTTGAAATTGACTTACCATCAAAATTAGCTTCATTTATGTTCTGTCCGTATGCATTCGTTATTGAAACCCTTTTAACCATACTGGAATTTTTTATGTTAATTTCGTTTACAAACGGATTCGGATAGAGTACAAAATCAGATAAGATGTTGGTTTTAATACCGACTCCTTTTTCCAATTCATTTGTTAATTCAGCTTCCGATTGACCGGAACTGTAATTTGCTTTTATCGCCCATTGATACGTGCCTGCTGAAAGAAAACTCCAGGCATTGTCATTGTAAGTAAGAACTGTTGCATTTGGTGACAAAATTGTCCATTGTTCTTCAGGTTGTCCTTTAACAAGTCTGTAAACCGAAAAACCTGTCAGTCTTTTATCTCCATAAAATCCGGTTTTACTTCCATCAGTTATATATGCTTTAATTGAGAAGTTTCTGTCCCATCCGCCCGGTATTTGCAGCGAGTGACATTCCACCCATCCACCAAGGTCAGCGCAATATAAAAGGTCTCCTTTGCCGTTCACGTGAGGACCTGCGTCACCACCCAAAGGAAATCCCGCAGTGTTGACAACTCTATAACCTATTCTAAGTTCTTTGGTGGCGTCAATAACAAAGGGAGTAGTTAACACTACTTCGTTCATTGCTTCCTGAATAAAAGAACTGAAATTAGTAATGGATTGTGTGTAAACCAACTGACCCGGATCAATAACCGATGTTCCTCCTTCCCAAATTTTAATTTCCATTACATTAACTCTATTCAATTCGGTTCCGACACCGATTGCAACTTTTGAAATTGAATGTCCCGAAACTATTCCCAAATTCTGTAAATCAGTTGGTAAGAATCTCATTGTTGCAGTCATGTCATTTCCCGCATTTTGATCCCAACCAAGAGTGCGGACAATATTGTCGTTGATGCAATAATTAATCCAAGTGTTAATTTCTGGCAATGTTTTCCATGTAATCAATACGTAATCACCTTCTTCTTTTGCAATGGGATTATAAACGGGTTTTATAATTTCTTTCATTTCAGCGTTGTGCGACAATCCATTTTCATCAACAGTAATATTTGTTGCAAGGTAATTGTTGAAACCGACTAACGTTGCCGAAATATTATAAATTCCTTTCCATACTTTTGGAAAAACCACAGTTTTTTCGGTAGCAATTTCAGTGTAAACGTGATCAGGATTGTTATCCAGGTTTGTCAGTGTAACTATTGCTCCCGTTACCGGATCGCCTGAGTTAGTAGTCAAATTTATAGTAAATGCTACCTCCATATTCTTAGCCAGTGGAGGATTAGTGAATCTTGCCACCGACTTAACTCCAGCTGAATATTCCGCTATTACAGCCCAGCGATAAGCGCCTGCTTCTACCATTTCCCATTCGTTATCAATAAAAGAAAGTTGTGAATTACCGGAAGTCAAAGATTTCCACAATGTTTCGTCGTTCTGTTGTCCATCTAACAATCTGTAAACGTTGTAACCCTGCATGGATTTATGATCATTATATCCGAATTGCGCTGCTTTTCCAAAAGTATAACCTTCAGATCGAATCATCAGGTTTACATTTAAAGTGGGTGGCGCCAATGCTGTAAAACCTGCAATTTCATAGTCTGAGCAATAATAATGTGTATTGGGTTGGAATTGCCATTCTTCAGTGGGAGTCGTCGTTCCTAATGATAAAAATGAACCGACAGGACGACTTAATGCCATGAAAAATCCGTTAGGAGCTAATATAGGTATTGGCAACTCATATTCACACCACTGCATTATTTGTGTGGAAACGTTAAGAGCTGAGAAAAGAATATTGTTCTTAGGCTTTCCAGTCGCGTCTAAATCAAATATATAGATATTTACGGATGTTGCCGGATTCGGAGAATGGTCTGTTAAAAACCATTGAATTTTTTCAATTTCAGATTCTGCTCTATGGCACGAACCTATTACACCTTTTGGGGCAACGCCGTCGAAACCCACTTGACTGCTCATAATTCCGCTGTCGTAACGGAAAATTTCAGGAGTGCCGCTTGGCGCTTCCCATGTAATTGTTACAAATGTATCATTGTCAACCGCAGTAAGGTTTTTGACAGGTGCAGCAATTTCATTGAGGGTTATGTTGTGCGTTACATTGTTGTTAACCGCAACTTCGCCTGTGTACGTTGAATAACCTGATAATTTGGCTGTAATTGTGTAAGTTTTAATACCGTAAACATCGGTAAATGTGTAATTTCCAAATGCATCGGTAGTTGTTGAATAACTATTATATCCTGAGAGCGTAACAATAACGTCTTCAAGACCATCCGGTGCGTCATTGCCAATTACTTTGCCGCTAACTGAGTATAGCGGCAGTGAAGTTAAAACAAAATCTTTGTTTGTAATGTTTTGGTTTATTGTAATTTGCTCGATTTCATCATAATATCCTAACTTACTAACTTTGAAGTTGTATGTACTTTGTCCGATATTAATAATAGTATATTTTCCTTCTTCATTTGTATTGTCAAAAAACTCTGTTTCTATGATTTCTACTTTTGCGCCCGAAATCGGGTCGTCTCCATCAGTTACAGTGCCTGTTACAATTGCTGCATCAAATATATTAATGGCATCTAAATGAACGCCATGTCCCCATATTATCGCTTCAAAAGCAATGAAATAATTATCAGTTGGATTTGGCAATGGAATTGTTCTTTTTGCCCAATCGGGTACATTATTTTTATATTCTTCCAATAAAATCCAATCGCCATATTCTGAAATCTTGTAATATATTCTTAATGTATCCTGACCTCCAAAATCAAATTGTCCATGCCAAAATGTCAATACAGGATTATCCGCACCGCTTATATCAATTGGTGGGGTAACCAATTTAGTAGTTTGCGTGTTTATTAAAACACTTCTAATATATGCTTTAAACTCACCATCTACCGTACCGAACGGGATTCCTTGTCCACCATCTACAATTCTCCATGGAGTATCATAATTTACAAATTCATTTTCCCAACAAACAGGCAGTTTTGTTCCGTTATTGTCAAAACCTTCATGAAAAGGTAGAGTTTTTGTTTGACAGAAAATTCCTATATTTGAATCTGTAAAACCTCCAACGCCAATATCATTTTTGGCAATAACACGATAGTAATAATACCCTTGATTTACAATAGTTTCGCTGAATGTTGTTCCAATCTGATTGGCAGAAACTAAAAGTTCATCAGGATAGCGATAAACATCATACACAATTCCTGCTAATGTAAAATATCCTTCGTGCAAACCTGTTGTTACAGGAGTCCATTCCAATTCTGTTTCCATACCATTTCTAACGAGTATAACTTCTGCAGGAGCAGCTGGAGCGTCTTCTCCAATCCAAACATTTACTCCTTTTGGTAAACTTGCTCCAAATATATTTTCTGCAACAACAGTAATAGTAAATGAACCGCCATTTCCAACTGTTACATTATAAGAACCTGTTCCACCGATTTCAGGGTCGGAATCTGTATGAACAAGCACTCCACTTATAAATACTTTAATAGCAGATAAATGTGTTAGATTATCTCCTGTTTCGGTAATGTCAGGGTTTGTCCATTCAATTAGTGCATTTAAAGCTCCCATAACTCCGGGAGTAACGGTAAGGTCTGTAACCGGGGCAGGTGCTTCCGGAACGGGAATAGTACATAATTCATATCCTAATACTATATTTCTTTGCACTCCTCCGGGAGATGTTGCTAAATTAGCTAATAAAATAAATTTTCCCTCTCCATTATTATAGGCAGTAGCTCCTTGAGAAGTACCTGTGTTGTGAATGTCTGAAATATCTGGAATAACATTATAAACAACCCCTGTATATGCTCTTGTTTTAATGTCCCATTGTTTAAATGCAGCTCCGGATCCGGGAACGCCCATTTGTGTAAACAGCCATAAGCATGGATTCATTATATCTGAATAAGGGTCGAATCCTATTCCTGATGGTCCATCCCATCCAAGCGATACTTTAGGTACTACTTGAAAACCTGACATGTTAACTGCTGCAATATCTGAATAATCTCCAACCCAAAAACCTCCATTTCCATTATCCAAAGTAGGATCATATTCAATGTTTCTTACCATATCCATACCAGGGCAAAACACCCAAACTGAATCCACAAGGGTCTGATTTGTAAAATCAACTTTCCAAATCCATAATAACCCATTTGAAATCCAAAAATATTCACCATCATAAGTCATATTCACTACTCCGTTTAGTACGTCATCACCATAAGGTATTGTAAAATTTACTGGATTTGATCCATCCATGTCATGCCGGGTAAAGACCCCTTTTGTAGCCCCTGACATGTGAAAACAAGACGTATAGATATGTGTTCCGTCAGTAGCTATTCCGGGACTTGCCATTTGAGCGCCTTGAAAACGAAATAATAAATCAAATGGAGCTCTATTGTCAGTATAAATAGGCGATTTAGAATCTATACTTTCGGCAAAAAAGTTAAAATTATCAGGTTTTGCCACATAATCAAACCTATTAATTTGAGTTTGAATTATATCAACTCTCTTTTCACTAAGTTGAACATTCTTATTATCATCCACAATAATATTTTTGCGAATTTCCTGCGCAAATACCATGCTTGTTAGCATCAATTGCGCACTCAATAAAATTAAAAAATTTCTCATAATAATTAATTGTTTTGCATTGTTTTTAATTAATAAAATGTACT
>Ga0123354_10009695_pt1 | contig 14786 bp, 14 predicted proteins | sample TergutLab28metaG_2_FD_97872 | JGI IMG/M metagenome (GOLD analysis project Ga0123354, IMG submission 97872) | Labiotermes labralis P4 segment gut microbial communities from Petit-Saut dam, French Guiana - Lab288 P4 | ecosystem: Host-associated > Arthropoda: Insects > Digestive system > Gut ... | reverse complement strand
GCAGTTCACCGTAGGCAGTTGTGATAGTATTACTGTAAATGGAACCTATAGCGAAGGCTCGCCTTTGAATGGCTCGAATTTCCTGTCTGTAAAAGTAAATGTTACCAAAGCAGGAAATTATACCTTTACGGCGACGACAACGAATGGTTACGGATTCACCAGTTCGGGAACTATTTTGGATGCGCCGGCAACGGTAATCCTTATGATTCCCGGTCAGGGTACGCCGAAAGTCGAAAATCAAAGTCCCGGCGATTTAGTAACATTCACTTCGAGTGGAGGCGACGTCAATTGTACCAATCTGACTATTCCCGTATTACCTGCAACAGCAATTTTTAGCATTAATTGCGGTTCAGCGGTATTCAAAGGCGCTTATGTAAAAAACAAACCGCTTGGCGGAGGGAATACGGTAACCTTGAATGTGAATGTTTCTAACGTAACGGCAGGCAGTTCATGGTCGGTATGGACAGACGAAAAGAGCGGCATTTCTTTCTCGGGTAACGGTATATTTTCCGGCTTAGGTCCTACTACCATTACTTTGCAGGGTACAGGAACTCCGACCACGTTGTCTCCTATTACCCTGACTTTCTCTACAAACACGCAAGACGGCACCGGAACCGCCGTCTGTACGGCAACAGTAACTCCTGCTATTCCGCCAATGACGGTATTGACGCTGGCTAATTATGATAATACTTGTGGTTACCCTATATTTAATCGCAATTCGGTTATTACGAGAGGAATGGCAATGAGTCCAAGCAATTTTGGTACAAACGACAACAGTACGGTGAAATTTGGCGACGGCGTTAATACGTGGACAGTCCTTAATCCATCCACTTCAGTCTTACTCCCGGCACAAGTTACAAATTATCTGAATGGTACTACAACCGGTAATCCTCCGGATATCTTTGTTCTTGGATTTGACATTTCCACCACTTTTTCTGATAACACCACTGATGCTATTGATGTCAGGAAAGCTATTGTGAATTATTTGCAAAAAGGCGGAGTGGTGCTTATGTTCTGTGAAAATATAGTTTTCAATCAAGTCATGATGAATGCCATATTCGGCACAGGAACTACGATTTCAACTCCACAGGAAGGTCAAACAGCAGGAGGAAGATATCAACTTCCGTTGATGAACAGCGATCCGATTATCAATGGACCTTTTGGCAATTTGGGCGGTTTATTCTGGGGAGAAGATGCATCTACCACGAGTACGCTTAAAAATCCGCCGGCTTCCGTCACCTCGCAAATTACGGTATATACAGTTGCAACAGGTACAGCAGTAAGTCCAGGAAATGCTACAATGTTCCGACACAACACATTAAATTGGTTTTGGGTAGGCGACGGGGGATTTAACTCCGCAAGCAATGGCACAGATGTGGGTGCTTATCCTTTTGTAGCTTTACCGCCGGATTATATTCCCGGAGTAAAAAACAATTTTTCGGGAGCAACCTCCGCTTATGGAGCAGGTCCTGTTTATAACGCACTACTGACAGGAAATATCTTAGCATGGGCGCTTGACCGGGCAATGAACAATGGTATTAATCCGCATTAAAAAGGATAAAAGTAATTAAATACAGTTATTGCGACTTTTACAAGTTGACGGTATAATTTGACGTGGTACCCCGGGGACATTTCCTCGGGGCGCTTTATGTGTGCCGCGCATGAATAATTACCCTCTGGCTTAAGCTCGCTAAGAAAATCATTATATGATGAATTTACAGTATTGGAAAAATAACTTCATACTAATATCACATTATGATACGTTATGTAATATAAATATTTTATAAACAAGATATATCAAAGAAAATAGTTGCATATTTTTATAATTGTGATTTAAAGTTTTTATTTATCAATAAATGACATTTATTTGTCGTGTTTTATTTATTTGAAATGAGTACTTTTGTTGAGACAAGAAATGAATTATGATCCATGAAAAATAATCAAACTGCAAACAATATGAATGCCGCAACGCTGTTTTTGCGTAAAATGGCCATTGTCTTCCTCTTCTTAATGTTGATAGTGTATATCGTTTTCGCAATTTTATATGCTAAACATGATGCTCCAATACTCAAATCTTTGATGTATTTATACACTGTACAGCATATAATATGGCTGTTTGGAATTATATACTATAAAGACCTGTCGATTGAATCATTAATAACAATGTACCTTTCTTATGTCCTGGTGACTATAATATATCCGCTCGGCTGCATATTTTGGAATTCAGGAAGTCCTGTCGTGTTTTCTTGGTTCCTGCTTATTTTATTCGGAGCAATGGCTTTCCATGTACGTAATATAGAAGTGTGGATTTTTTTGACTTTAGCTATAGTAGTTTCCATATTTTTTGTCAGTTGCATATTCCCCAAAGATAATATTACGCAGTCGTTGCTAAAGGATATAAATATCACAACTGTTATTTTGACAATTATTCTTACCATTTTTTTCGCAATGGTATATGTGAAAAAGAAAAATATTGACAAATCCATGCATGTTGAAACGCTAAAAGCTCCAGCAGGGGATTTGGAAAAAAATAAAGCCTTATATAATAGCATTATTGAATATTTGGAGAAGAATAAACCTTTCAAAAATTCTGATTTCAACGTTCAGGAGCTCGCAAAGGCGTTAAACTCCAGTATAAGCGATATTTCAAAAGCCATAACTGCAGGCGGCGACGGTGATTTTCATACGTTGCTCAACCGTTTTAGAATAAATTATGTAAAATCCATGCTTGACAGCGAAGCAATGAAAATTTATACTATCGATTATATCTACACTGAAGCCGGCTACAAATACCGTTCGACTTTCAACAATGCGTTCAAAACCATTACAGGCATGACTCCATCGGATTATATCTCCAAGCAGACAAACAATAATCCATAACTTTTAAAAAAATATATAGTGTACTAATTTTTGAATCAGTATATTATTGATATATATAATGTTTAATATACAAACGATTATATATTTTAAATAAATTTTCAAAATATAATACGTTTTTTAGAAACAATGTAAGCGTACAAAGAAAATTTGTGCGCTTTTTTTATTCATTATAGCTTTGCTCATATTTTTATTTTTAATTCAATAAATAGTGACTTTCTTTATTTTTTAATTCAGCAAATAGATTTGATAAAAGAAAAAGCAGGAATGGATTATAGTAATATAAAATTTGAAAACAATTAAAAAACAATCAAATGAAAAAGTTTTTTTTATTAGCTGGCACATTCGCCCTGATAAGTACATTAACCCTTAGATCCCAAGTAACGATTGGCGTTGATCAAGCCCCCGATCTCTCGGCTGTCTTGGACCTGCAATCGAAAGGTAATCTCGGATTGCTGTTGCCGCGCGTCGCGCTTACCGATACGCTCGTTGCAGCTCCACTCGCAGCGCCTGTAAGAGGAATGTTTGTTTACAACACGAATACAAGCGATGACGGAAAAGTGGTAGAAGGCGTTTACTACAACGACGGCCACAGGTGGTGGTCGGTCAGCGACAGCGCATCTCCGTGGCAAATTTCCGGAACAACTACCAAAGCTACTTCCAATACGGATAATATCTACCAGATGGGACAGGTAGCAATCGGAACCTCGGCGGCGGCCGACCCAACCGCCGTATTAAATGTAGAATCTACCAACCAAGGCGTTTTGTTTCCCAGAGTAACCCTGACAAGTTCCCATGACGCGACAACGATACCTAATCCTACCAAGGGATTATTGGTATATAACACCGGCGCAAATGTTGATTTTGCGACAGCAGGTTATATGTTTTGGGACGGCGCGCGATGGTCGCTATTTGCCGCCGGTACCGCAGACGCAGCGCACGCTACGCTGGTTTGTTCGGGAGCGGCTTTGAGTCCCTCGATAACGGTTACAGGCAATACGGCTGTTCCGGCAGGCACCTTGTTGCAAATACCTTATACGGTTAGCAACGGCGGTATGTACAACGGCGCTACGCTTGTTTCCACCGGTAATCCCAATGTAACGGCTACTATTGGAAGCAACGTGATGATGCAGGGTAGCGGCGTGCTGAGTTTCTTGGTTCAAGGTACGCCTACGCTTGATCAGGAAGCTCCTGCCGGACTTGTTTTCGACCTTACGCCTTTCCTTGACGCCAACCCCGGCATCACAGGCTGCAACAGCGTAAGGGTAGGAAATATTTTGACCGCATCGATAACATCTACCGCAGTGATGGGTTATTTGAAATTTGCCACCGACGAAGACGGGAACCAGACTTCTTTTATAAGTTGTAATTCACCCGACGGCAAGTATTCGATTAGGGTTGCACTAGTACCTTACAATACTCAACCCTCTACTATTGCTTGGAATAACCAGTGGATTAATGTACAATTAAGAAATAACCAGAGCTCCAGTGCATGGATAATATGGAATATGAACACCGATTATAGCACAGCCTTAAGTGGTAGCGGAGTTTTAAATGTTCCGCCTCAAAAATGGGGCGGTCAAGGTGGTACTTCTGGTGGAACATGGACTAATTTTACTTATTGGGGACAAATAGGTATTTATGATGCTACTCCTAATGGACCCGAATACAGACGTTATACTTGGATTCCACAAGGAGCAGATAATAAAGTATCTTACGAGGCTAAAATTATGGCGGCGCTGGATACCTCAACTCCAAATACACCAGTTTCTCCAACACTGCTAAAAGTTTATTTTACGTTTCAACAGGTAACTGCGCAGTAATATCGGCTCATTTAACCTACTGGCAAAGAGGCTGTCTCAAAAGCCTGTCATCCCGCGCTTGACGCGGGATCCCCTTGAGAAAATATTACTTATTATCAGGGGATTGCGGGTCAAGCCCGCAATGACATAATTGTCAAAAAGACTTTTTAGACAGCCTCTTTTTATTGAATAAATTGTATATCAGTGTATGACATTGCCGTCGATAAATCAGTAGTATGTTTTGCCATTGGGACAAAAAGTTAATCTGTTTAGTAAAATTGCAATGAGTTTTAAGTATTGACAAAATAATTTTACATTAATATCATATTATATAATATTATGTAAAATAAATATAATATAAGCAATATCTAACAAATAATAGAATTATAAATTTTTAATAATTGCGATTTAAAGTTTTTTTTTGTCAATAAATGGTATTCATTTGTCGTGTTTTATTTACTTGAAATGAATACTTTTGCTAAACTAATAAATGAAATTATGATTGACTAAATGTTTGAGCTTCATTGTAGAGGACAAAGAGACGTCAATGCCGCTTTTGATAAAAAAATTTTGATTTGTTAAAATAGAATTAATAACATCGAAGAACACGATTTATTCATGAAAAACAATAAGACCGAAAATGACATCGATATTGCCATAAATTTGTTTTTGCGCAAAATGGCTATCGTCTTCCTTGGTTCTGTTTCTATTATATTTATTGGTTTTTCAATTTTATATTCTATAAATGATATTGAACCCATTAAATATTTCCTGTATTTATACACTATCCAACATATTATATGGCTGTTTGGGATTATATGCTATAAAGATATATCCATTGAGGCGTTAATAATGGCTTACCTTTCTTACATCTTGGTGGCTATGTATCCGCTCACTTGTATATATTGGAATGCAGGAAATCCTGTTGTGTTTTCCTGGTACCTGCTTATCATAATCGGAGCAATCGTTTTCAATATGCGTCATATAGGAGCATGGATTATTATCACTGCAGTGATAATAATTTCCATATTCTTTTTCAGTTCCGCCCTATTTCCTCATCAAGATTTAGAGCCGTTGGTGATACATTATGCAAATATTATGACTGTTATTTCAACAGTTCTTCTAACTTCATTTTTCGCGATCGTATATACAAAAAAGGCCAATATTGAAGAATCTATACGTGACAAAAAATTACAAAAAAACTTAGAAGATACAGAAAATTTAGAAAGGGATAAAACTTTATATAACAGTATTATTGAATATTTAGAGAAAAATAAACCTTTCCGAAATCCTGATTTCAACGCTCAGGCGCTTGCAAAGGCGTTAAACTCCAATGCAAGCTATATTTCAAGAGCCATAAGCGCTGGTGGCGACGGTGATTTTCATACGCTACTCAACCGTTTTAGAATAAATTATGCAAAATCTATGCTTGACGGTGGAGCAGTGGAAAAGTATAAGATCGATTATGTTTACACTGAAGCCGGCTACAAATACCGTTCTACTTTCAACGCCGCATTCAAACTCATTACAGGTATGACTCCGTCGGATTATGTGTTGTCCCGACAAAACAACCATTTCCCCGCAGAGCGTAGCGTGCAGGACACCTGACTCTATCATCGTATATCAATAAATCGAATTACTTTTTTATCAGCACCGCTATTTTCATCGATAAATCGAAGAAAACCATGCGGGGATTTACGTTTGATTCGATGTGTTTTTCGGCAAGCGCTAATTCTTCCATCAATCCTTCTACGTTCTTTTCGTTGACGTAAGGCGAAAAATTGACGGAGAAAATGGCTTCTTCCGGATTCAAATAATTGATTTCCGGTAAATTCAAACGATAAAGAAAATTCTCGCGTATCATATTCTGAGCATAAGCCAAAAAATATTTCTGGCGTTCCCGACCTAATTCGGCAAAAGTTTCGGTCAACGCTTTCATGTTTTTCACATTCCGCTGCCAACTGTTTCGCATAATCGTCTTGAACAGTTCAAGATATTGCTTGGCATCGAGGTTAGTTTCAATTATTTCAAGGGCTTTGAGGTAACTGCCGTTGGCAAGATGAACAAGGTTGGCGCGCTCGAAGTCGTTCGTAATCTTCGAGAACAATGCGACTTCCATATCTTCGGGGAGAATAGGCGGAACAGGCAACCGTTGCGTTCGAGACTGAATCGTTCCGATTATCTCCTCGGGGTTTTCCGAGACCAAGAGAAAAACCGTATTAACAGGTGGTTCCTCAATCATTTTCAATAATTTATTGGAACAGGACACGTGCATTTTTTCCGGAAGCCAGACAATCATTACTTTATATTCCGATTCGTAGGCTTTCAAATTCAACTTTCGAATAATCTCTTCGCTTTCTTTGGCATAAATCAATGCTTGCGAGTTTTCGGCGCCAATGAAATTGAGCCATGAAGCCAGATTGAAATAGGAGTTTTGCCCGACGAAAGTCCGCCATTCGGCAAGGTAATCATCACAAATTTCCTTTTTCTTTTTATCGTTTTTGATGATTGGAAAAACAAAATGCAAATCGGGATGCGAAAGTTTATTGTACTTAATGCACGATGGACAAACGCCGCAAGCATCCTCTTCACCCCGGTTGCTGCAACTCAAATAGCGGGCATACGCCAGCGCCAAAGCGATTTTCCCCACTCCTTCGGGTCCGCTTAATAAACGGGCGTGAGGAATATAACCGTCTTTCACCGACTGAATCAACTGTTGTTTGATTTCTTTCTGTCCAATTACATCTTTAAAAAACATAAGTAATAATTGTTATATTTTCAGGGGATTGCGGGTCTTCGCTATGCTACGCCCGCAATGACGCTTAATTCATAATTAATAAATCGCTTCCGCAATCCGGCGTACGCTATCGGTAGCCAGCAACGTGTAAAAATGTAAACTGGGGACGCCGTAGCGAATCAGCTCCTTGCATTGTTCAATCGACCATTCGACGCCCATCTGCTTCACTTCGTCATCGTTTTTACATTTTCGTATTTCGGAAGCAAGCGCTTCGGGAATGTCGATACGGAACACTTGGGGAAGCGCCGATAACTGATTTTGGAACACAATCGGCTTAATTCCCGGAATAATGGGAACGATAATTCCTTCGGCGCGGCAACGTTCCACAAATTCGAAGTATTTCCGGTTGTCGAAAAACATTTGCGTGACGGCATATTCGGCGCCCATTTCAATTTTTTGCTTCAAATACGCCAAATCGGATTAAAGATTCGGCGCTTCTTCATGCTTTTCCGGATAGCAAGCAACGCCATAAGAAAAAGGCGTTTCCATTTTTCCAAACGGTATTCCGTCAATGGAAATCCCCTGATTGAAATGATTCACCTGTTCAATTAAACCGGTTGTATGTTCATGACATGCGTCCGGCGGAAAAGCATTTAATTCCAATTTTTTACTGTCTCCGCGAAGCAATAATAATTCAAAAACTCCCAAAAAATTCAGGTCAATTAAAGCATATTCCGTTTCGTCTTTGGAAAAACCTCTACAAATAAGATGCGGAACAGCCGTAATCCCGTACTGATGCTGAATGGCGGCGGCAATAGCCACCGTTCCGGGACGTTTACGGACATTTACTTTTTTAAACCCTCCATCAGCCGTTTCTTGATAAAACGTTTCGCTATGGTGGGTCGTAATATTAATATATTTCGGGTCAAACTCCCTTAATTTATCAATAATATGGCAGACTTTTTGAAAACTGTTCCCTTTCAGAGGAGGCAGTATTTCAAAGGAAAAGGCGGTTTTCCGACTATTATTTAATAATTCGATAATCTTCATGAATTTTAATAATCACTTCATATTTATATTGTTCTATTGCAATCACACTACATATATTTTTTAATCCTCTGCAAAAATAGGAATAATTTCACATTATTTGTACTAAAATGTGATATATTTCCATTCGTTGGTTCCGTACTCTGTGGTTGTTTTGTTTGTAAAATTAGGCCGAAATTAGGTTTTTTGTATCATCAACTTGACTAAAGGGGATAAGCCGTCATAAAATTTATTTTCAATGAAGTGTCAATATTTGGTGGCTTCATTTTTGTTTTCAAATTATTGTTGTAACTTTGCGCAATGCTACAATAAAAACGATTAAATATATTGCCTATGATATAGAAGCTGCGCAATAATGCGCACATTTTAAAATATTTTAGAAAAAAGCGTTTAGCTTATATTCTGGTACTTGAAATCTCGACAATTTCGAAAGACAACTAAGAATGAAGCAATAATGTTCATGCTATAGGCGTGGACTTTACTTGTTAATTTGGTTGTCAGGTAGTCGAGAACCTCAAGTGCAGATAAACAAAGTTTTGTCCGCGCTTTTTTTATGTGCGTATGTGAAAGGTCAGGACAGAAATTACACAAATTATTAATCTAAAAAACTAAGTTTTTATGAAATATAAAAATAATCCGATTTATTTATTAATTCTAATGGTTATACCCCTGTTTTCTACCTTATCTCTGAAGGCGCAGGTAAATATCGGAAGTCTGGATAATCCTCAATCGTTTTCCATTCTGGAACTGACGGCAAAGCAAAAGGACGGCGGACTTCGGTTGCCTCAATTGACGACAGGAGAGCGCGATGACGTCGCCAAACAATGGACGGCTTTAGATCCTGAATCGGAAATTGCAAAAGCAGCCCAAGGGCTTGTTATCTATAACAAAACGACCGACTGTCTGGAGTTTTGGAACGGCAAAGAATGGATTAGTTTGTGCAGCGATATTTTACCTCCTCCTCCGACATTGGAAGTTACTCCTGAAGATATGACGTTCAATGCTAACAGAGCCATTATAGCACGGGCAAACAGTATTGTAACGGTTACAACCAATCAGGCAAAATGGACGGCAACCATAACATACAACCAGGACAACAACTGGCTTACAGGCGTTCAGCCATCGGGGACAGACGGACAGCAATTTACAGTAAACGTTACAAGCAGTACTGCAACTCTGCGCACGGCAACTATTACTGTTACTGCCGGAGGTTTGACAAGGTATGTTACAATAGCACAGTTCCCTGACAATTACACAGACAGTGACCCGACTGATATAGGCATCACTCCTTACGTTGGAGCATTCTGGAAACACAACCAGACAGGTGAACGACTGATACGAATACCACGCCCGACAGGAAGTACGGCAGCCGATGGAGCATGGACTGCGGCAGTAATTTCCGGTAGCGACTGGATAACTCTTGATACAGAAATGACTTCCGACCCGAATGTAGGGTGGCTGACGGGGGCTATTGAGGCAAATGTGGACAACGGCAACGATACAGGTTTTGACGCTAAGCACGCTATTGTAAATGGCAGCAGCAGGGTTACCGGTACGATGGATGCAACTGCGTCGCAGATGTATTTCCGCATAGGACTAAAAAGTACGCTCGCAAGCGATGAAACTGCTCCAAGATACGGTATAGTACTGCTCACCTACAATAATAACAATCTTTCACAGCGTATCTTTATCCGACAGGGCGAGAGCGCCGACTATCTGATGACCAACAACGATGCTGTCAACTCCGGTGGTCTGAGCGGTAACCGCACGCAGTGCAGGCAGTTCAAGCCCTACAACCTTACGGCAAAGGATGACCAGATGAACTCCGCTCTGGATGTTAACGGGGGTATATGGGCTGCCTATCCCAGCCAGGCGGGTGCGTACTTCCAGTGGGCAAATACGACCAATCCCCGTTTCGCGTGGGATCCGTTCTCGCTAAATGTCTCCGGATGGGATGGCTCTCCTACTTCTTACTACTCGGGCACTTATTGGGACGCACTGATAGCCAATCAAACGACAAATCCGGAGACCTGCCCGTCGGGTTACCGCCGTCCTACCGACGGCATCACTACCGGTGACGACACAGGACCCGACATGACATCGTCCGAGATTCGTCAGTCGTTGTACCTGAATCCTCAGACCTTCGTCACATCCAGCCTCACTAATTCCGTCTGGGGTTACTATGCGGATGGTTTCTTCGACCGCCGACAGATCACAGGAGGCCCCGCGGGATCGACTATTCCCGGAACTAATTCTTCCGTGTCGACCGGCAACAACCAGATCGCTCATATCGGACGCCTGTTCTACAACCCGACTACCACGAGCGACCATTATAACGCGAGCTTGTTCTTCCCCGCCACGGGCTATCGCTACCACAACACCGGTGCGCTGTACTACGCGGGCACCCTCGGTTACTACTGGTCAAGTTCGTCCTCCGCGACTAACCCGTGGCTCCTGTACGTCAGCAGCATCTACGCGTTCCAGACCAGCTACTTTCGTAGCGGCGGCGTCTGCGTCCGTTGCGTAAAGGATGAATAGTCTGAACCAAGGTTCTTGTAAGATTGAGAAGATGAACCCGATTATTTAATGAATCGGGTTCATCTTCTTGATTTTTAAAAATGCGTAGGTTGCCATTTCAAAAAAATAATTGTATCTTTGTAAAAAGTAAATAAGTAATGCAACTTGATTTTGAAATAGATAAACTCACTCATTCTCTTGAAGATACAATCACAAGTGAGACTTTTCCTACTGAAATCTTACCACTTGAAAAGGCAGATTTAAAAAGCATTTCCAAGAAAACGGGCTGGAATTTTAACTGGAAAACAGAATTTTCTGTTTCGGAAAAACAAGTTTACAAATTAATTTTACAACAACAGCCAAATATAGTTCAAGGATTGATTTGTTTCGAGCAAAAATCAGACCATATTTTTATGCACTTGATAGAAGCGGCTCCTCATAATTTTGGAAAAAACAAAAATATTTTGGTGTAATAGGAAATTTAGTTGCTTTTTGTTGTAAAGTATCTTATCAAAACGGATTTGACGGCGAGTTAGGTTTTGATTCAAAAACAAATCTGATACCCCATTACATGAAAGAACTTGGAGCAATACATTTCGGCGGACAAAGAATGGTTATATTAAGAGAATCTGCAATAAAGTTAATTACAAGATATTATCCCAATTTTTCAACAAATTAAAAATAAACGACTATGGAACTTACAGATAATTTTCGAGAAAGAATGATTGCATTAGACGAAATAGGTTTTATTGGAAATCAAAATTACAAATATTCCAAAAAAGACGAATATTTATTTAGCGCTTTTTTTCAAGCGCTAAATAAATTTCGCAAAGAATATCAAAGAGAAATAACTGCCGAGGAAGTACTGCAACTTGGCAAAGAACTGGAATATAGTTATAATAACACCTGCACTTAACGAGGTTATTCTGTGTATATTATTCATTTACAGCGCCACTTTTTTGTTGTGAATTTATCCATACAAGTTTTGATTCTTTCAATAAAGCAATATAGGAAGATGAACAGGATTATTTAATGAATCGGGTTCATCTTCTTGATTTAAAAATACGTAGGTCATTTCCTGATTCAGGTTGACTGTTTTTGCCTAAAAAACCTCATTGAAAAAAACAGGTAAAATTAATCTGCTATTTCTTTACCAGATGTTATAATTTCATTTACAAACGGGTTAGAGATTTCAAATTCTTTTTCTCTAAAAGGATGTGGCTCGATTCGACTATCAACTTTTCGTGTCAGTTTCATTAGTTCTACTTGCCTGTCTAAACGGTTGGCATAATCCGGAAAAACGATGGCAATATCAATGTCGCTATCTTTGCGATAATTACCTTTTGCATACGATCCAAAAAGAATAATCCTTTGAGAATCAAAATTATTCTTTACTACTTCGGCATATTTTTTCGCTATATTTAAAGCATCTGTTTTATCCATTGTTGCAAAATTTTTATTTTTCCAATCCATTCTTTTGAATTTGAATAAATTTATATTGCAAATATACAATTTTTTCCCGAACAAAAAATAAAAATACAGGTTAATAACTCCCAATCGCTTCGCTTCATTGGGGGTGGTGGCATAAAATGAACTAATTTACAATAATCGCAATGAAGCGGTGCATCGCCCCGTTGGTTGTAGAGACGTTGCACGCCTACAAATGGTGCGACTCAGTATGATTATTTCCTATATAGCACACTAAATAAATAGTTTCCTCATTTTCAATATACTTTGAAAAGAAAGCGTACCAGCTTGTTTGCTTGTTTTTCTTAAAGGCTACATAGTACAATTCTTTTCCATATTGGGCATAATGCTTTGGCGCGGGTTTATGTTGCTTATAACATAAGTTTGTTGTTATATCATAAATCAAATCATCTACATATTTAATTGCAGATTCTTCAAAACTATAATACCCTTTCTCATAAAGAATATCTTCAAGTTCGTATAAATATTCTTGCACTTTAGGTGTAAATAAAACGCTCATATCCGCGATGCAAACTTGTTATGAATATCTTGATGTACCCTTCTCAACAATTCATCCACTGTGATAGCGTTTCGTAAATTATCGTCAGGGGTTAATATGACTTGTTCCTGATATTCTGTTTTTATCGGTTGGTATATGAGATGAAACACACTTTTTCCTCGCTTGATATAAATGACTTCGTTTTCCGCCATATCAAAATATTTCTCTTGATTGGTCGCAAATTCTTTACTACTTACTACAGTCATGATTTTTCAAAGTTTTAAATATTTTGCAAAGTTAACATTTTTCTTCTTCATTTCTTTTTCTTCTGCTAAAATATTTCTTAATGAAGTAGAATATTATGTTGTACCGCTACGCGGCACTCGATCGCTGGAAAAACGCTTTCTAAACCGTGTGTTTTCGCGCACGGCTATTGACGCTGAGACGCTATGCGCCCTTTTTGCCTAAAACAAAATGATTTTACAATAATCGCAATGAAGCGGTGCGTTTCTCCGTCATTTGTGAGGTTGTCTCAAAAGTCAAGATTTTTTACCACAAAGGTCACAAAGAATTTTCACAAAGAACACAAATATCTGATTATTAAGTTTTATTTTTGAAAAAACAAGAAAAGTTTACTACCTTTGTCCGTTAAATTCAAGTTTTATGGAAAATATCAATTGGTCAGATTTAACTTTTGGTTATCTGAAAACGGACTATAACGTTCGTTCGTATTACACAGACGGGAAATGGAGCGATTTGGAAATTACCGATTCCGAATATTTAAACTTGCATATAGCAGCGACTTGCTTGCATTACGGACAGGAAGCATTCGAGGGTTTGAAAGCGTTCAAAGGGAAAGACGGGAAAGTGCGTATTTTCCGTATGCGGGAAAATGCTTTGCGCATGCAAGCCTCTTCCCGTGGAATCTTAATGGCGGAACTTCCGATTGAACTGTTTGAAAAAGCCGTATTGGAAGCCGTAAAACGAAACCTGCGTTTTGTTCCGCCTTACGAAAGTGGAGCTTCTTTGTATATCAGACCTTTATTAATAGGTATTTCACCGCAAGTCGGCGTGCAACCCGCTAAAGAATACCTTTTTATTATATTCGTAACGCCGGTAGGTCCGTATTTTAAAACCGGATTCATGCCGTCTCCTTATGTGATTCTTCGACAATACGACCGGGCAGCGCCTCAAGGCACAGGCACAATTAAAGTAGGCGGAAACTATGCCGCCAGTTTAGTTGCCGGTGAAATAGCGCATGAAAAAGGTTATTCGGCGGTTTTATATCTCGATTCCAAAGAAAAGAAATATATCGACGAGTGTGGTCCTGCTAACTTTTTCGGAATTAAAAATAATACCTACATTACTCCGAAATCGAATTCGATTCTTCCTTCCATCACAAACAAAAGTTTGATGACTTTGGCAGAAGAAATCGGTTTAAAAGTGGAACGCCGCCCCGTGCCGGTTGAAGAATTGGCTACTTTTGAAGAAGCTGGCGCCTGCGGAACGGCAGCAGTTATCAGTCCCGTCGCCCGAATAGACGATTTGGATGAAAACAAATCATACGTATTTTCAAAAGACGGAAAACCCGGCGCCATCAGCCTGAAATTGTATAACAAGTTGAGAGCGGTTCAGTATGGCGACGAAGAAGATAAATATGGGTGGATTACAATAGTGGAATAGCGGCAAGCGACTGTTCCTTATTATTTGCCTCTACCTGACAATTAGTTTTGCTGTTACGGGTTTTTCATTTCCCGCTTTTACCGAAACTGCATAAAACCCGCCAACAGGTATTTCCAATGTCGTTGTTTGACCTGCCATCGTCTGCTCCGCTATTTTT